>JGI24006J15134_10001887_pt1 | contig 11789 bp, 29 predicted proteins | sample LinPmetageLP53_FD_15134 | JGI IMG/M metagenome (IMG submission 15134) | reverse complement strand
AATTCTTTTAATAAAGTAGATGGATCCACTTTCGCTCGTTCCTTTTCATCATGAATAAGTTCATTGTACATATCCAATCTTTTTAAAAATTTGTGTTTATATTTTCTTAACTGAAGCCCTTCGACTTTGAATTCTTGATAATATAAGTCAGGCGTGCATACCATGATAACTCCCTGCTTGATTTTACTGCCGTAGACATAATCATGGGCCATCGCATAGGCAGAAATTTGCAAATAGTAGTCTTCAATCCATTCTTCCTTCTTCGGACGATTAGATTGCTTAAAGTCAACCACAGTCTCCATATCATTGTGTAAACAAATAAGATCGGTTGAACCGGCGTATAGCCCGGGGTAATGTAGCATAACTTCACTGCCGTAATACTCTTCAACCGGTGTAAGACCCACCTCGATAATTTTATTGGCCATGGGCCGTGCTTCGTTACCAATAAGTGTAAGATCCTCGTAACCGGTCCCCAGAACATAGTGTTCCAGAAATTTATGCATAGCGGTCCCTCTACTTGCACTATGATTTTTAATTTTTTCTGCGTTTACTTCACCAACCCTTGCTTTCCATTTTTTTATAAAATCTTGATTTTTTGTAGCGCCTAGTACCGTAGTCACACTAGGAAGTCTATAATTACTGATCTCATAAACTCGTTTTCCAGTATCTGCATCTGTTATCTGTTTGCCACTTATATACTTGTATTTGTTACTTTTTTTTATCATTCCGTTCCTTTGTTTGTCTAATTGATTCTTTGTAAGACTCAGCTAACTCTTCATTCTCTTGCTCACCATATTTCTTTTCTTTCATTTGTTCTTCTAATTTTTTAATCATTTTATGGTATTCTTTTACGTCCTTATCACTCATCGTCATTTTGTTTACCAAATATCACCTTCCAATTTTCTCTATAAGCATCATCTACCGGTCTAGATTTACCGTCCCATGCAAACCCTTTAGTTTTCTTGGGTTTAATGTTTTTACCTTTTTCATCTCCTTTACCTAATTCAGGTTCAATGTATCTTCTACCTTTTTTCATCCTTTTATAACTCCTACTCGAAGTAAGCAAATTTCATCTACTTCTCCGTCAGTATAGCTTTGTTTCATCATATTATAAATGTTTGATACAAATTGCACATTACCTAGTTCATAATTTTTTTTGTTATCAATTCTATCAATAGATATATTAGTTTTAACTTTATTTTCTCCCCCTATATAGGTCATTGGTGTACCTAATTTTGGACAAATAAGTTTTGTTTGGCTGTATTGTTTTTGCCACTCGTTCATAAATTCTTCTTTGTTCATAGTACAAGGTCGTCTTCCTTTTTTAATTGCAGAAGGTTGTGTCGCAAGTTGTATTAATCTAAATACATGGGAATGTGGATCAGAATTATATTTTTTAATTTTTTGCAATTTTCTGCACTTACCACATTCTGCTTGAATTCCAGGTCTTTGGCTACCATCTTTTTTTCTTCTATTTTTAAAATCAAAATCATAAATGTGTTTAGTCTCTCGACACTTGGAGCATTTTTTAAATTCTCCAAACAGTTCTACTTTATGAGGATCTTTTCCATCAGGATATTTTCTAATAGTAAAACCATTTTGTGTATTTTTCGCGTATTCAGAATTACTTCTTGTCATGTTTTTCCTCTCTAACCGTAATTGTCCATGGTGCGTTAGCCGTGCGCAATCCTTCCTTACTCTCGTCCCAGTATCTTTTACAAAGATTACCGGAACCTGCAATGAATTCATGCTGCTTTTCAGCATGCGGATCATAAGGTCGTCTTATTTTCTTACCATCAGACTTTGAAAAATAATTTATGTAATATTTACCTGTCATAGTACCACCACCAGCATATACAAAGATAACAATACCATGAATCCTAACGAAGCAAATATGATTATAAAGATTCTATTCATCAGACATAGGGCTAGTAATAGGTTCTAGTTCTTCCTGTGATTCCTCCGATATTGTTTTTATGTTTCTGTTCTCCCATTTTGTAATGATGTCACTTATTTGTTGATGGGGATAATTACGGGCCACCATATCATTACGATATTCTTTAATTTGTTTTAGTAATTGTTCAACTTCAGATTTATCAATCATTTTATGGTCCTCCTAAATAAGCTATGCCATTAACCGTAGGTAGTATGCTTTTTGGCACGTACATAGTATATTTTAAAGTTAATTCTTCTCCAGCTGTTATGTTTTTTATAACTGTAATAATCCATTTATCAAATCCAGGTTTAATTCTAATTTGTGTTCGATGACAGTTGGGTTCTTCGCTGTGATTAATAAATCCACCCAAAGGAGTTCTAATTAATAAGTTTTTATTTTCTTCCTCGTTAATAGATTCAACTCCAGAGGTGTCTATTCGGTAATGAGACTCACCTAAATCACAACCTACATGTAAATCCCTAGTCGTAAAAACTCCTTGACCCTCGATGCCTGAGTCTTTGATAAATAATCCGTTTGGTAAAGGTTTATACATTTTCTTTTCTTCCCCACCATGTACCTTTGTAAGGTCGGCTCATGGTTGTAGTTTTATATTTTGATCTCGTTATAGGATAATTATTATCTTTACACCATTGGTCAGCAAATTTTTCAATTCTAGCTTTTTCTTTTTTATATTCACTTAACACTTTTTTGATTCTCCCAAATGTTATTATTAAATACTTGTATCAAACGTGTTAGTTCAACCTCGTATTTTTTACCAAATTTATTAGTAAAATAAACTTTACAATCAGTTACCGGTAAATCTAAATCACCATATTTAAGTATGTCTATTTTATCTGTCATTTTCTAAATTTATCCAATTCAATTACATTGTCATCAAGATCTTGTAAATCCGGTTCATAATAATCAATAATTTGTTCTATCTTATGTAGTTTAACATTAACGTGGGCCCACAATATTCTTGCCACAAAAAAACTATCTTTATCAAAACAAGTCCAAGTCCATTGTTTTTTACCCATTACTTTTTTTTCACGTAATGATCCAAACTCTAAAGTTTCATGAACTAATTCCATAACATTTCTATCCGCCATAGACATTTCCATTTTCCAAACTTTATTTCTATGACTAATAGTGCCTTTAGCATCAAACAGCCCGGCAATATAAGAGGTATCTAATTTATAGTTATTGTTCATCTTTTAATTGATTGTCTCCTTTCATAAATTGTTTTAATATAGTTGTATAAGGATTAGGTTGTAAATCCCTAGTGCAACTTGATAACATCATTTGTAACACGATCAGCATTATTATCAGGCTGAACAATTTCGGGCTCATGTACATAAAATTCTCCTTCCGAGTCACAGTCCCAACATTGGTGGACATCTTCTTTTTTATCTTCTTTCATAATCTTCACAAAACCATTACCATTGCATGTTGGGCAGATGGCTTTGTGTACTCTATATTTTTTTAATTTGACCATTTAACTTCTTCGCTTTCTCATTTGCAATTGATTCTATGGTTTTACTAATTGATAATTTTGCATCAGGCAATAATACCTTCGACAAAGAGATCAATATCTTATATGTATCATGTGTTAAAGATACATTTCGATATTTAGTTATATCAGTCATAATTTGTGTTTACCTTTCATTTATTAATGATGATAATATAGGAGATTAATTTTAAAAGTCAATGTTTAAATTTGTATTAATTATGTTTATTTGTAGTAATATTCCTGGAAATTCCTGCAAACTCATACCCACTCCTATACAGAATTTTGAGACTTATCGTGAGTGTGCTATCTATGGATATGAGTACTCGTTTAATATGTTGAAAGATTTTAAAGCAGAAGCGGTTAATGAATATAAAATGTATACTGCGTTTAATTGTAAAGAAAGTCAAAGTATTTGACATTGTGTCTAAATTGTGTTATGGGAATTACTTCTCATCACAATTAACCTATTCATTATTCTCTCTTTGAATAGGTCTATTCGCAGATAAATCCTTGAATCGTGCCTCTTTTATCATTAAGATAATAACCCGATTTCATAATATTTTTTACCCAAATGTGGGTTGCTATTTCTTCCCGATGTTTATCAGAAAATTCCAGACATTCTAAAATTGTAACTTGTTTATCGAATTCTAATTTTTCTTGAATTAAAGTCCCATCAAACAATAGTATTAATACCACTAATGTTTTAACCATCAATCCTCTTTTGAGTGGTATTTAGTATCATATTTTTTTGTACCATGAGATATTATTTTATTGATACTGGGAGCCTTTAATTCTAATTTAGCGTAAGGTTTCCAGGCTTTACATATTAGATTAAGTTCTAATATTAAATCAGACCATTGTTTTGAGCTAATATCCTTACTGGTTATAGTTAGTTTTTTCACTACGATGCTTCCTCTAAATATTCTCCACCTTGCATAAATCTAGGGGCTATTCGATAAGTATATTTAGCAAAACTGCTTTTTTCATTATAATAATAATATCGATAAGATTGCACGTGATTTCTACCAGTCTTATATTCATCAGGCATACATAAAGGTGGTGTAGTACATTTTGTACTGATACCTTTTTTAAGTTTCCATAAAGGCTCTATAATGTCTTGCGACTTATGTCTTTTTTTGTAACGTCTTGTGTACTCACGAGCCAATTCTAAGCCATGAATAGCCGCCCATGCATAATTATGAGGTGATTCATTTACCCATAACGTCATAGGATGGTTAGGATAAGCTGTTTTATAGCCTATATCATGACCTTGTGCTCGTGCTGCAGTAGATAGCATCTGTGCTGTCTCCAACACCATTTTAACCACATGTTTATTACATTGCATACGTGCTGCAATTTTAGGGTTTNNATGTAAGAAAAAGATGTTCATACTCTATTCGCTTTCAAATAGCTCTTTAAACTTTTAACCATTTGCACAGCTATTCCTGCAGTATGATTACCTGGCATTTTTTTTAAGATTTTATCTCTCTCAATTTGGATCATTAATTTATCAAATTTATTTTGATATTTAATTAATGAAAGAGAGGGAGTAATGCAATTACTCCATATTGTTTTTTTCTTAGTCATTTTTTCTCTTTCTGTTAATTGTTATTTCTTTCATGTCTTATATATAGGATATCTTGGGATGTTTGTCAACCCCTACCTTGACCTTTATATCGAGTCTGTTTTTTCTGTCTTTTTGATGCCTTATTTTGCGATTTAGTGTGAATTCCTGGCCTTTTTTTATGCTGTTCTCGTTTTACGTAATAAGAAAAATTTTGTTTGGCCACTAATTTTTAACTATAAAAGTTGCAATTTATCTGATGAAGTCAAAACTGGAAGATAACTGATTTTACCGTTAATATATTGTTTTAAATCACTACCACAGGTTGTGCATCTAAAATGATCAGACGCAAGACTTACCAATACTGCATTTTGTTCACAAGTTGGACATTGGCCCGTGACTACTTCTGCTTTAAATTTAACGTATTTGTAAGACATTAATTGGATAATGGATTGCTCGTGCTGACTTTAATTTCTTCTATTTGTACTTTTAATAATTTTATTTCAGCCTCATTAACTAACATTTTAGTGTGACCATGTTCACTATCATGTTCATGTGATGTGTCTGCATTTTCTAATGCTTTTACTTTTTCTTGAAGCACAGCAACCATTTCAATAGATACTTTATCCACTGTTTTAGATGCTTTTGTTAGTACATCAAGCTTAGTCATAACCTCACCATACTTAACGAACCCACCACCAATAGCAACAATCGCTGCAATTAATGCGGCTATGCCTGCTAGTTGATCTTTTATATTAAATTTTTTATCAGCCATTTTTTAATCTGGTCTTCCTAAAAACTTTTTAGGTTTTTTTGGTATAATTTTTTTATCACCGGCTTTTAATCCTTGTAAAAGTTTTTTTGCTTCAGGTAAACCATGAGCTTCTTTTATCTTTTTTCTTAATATAGGACTTATTCCTCTTGCTGCTTTATTAACCATTTTTTAATGTCTCCAGTTCTATTAAAAGCTTTTGTTTTCTAGAATTAATTTCTCCTAGCTTACGTGCTTTGATAACCATCTTATCATTATCAACATAAGTTGCAAGACTAACATTTGCATAAATTAATCTATTATCTATAAGATTTAATTGGTCTAAATATATGTCTTTTGGTGCATAAAAAGCTACATTATATGAATCTAATGATAACTGATCACTTACCATTGCATCCATTTTTATAAGATTTTTAAGCTGTAGGTTCTTTAATGGGTTTTTAACTTTGGCATCTATTTTAGCCATCATAACTTTTAGCTTAGGTTTAGCAGTTTCTTTCGATTGTACTTTTTTTTGTTTGGTATTATTTTGTTTTGAAACAACGGATGTTGTAGTAGTCTCGCTAGGAGATTCTTTTTCTTCGGGTTCTGTATTTTCTTCTTTCTCATTTTTTTCTTCTAACACAGTTGCTTCTTCTTTAACAGTTTGTTTTTCTTCTTTTGAAGCTGATGCCATCTTCATTGGTCCCTGTTCCGTGGGCCCTGGTGCTTCTTCCTTGGGCGCTTCTTCTAGCAACATGGGTTGTGGACCAGATGTCACTTCTTGTTTAGCTTCTTCAATTACTTCTTTTATAACTTCGGTTTTTAATGTCTCAACGGTTTTAGTTTCAGTCATGGTTTGAACCATTTCTTGAACCTTTGCTACTTCTTCAACACTGGCCCCTGGAGCTGTGTAGACAATTACTTCAAATGTTTCTTCATTAAATTCTACACTTGTAACTGCTCCACCTGTTTCTATATTAAGAGTCTCACCAATACTTTCCTCTAAACCTGATACAATATCCCAGATCTGGTTTTCATTTAAATTAGCTGTACCTAGAGCTTCGTTTATTGTTTTAATTTCAGTAGTACTTAAGGGTTCATAATCATCTGTAGGAAAAGCTAACTCTAGTTCAGCACCTAATAAGTTAGGTCCTCGTGTTATAACACTAGTGCTTTCTGATCCATCCACACCTTTCCAGGACCATTCGTAAGTGTTGGCATGAACACCATTATAATTTAAGCTATCATCAAATGATCGTGCATTGGCATTGTAACCAGCGTCTGTTGTTCTTATTTTTGTAGATGAAGCTAAAACCTCACCATCAGAATTTTTAATTTTCATAGTAATAGTATAAGAATCAGCGACACCTACAGAATTACCACATTNATAACTAGAACCACTCCACTCACAGTTTTGTACTGATACACTACTGGTTATACCAATTCCCCCATTTAATTTTAATTGAGTTGATGTATGAGTAACACCATCTGGTGTACTATCTCCTTCTATACCTACTAAAGAACCTGTTGCTGTAACTGTCATGTCATGACTAGCTTCTAGTTCCCCGCTGAATGCTTTACCACAAGCACCACCAACCTGCGTATCGCAAGTAATAGTAAATCCATTATGAGTAGAATTGTTAGTTAGATTACCTGTGGATCCGGATTGAACTCCATCTAAAGTTGAATTAGTTAAACTTGATGTTGTAGTACCTGCGTTAGGTAATATATTAGATGAAAAACCTGTGTCGTTATCTTCTGCTTTAGCACTTAGTATTACTAAGGTTAGTATTAAAAATGCGTACAGCCATTTCATTTTAATATAAGTTTAACAATTGATTTTTCACCCATATAAATCTCTGTTTCTGCCTTTGATTTGATACATTGATATTCTACAGTTGCATTATAAACTCTATTAGCAATTCTTTTTCCTTTTAAACATGCAGACATAGAGTCTTGTATTCTATGTTCTTTAATCTCTCCATTAACAATCATTAATAATGCTACAACTACTTCAACCATTTCCATTACCATTCTGTCTTACTTTATCTTTTAGATTTTCTACATCTTCTAAAAGTTTTTCAGTTTGTTTCTTTAAAAATTCTATATTTATTTTATTGTGCATCATATTATCAATTCTTGTTTCTAATTTTTCAGTAGTCTTATATAAATCTTCTACCAACATAAATTGTTCTTGGTCCGTAGGCAGTTGTTCTGACTTCTTTAATAAGTCTGCTTGAAACAATTCTCTTGAAGTCTCTAAGCTAGTTAGTCTAGCTGTAATTTCTGTGTATGCAAATACACCCGCAACCACGCCCGCTATTATCATTAACATATTTTTAACTGGCATACTTACTGATGTATTTTCTGATATTTTCATTTTTTCCTCATGTAATTTTTAGATGGTTCATAATCCCATCGTTTACCGTGATGTCCTCTTAAATCTGCATACCACATTCTTAACCGAACAATCCATTTTCTAACTGGTCTAGGCATTTTTCTTTTTTTTACCACACTTACACCTAGGTCCAGCCATTTTATTAGCTATCCATTCACATAAATCATCTAGTTTACTAAACATATTATATAAAAATTTATCTAACATTAGGTTTTTCTTTAATTTTTTTAGCTTCTTCTTTAGCTCTTAATTTATCCATTTTCTCTAATTCTTTTGTCATTTTAATTTCTTCTTTAATTCTTAATTTTTCTACTTTTTTATCAGCTTTTTCTCTAGCTGTCACACGTTTCATATACGTAGTATAGTCTGGTCTTTCATGACCATATTTTTTCCATAATGCCATAGCCTCAGCTCCGATTTTTCCATCGATTGGGCAAACGGTGCCCGCAGAAATCATGCTCTCAAATACCCTGGGATCCTGGCAAAGAATCGCCACGGCCGCTACACGCATTCCAAAATCATTCAAAATTCTTGCTAGCTTTAATCGTTCACAGTTTTTGTCAATAAAATGTTTTCCGCCGCTGATGCCAAGCCCAAATGTCTGTACTCCAAGTGATGCACCTGTGCTACATACATCCTGTGTCATAGAATTGTATGACGGTGCCGATGCTGTTGGTGGTGCTGATTTTATATTTGAACTACTGCTATTACTTGTTGTACTTGTAGAGGTACTTCCTGATTCGTAGGTTGTTGCTCCTCCAGTATACCCACCTTCAATACTTGTGTTACTTCCGCTGGTATTTGTTTGTGTTTCTGCTGAACGTGCTGGTCCACCAAATAAAGTTAACAATGTCATTAATGTAATTAATATACCTGTAAAATAATAATTCATCCTGGCACTCTCCATTATTGACACGACAAACACTCCTCGCCAGCATTTTTAGGATCATCGCATTGACAAGTATCACAAGTACATACACCGTAAATATCTGTGTGTAACTCTTCCAAACAATGACACTCATGGCCACATTTTTTACATTCGTTTTTGTTTTTCTTTAAATCCATTACCATTTTCCCGCTGCTCTGCAAACAGGGCAGGATTTTTTAAATCTTGTTTTATGTGTATTACAAACAAATTTTTCTATCACCGGTGTTTCCACTTCATCTTCTAATTTTAATGCTTCTTGTTCTTCATAAAAACCTTCCCTTAAAAGTTCCGATGTAGTTTTTTCTTTTTTAAACAAAGATTTTATCCATTTAATCATTTTTCTTTTCCTCAATATTATAGAAGAACCTATCGGTATCTTCTGTTTTCCATTTTCCTGTGTCTTCTACATTCCAATCCGAAGTTTGAACCTTCCAATCTGGCACTTCATCTTTCACCGTAAACGAAGGAATATCCCAAAGGATACGATTGTTGGGTTGTGCTGCATAATTTCCATCTTCTAGAGCGAGGATGTGCGCGCATTTATGTTCATGCGATATTTCAGAATGATCTGTGTCTACTATATTACTCTCTGGGTGCGCCCAGTCAACTGTAAAAAGATACTTACCTGGGTGTTTTTTCTTATCTTTTCCAAAAAATTTTCCAGATTGTCCTTCTAAGATATCGAAAGAAGTAATAGCAGGATAGTAGCTAAAACAATTCCAAAGCTCCAGCTCATCAAGTCGCATTCTAGGAATTTTTTTTGGGTCATAACCTCTTTGAATAAACGCAGAGATTGGTAGACGGTAGAATACCGCACCGTTTTCCATAATTGCATGAAAGAGTATGGCGCGCCCTGCAATCGATGCCAGGCCAAATATAATGCAGTCTTCCACTTCTCCATGATGCTCCTTAAGATCGTAAAGATATTCTCTTCTGATCTGAGAATACATCACAGGAATGTTTGCATTTAGATAAGCCATAACTCATAGCTTATGTTGCTAAAAAATAAATAGCAATGACAACTATAGCTATAGCAACAGATTTTTGCTTATTAGCGTTAGCCCACGTTATTACTTTTTTTATATGGTCCATAGTTTTTTCCTTTTTTATTTTATTGTACCCCAATTTGGTCCAGATTCATAGTCTACTTTATTGGGAACTTCAAGAGAAACAGCGCTTTCCATAATATTTTTTATTTTTTCTGCATGTTCAGGACTCTCAACTGATATATCAAGTTCATCGTGTACTTGTATATGCGGTATGATACCTTCCTTGTATAATTCTATCATTGCTTTCTTTGTCATGTCAGCAGCGGATCCTTGAATCAATTTGTTTAATGCTTTGTAAGTATAAGCACGCTTGATCCCTGGTCCGTGTTCCGCGAGCGCTTGTTCATGAGGCAATGCTTTATGAATTCCGAATTGATTGGGTTCCCACAAATGGAATCTACATAGTCTTCCCAATAATGTTCTAACTTGACCACGATCTTGTGCTCGACTACTAACATTATCCATCAATTGTTTTACAAATGGAACTTTATTATGGTATTGTCTAAATAGTTCATTAGCTTTATCTTTACTCACACCTAACTCTGCTTGTAATTTATTTTTTCCCATACCATAAAACAAACCTAAGTTAATTGTTTTTGCTTGTGATCTAGGAATTCCTGCCATGTCTGCTACGATGGTATGAAAATCCGCATCGCCTTCACGGTAAGCTTCCAATACTTCATCTACTCCATATAAATTTTGTAAAGTTGCATAATGCACTACCAACCTAGGCTCTTGCTGTGAATAGTCAAAACAACCCCATGTATGACCCTTCTCGGGCACAAATAAAGCCCTGATCCGTGGTCCAAGATCTTTGTTTCTTGCTGGAATCTGTTGAAGGTTAGGATTAGAATATGAAAATCTTCCGGTCACAGTGCCACCATTATCTGATCTTAACTGGTTGATGTCGGCGTGAATTCTTCCTTTATGTGAATGTTTTAATATGGTATCAATGAACGTGGTATGAGCTTTATTTATTTCACGAGCTTGAGCTATTTGTTTCACCACTGGATGTGGGTGATTTTGTAAAAAATTTTTAGTAAAGGAAGGTGCCGATGTTTTCTCAGTTCTATCGTAGTCTAAATTTAGCTTATCAAAAACTTGAGCAATGGATCTTGCGGCCCATATTTGAGTGTCTATTCCTGTTTCTTTTTTTACTTCTAGGAGTAATTTACCTTCTTGTGATGCTAACTCTTTCTTTAGGATATGAGCTCCTTCAACGTCTACGCATACTCCCTTAAACTTCATATCAATTAAACAAGGAAACAGTTCTGTTTCCATATCCATGATTGAGTTTATATCTTGATGATCTATTTCTTTTTTTAGTTCTTGCCAAAGTGCCAATGTAATTTCTGCATCTTTTTCTGCGTATGCGCCAACATAAATCGCAGGTAGTTTATACATTTCTGCCTTGGGGTCAACCCCCCAACTTTTTGCTGCTTCATATAATTCTGTTTCATTTTTTCCTTTTCCAGTATATCGTTTAGCACAATTGTTTAAGTCATAGCGCATTTGATTTTCATCAACTAAGGCCGATGCAATCATCGTGTCTACAATTTTTCCGCTGATACTTAAACCTAACGCGCGTATCCAACACACGTCATACATGGCGTTGTGAAATATCTTTGTGGCGGGTGTATTTAATATATC
>JGI24006J15134_10001886_pt1 | contig 11789 bp, 21 predicted proteins | sample LinPmetageLP53_FD_15134 | JGI IMG/M metagenome (IMG submission 15134) | reverse complement strand
AAAAAAGCGTTTTCTAGATTGTCTAAAGCTGAACAAAATGCATTTTTAGACATAGAAATTATGACTATAGAGTGGCAAGATGGAACTCAAGATGAAGTTAGAAAACTATATGAACTTCTTAACTCTGGGCAACCTTTAAGAGCCCACGAAATCAGGAAAGCAAGAAACGGTTATTTTGCTACGGATATCGTAACAAAAGAAGTTGAAAGTTTACAAATCTTTGCTAACCATTTACCAAAAGATTATAACCCTAAAAAAGATATTAAGTTTTTATATACTGATAATACTAGAGATGAGTTTAGAAACACTTATGAAAAAATGGTTTATAATACTTCGTGGGAAGAAGGATTGTATCATGTACAGATACCAAATAAAAACAACTTATTAAAACAAACAACTAATTACAAAGACGCAAGTTTAAATGATACTCTTTTTCAAAACACTAGAAAAATTGCTGAATACTTAGCCGATGGAATGGAAAAAGTTAGAGCAAAGAATACAGCTAAGACTTTTAAATCTAAATTTATGTTTAGGGATGTTAGTTTGTTATTACTTCATAGAGTAGTTTTTGATTTACATAGTAAATACAATATGGAAGGATTGGAAGAAGCTGTAGTAACACAATCATTAAGATGGCTTCAAGACGCTAGAGCCGAGGAACTAAACTATAAAAATGGAGATAAACAACTCTCTGATTATTCTAAAGCTATGGGAAGAGCAGATAGTCGCATAGATAGAAAAGTTTCATATGAATTTTTATATAGTAGATTAGAAGCCATAGTAAAACAAAAAGAATTAATTATGGAAACTGTTATTGCTTGACACACTTTGACAATCTGTTATAATGGTTAGTATAAAGTAAAAAAGGATAACAAATGGAAACAAAAACTCAAACAGTACCTAAACAATACGAAGGTAAAATAACAATCTATAATGAGGGGGGAACAGTACAAAATAGGTTCGGTGGTGCGAGTGTGGAATTAAATGCACTTGAGCTATCAATCTATGATTACCTCATGGGGTGCGAGATGATGCAAGACTGGAACGGAATGCGAATAGGTCTTAATTGGTTTATGAAAAATAATGCAGATGCTTACATGGTCTTACTAGACTAAAGGAAGGAAGAGGAAGGAAGGAGCCGGAAGGAAGAGGAAGGAACCGGCACCTCCTAACCTGCCTTATAGAAAATCTTATAATCTCTTTATAAAGTATTTGACAAATGCTATCACCTTGTGTTATTTAGTGTTTCATGTTATAATTAGTGTAACGGCAAACAAAACAAAGGATAAAAATGGATTATGAAGAAAAGAAAAGCTAAGAATGGATTTTATTTTAGACTTAAGAAATGGACGCTATAACGTCACATTTAAAGACGTGATGGATATGCTAGAAACTAACGATAAACCATTAATAGTAGCAATGGTAAGTGCTCATGAAAACGATATGGAAAATTAAGGTACACACAGCGACAGCAGAAGAATCAAAAGAATACGAAGAGAAGAGAAGACAAGAAGTAATGGCACTAGAAAAGAATACGAAGAGGAGAGAAGATAATGAAATTTGAAATAGAGCTGGATGAAATAAATACTTATAAGATAATAGTAGATGCACCTTCAGAAGTAGACGCAGAAATCGCAGGGGACAATATAGACATTGAAGAGTTAAGCCGACAGAAAAAGAAAACTTTAACTATGTTAGATATCAGACAATAGGAAGAAATGCCAAGCTTATAAAATAAATTCCAAAGAGGACAAAAAATTCTAAACAGACATTCTAAACTGTTTGGAATTTGTCCTTTTAATAGGGATATATCACTGTGTTTAAAAGTCGTTTAAACTCGTATTAAAATAACTAGGAAGGAAGAAAACTTTTTTAATAAGGTGGAAGGGTGGAGGGTCCAAACCTCTCGACTCTCCACACATGGAAGGAACGGAAGGAAGGGACGGAAGGAAGGAAGGGAGGGAACGGAAGGAACGGAGGGAAGAGAAGGAAGGGGAGGAAGAGAAGGAAGGGACGGAAGGAACGGAAGGCAACTAATTTTTAAGAACATCTTTTGTTATATGTTCTTTAAGTGGGTAACAACCTTTGACAATCTATATACACTATGTTAACACCTGTGCTATACTTACGGAGTAACAAAAAATAATTTGTAAAGGATAAAAAACAAATGAAAAATAAACACTCAATAGAAATTTTGATGGAGCAGTTAAAAAGAATGAACGCTTATCAAAAACCAAACGAAAAGCTGAACATTAAGGTTAAAGATGGCTTGATAAAAAATCTTCAATCTTCATACATGATTGATGAATTAAGAAATAAATAAACAAACTAAACAAAGGATAAATAAAATGGACAGAATAAAAAATACAAATGAAATAGAAGTAAGAATAAGAACTTTTTATAAAGAGCAGATAATAAAACTAGACATTGACAATGATAAGTTTAAAGAGTCTGAAAAAATACTAGATGAATTATTATATATTTATAATGGTGAATTTAAACAATGGGTTGAAAGAAATAAAAAAATGATTAGTGCCTTAAAATCGTCAACATATTTAGAAAGCAAAGGTTAAAAAAATGTTAGCTAAAAACATAAATTATATTGAATATAAAGAATACTTAAAAGAATCAATAACAGAAATTAAAAATCATACTAATCATATGAATAATTATAGAGAGCATTTTTTTAATGAGATTGGACACGATGGGGTTAACAACATTATTAACAATACCCATGAATTTATAATAGAACATAAAGAATTATTAACAGAACTTGAAAACAACCTAGACGAATTCATTGACAGTGTTTAAGGTGCTTTGATTTGTATATATGGGTATATATACAACTATAGTTTTGAAGGGTGCTTATATCGTGTCTTGTTGAGTTTATCCAACTAATTTTATTATTAGTTTCAACAAGGCATTTTTTATTTAAGGTGTTCTCATTTAACTTGACAAAATACAAAAACTATGAATGAATATTTGTTACGAATTTCGTAATTCTATAAAGATATATCACTGAGTCTAAATTACGATTTTCGTAATCTAAGTACTTAAGTACCCAATTTTAAAGATAGCTAAAATTAATACTGTTATTGCTTGACAATCCTTATACACTGCTTTTATAATAACAACCATAGGTTGTTATTTTACAACCGTAAATAATTTGTAAAGGATAACTACAAATGGTAAATGCTAACAAAAATAAAATTAGACCTTTAAAGGGACATATATTTCATAATAAAAATTATGTAATTATATCAAGAAGTGATTATTATAAAGACTTAATAGAAAATCATAATCACCCAATAAAAGAAAATAAGACAATTAATTATTGTAGGTTCTGTAAAAAATCAGCTTATGAAACTAAAGCGTTATCAAGTAATAATTTGTTATGGGATTATATAACATATCAATCTTTCTACTGTAGTAATATTTGTAAGGTCAAATTCAGTGCCAAATTTTCCTATGATAATGGCGTTAAAGTAGTAAGCAAGCGTAGAAACCGTAAGGACATTAAAAATGATTTTCCATTATCCCAAAGACGTTTAATATTTGAACATGATTTATTAAAACCTAATGAAGATTTAATATCCAAAGCTATTGAAAAATTTAAAACTGACATAAGAAATTGTGATTATATTTGCCCTGAATGTTTAAGACCTATTGAAAAAAAATATAATCTTGATAGTAAAAAATATAAAGATGGTAAGAGCTATAATAGGAGCTTTGGCTATAATGTGGAGTTAACACACATTGAACACAAACCAAATGAAAACAATATTCAATTTAATTCTAATATGGATATTGTAGACAAATCAGTTAAGTTTAAGTGTGCTAATTGTCATTCATTAGAATACACCCAAACTAACAAAAATACAGGCGTTCACAAGGAGGTTAAATAATGAGAAATTACTTTATGTGTGAATCTTGTTTTGACAGGTTCGATTCTGAAGACGACTTATTAATAATAAATAATATGTATTATTGTAATTATTGTCAGTATTCAAAATTGAAAATCAAAGCCATGCAAAATTACTCCAAATTTGAAACCCCATTTTAAAGACCCTCCAAAAGCTGGCAGGGTATAAAACCCCTGCTGGCAATCCTTCAAGCCCTCAAAACGCAAGCCAGCCACTAAAGAACCCTATTTTAAATCCTTCATACCCCCCAGTTGTACGAAATCGAATCCTTTTTAGCCCACAGAGTATATTTTCTAAGAAGAGTAAAAATTTGAATAGTTGCGAGTATAAATGGGGGTATATTTATATATAAATTATATAAACGGGGGAAATAACGGCTGTGGTCATACATGTGGGAACAAGAATGGCTACTACCGTAGGTACTCCTAGTCGCCTGCTTTCGTACAGTAGTAACCGACCGACAATAAAACAATATCAAAGAGATAATATAATTGTAGCATAGATTGTTGGGTTTGCAAACTGAGGATGTTTTTACGGGTGTTTAATTTTTAAAAAAAAATATAAATTTTTGAAATATATGGGGTAGTGTGTATAATTTATAAGGGGTATATTTATTTACTTCCTTATTTATAAGAGGGGTATATAAAAGCTGAGGCAACTGTTGTGACATTGAATATTCCGATAACTGAATTAGAGCAGAGTGCTTTCTGTCAAGATGGTAGTAACTTCAGGACAAAGACACTGGAAGAGGAGTTTAACTCTGGGGTAAGGTGGCAAAGGATACCATCAAGGTACTTAAGGCTACCAGTAGATGAGTTAAACGGGGCGATAAAGGATGCTAAGTCTTTGTTGGGAGACAAGGTTGTAGTTTTGGGTCATCATTACCAGAGGGAGGATGTTATAGAGCATTCTGACTTACAAGGGGACTCATATTTATTATCTAAGTTAGCTAGTGAGCAGACTGCAGAGGTAATTATCTTCTGTGGAGTGCATTTCATGGCAGAGACAGCAGACATCCTTAGTAGTTCTAGTCAACGAGTTATACTACCCAATATGGCAGCAGGTTGTTCTATGGCTGACATGGCACCTACTAAACAAGTAGAAGACAGCTGGAACTATCTTTCGAAAAAATTAAGAAGTATTATTACGCCCGTTTCTTATATGAATAGTACTGCAGAGATAAAATCCTTATGCGGTCAAAACAATGGCCTAGTCTGTACCTCATCTAATGCTGGTCAGGCTTTATCTTGGGCCTTCGACCATGGTGAGAAGGTATTGTTCATACCGGACCAGCATCTAGGTAGGAATACTGCCATTGAGTATGGCATACCAGAGGATGAAATGGTTGTCTGGGACCCATATAAAGTAAATGGTGGAGTTGATGATTACTCTTTAGAGAAGGCAAGGATGATACTTTGGAAAGGGCATTGTTCAGTTCACACCAGATTTTCAGTTAATCAAATTAATCTAGCAAGGGCTAAAAATAAAAAAGTTAATATACTAGTTCACCCGGAATGCACAAACGAAGTGGTTAGTATTTCAGACTATGTTGGTAGTACCGAATATATAAAAGAGATGGTACACAATGCACCTAATGGTTCAAGTTGGGCTATAGGTACTGAAATAAATTTGGTAAAAAGGTTGGCACACACTTACCCAGATAAAAACATATTCTGTCTGGATGAAATGATTTGTCCCTGTGCTACCATGTATAGAATACACCCCGCCTACTTACTGTGGGTTTTAGAGGGATTGATTGCTGGTTATGTTATAAATCAGATAAAAGTTAAAGACTCTACCCAACTTTACGCCAAAATTGCCTTAGAACGAATGTTATCTCTTTAGTTTCTAGTTATATATATTATAACAACTGGTATAATATTATATGAGTGAAGATACCAAAATGTGTTTAGTTTTATTTTTGTTTCTTGTAGCTGTTGTAGCTATGGCTGCTTTGGTTGCTCGGTTTTAAAAAGTATGTTTCCTTAGACAATCTGACTTAGGGCAAGTTAATGTAAAACTGTTGTCTTCCATATATTTAAATTTTGTTTTGTCCACAGCTCGTATTACCCAGCCACTACTTTTCCCATACTCATTGTATCCGCAAGAAAAACAACCGCCTTCAACAATAGCAATTTCGTTTACGGCATAGTCTTTAACAAGTTTAGAATATGAATCATCGTTTTTTTCCAACCCATTAATAGAACCCCTAATAAATTTTTCGAGTTGATTGTTCCTGTCGTAGTAATTCCGACATTCAGGACTACAAAATTTACTTTGTTTTTTTTCTAATTTTGATGTGCAGTTTTTACAAATTGTTCTTTCTCGTACTATTACCATTATGCAAAACTCTTTCTAGCTTGTGATGTTACCTTACCATGACAACAAGGACACAGCACTTCGTGATTTTCTCTAAACCCGGACCTTGGAATATCTCTACCGTTTATATGATTAACTTCTAACAAGGGTGTTCCATCACCACTTAGGTTACTACAGCTACATGCTGTACAAGAAAACTCGGCTTCTTCTAAAAGTGCATTTTTATATAAAGGGTTTATCCTACCTTTTTTGCTACCTGATTTATATTCACCATCTAATTCATTTGCTAAGTATTTTGCAACAAGTTCTTTGTTTTTATTTTCCCAATACTTTGAATTATTTGAAGCTCTTTTAAACTTCCAACGTTTTGAGTCTCTAACGACTTTGGTTTTTTCAATATCTACAATTACTTTACCCGTTTTTTCGCAAAGCTTATAAAAAGTTTCTTTAAAGTATCTATCCATTCTATTCTCCTTATGTATATAATTTACTTATTTATATAAGTCTATATAAAGAATCGAAACTTGTCAAGTAGCTAAGGTTGTCAAGTAACTAAGGTTGAAAATTAATCATTATGTGGTTTTGAGTACCAACCAGTACCTCTATAAAGTACTGTAGGTGGGCTGAATTGCCGTACAGCTGACGATTTCCTGCAATATTTGCACTTAATCTTACTGTTTCCGTTAAAATCTTCTACCTGAGTGAAGGATTTCGTACATTTTTTACATAAATATTGATAAGTTGGCATTTTTATTAAACTGCGGCAACACAAATAGGTATTAATAAAGCAAGTAAAGCTAATAAAATAAAGCTTACGAACATTTTTATATCTTTATCCATTATATCCCCCTATTAAGTCCACCACCAGTCCTCTGGGCAGTTTTCTATTTCTCCAGAGAAGCTTGGTTTCAGGTGCGAAACTCTGGTTGTTTTTACTGGTTTGAATAGCTTGGGGTTCATATGTAGGAAAATTGGTTGGTTATCATCATAATATGCCCCTAAAGTATTATAATGGAAGTATTCTAATGCTTCATCATGAGTCATTCCATCTTTTACTAAAATCTGTATACACATATTAAAATCATAGACTGGGACCATCCTACCCGCAAAACCTTCAGCAAGGCCTAAAAAGGCTTCCTCAAGACCGTCTGCTAATATAAATTCATCAGCCGGTATATTAAACTCATCTGTAGCAAAATCTATTGCTTCTTGTCTATAATCTCTATCTGTCATAATAATCTCTTTTCTTTGGGGCAAAACTTAAACGGTTTTTAAAGTATCAAATTAAAAAAATATTTTTTAGCCTTGCCCTTATGCTAATTGTACAACTAAAATGTTTACCACGCAACATCTCTTACAGATGTGCTTTTATCTTTTAAGTTTTTTACTATATTTTCTGCCTTGATTAAAGCATCTAGCGTTTTATTATCCTTCCATCGCAAAGCATTATGTTTCTTTATGTCATAATTTCTTTTAATTTTTTTTCTTTGGGTAAATGCAACCCCAAGTGCTACAGCCGTACCAACCGCTGCTATTCCGATGATTTCTGTTTTTGTCCTCTTATCCATTTTGCCTCCAGCGTTTCTATCCTCTCTTTTTGTAAATATATAACCTTATCTTTATAATATTTCAAACACAATAAAGCTATTAACCATATTATACTAACTGTCAAAAGATTCACTGTATTTTCCTTTTAATTTTTGCTATGAAAGGTAGGGCTAGCCATAATCCTATCATCCAAAATATTTCTTCTACTATTATTGTTTCCATTTTATTTAAAATATGTTCTTATAACTACAAAGACCACAATAAAGCTCCCTATAAATATAGTTAGTTGTTTACCGATATCTACTGCGTTAAAAAAACCTTCCATGTTATTCATTAGTTCTCGTTATACTTCTATACCATTCTTTTGGTGGTCCACCCCAAACTCTTTCAACAGGATTACTACACTCTTCACAAACTCTTAGGTCAATTGCCCTAGTCTCTTCGTTGTATTTATATATAAACTGTTTTACGTCATCTATTTTACAAGTCTTACATTTAAATTTATATATTGGCATTTTATATTAATTTCTTTATTTGAGTTTCAATCCCTTCCTTGTCGGTACCTACTACACTAGCAACAGGTGAGCCGTTCACAAAAAACATTAAGTTTGGAATAGACCTAACATTATATTGTTGAGCTATATCAGGATGGTTGTCCACATTTAGTTTAAACATCTTTATTTTCCCGGAATATTCTTGGGAAAGTTTTTCTAGTGTTGGTGCAATCATTTTACAAGGCCCACACCAGTCAGCCCAGAAATCTACTAAAACAGGTATTTCAGATGATTCTAACGATGTTTCAAATGTATCGGCAGTTAAATTATCCATTTTTTTCCTTAAATGTTGATTTATTATCTATGTGAAAAGCCCTCCTAGACTGTACGTCTTCTCTTTTATTAGACTTTTCTAACTCTTTTTTTGCTGAATTGAGAAAATGAGCTAGTGTTAGAGAAACAGCCACACTTTCAATTTTGTCGGTACCAAAAATATCAATACCTAATTCCTTTGCTTCTGTCTCAAACACACTTCTAAATCCAACAAAAGTTTTCCAAACTTCATTCTCTTTATCTATTATACTCATTTCATCCTCCAAATTGTTTCTTTTCTTCTGCTAACCAAACAGATTGCGTTGTATTACGCATTGTACTTTTTCCTTCTTCTACAAGTTTTCTTTTATTTCTTAGGTCACTCAAAATAAAATGGTCTAAAGAATACTTTTTAATATTGTATAAATCTCTTTCAGTAACTTCAACTAGATAAGAAGTGCTAATTCTAATAACATTTCCTATCTCTGTATCTTTATATTCCTTGCTTTTTTTATTTATTTTTGGCATTATGTTTCTCCTCTATAGCAGGGGCATTTCTGCCCCCACGCAATAATTACTAAGTAACACTACTATAAGCTTTTGACACTTTAGTGTTCCACCATGTTGGCATATAAGCCGGTAACAAAGCCTTAGCTCCATAATGATAGTCTACCACATAAACTTTCTTTTTTGTATCCCCCCTCATTCGGTTGAATAAATCATATGCTTCCTTTATTTCGGGAGCAAATGAAGGTCTTGCTTCTCGTATGTGTAACTGAGTAGGTCTTTTCATCAAGACTAAATCAGCATCCATCATTATTTGTACATCTAATTGTCTACTTTGCTGATGTATAAATATCAACAAGTGGTCCTTATGCCTACAAATTGCGATTAGCTTTAGCCATTCTTTATTTGTAGAACTCATAGCATCTCTTGAACCCGCTATAAAAGCAGCTTCATCTACAATTATGATACTAGGTTTCATACGATTTACTTGAACCATAGTTAGAACATGTTTTATACCACCTCTACCAAATCCTCTTTTAGGAAACAGTTTCCTTGCAGCCATTGTTAGACCAAACGTAGCAACCTGTTTTTTAGTTCTTTTATGCATTTCCTGAGCCATCCACCAACCTAAAGCAGATTTACCTTCTCCTCTATGCCCATTAATAATTACAAGCCCTTGTGTTGGAATTTTCTTCCAACTAACTGTTTTTGTCCTTTTGGATACTTTTTTTGTACTATTCTTTACTTTATTTACCATTGTTCTCCCCTTCTATTGTTTTGTTATATAATTATTATCGCATTAATAAAAGTCGCTGTCAACTTGTTTTAAAAATAGATTATGCAATTAGCTGCTTTTAATTACAGATAAGTTACCCAAACGAACGTTTAACAGTAGCTTAACAGTACTTAAAGCAATATACAGGGGTCCATATATATACCCCCTTTAGGGGGGGTATATATGGACACCACTATTTAACTATTAACTATTAATTAAGTAATATGATAAAAAAATTTTACTTAGATAAGTATAATGAAATGTAATGATTTGATTTAGTCCAGAGAGGAGGACAAAACATGAGAGTAAAAAAACCTAATTTTAAGAACATTTTAAAGAAAACCTTTAGTATATTTCTAGGTACCTTAACCACTATAATGGTCCTTACTGGTACTCTAGGATTATTTTTATCCTATATAAACCCAATTCCTTGGATAGCACACTTTTTTCCACTTCAAATACACAATATTTTGTGGACAGGGGCTTGGATAAATATTACTGGTGAACAAATGTTTCAACAAGTTGTTGCTTGGCAATCAAGTGCCTTACTAAACAGTGGTATATCCGCTGCTGTAATTTTTATGGGACTTATGTTTCATGTACAAAGCTTTAGTACTTGGTGGAAAGCAATCAAAGCTTCACCTAAAGCTATATATAATGCTCCTCTAGCAGCATATAGAAAACTAAAAGCAGGTAGAGATTGGCTATTAGCTAAAATTGATTACCTAAATAGTGAGTCTGCTAAGTGGAGAAAAACTTTTAATATACTAAAATCTCCTTATTCCTTCCTAAGAATGATGGGATTTAGTCCACAAATGGCTATTGGTTTAATTGCTGTTGGTGGTACTGCTGGTACAGGTGTAGTAGTAAATGAAACTATCCTTGCTGAAAGAAGTTTTGAAAACGGTGATGCTGGTATTTATGCAGCTCCGTATAACACTCCAGATGAAACACTAGAAGCTACAATGAGGTGGCGTGAAGAAAATGAACAAGANAATACATTGCGTATTGTTTTAGGTACCACTCCTGTTAGAGAAATAAAAATAGAAAACGTATCCGTGGGAACTGCTTACACAGGGTCGGCATTGCCTAGCGGGAAAACGGAAGTAATGCTAATTGAAGGAACTGATGTGTCAGGTGGAACAGCCACTAGACTAGAAGTTGGGGAACTTATATTTGAAAAGAATAGATGTCAAAGCCTAACTTTTGATGATATTAAAGCTCATACTATTAATGTTGTCGGTAATGCTAGTGATGGTCAGTCTATTAGTACAAGCCCCGGAACCGCTAGAATGAGGGGTATAGGAGGAGGACATCACCAAGCAGAAGCTATGGTAACATCTGGAGGTCTATATGACCGAATCTGGATTGATGCACCTACAAGTGCTGTAAATGGTAAAATTGGTAAACTAACTTTATCTAACATATTTACTAAAGGTGGCAGTTGTATCATAAGACAAATGGATATAGGGACTTTGACTATACAACTAAACGAAACTGGAGAAGGAAATGGATTTGCTACAAAAGAATTTACAATAACATCTGATGTACAAGGTGCTAATTGGAACGTTACAGATAACGTAGAAGTATCTATTGCAGAACCAGCAACAACTACACCATAATAATGAACACAAGACAGTATGCACTTAATATTTTTAAGTCAATTATAAGAAAAGAAGTTACTAGAGGGGATGAAAGTTTTAGTGGTTATAACAAGCCCAAAAGAACTCCTAAACACCCTAAAAAATCTCATGCTGTTCTTGCAAAAAAAGGTGAGAAAGTAAAATTAATTAGATTTGGACAAAAAGGGGTTAGCGGTGAAGGCAAACCAGCTAAGTCAGATTCCCCTGCAGAGAAGGCAAGAAGGAAATCATTTAAAGCCCGACATGCAAAAAACATAAAAAGAGGAAA
>JGI24006J15134_10001884_pt1 | contig 11793 bp, 15 predicted proteins | sample LinPmetageLP53_FD_15134 | JGI IMG/M metagenome (IMG submission 15134) | reverse complement strand
AACAAAACGAAAGATGATCTTGCTCTACATTGTTGGCGTGGTTTTGAAGTTCAACAAGATTATATTTTGTCAGCATTTCGTTTATATTTATCATTTTTCTGCCCTTGTGTTGGTGGTAGTGGGGAAGCTTTCACACCTCCCCCGTGTTACTACATTGCGTCTATTTTTTGAACAATTCTTTTTAGTGTCTTTTTCGAGTTCGAGGTTAGTTTTTCAAAATTGTTTTTCAATTCCATATTGTCTAAATCTTTTATGGATTTAATGAAATTAGATGCTTGTTGTGTTTCTTTAGAGTTCAACATTGTTTTAATTTCCTTATGAGTTTGGTTAATGTTTTAACATTGGTGTATTCATAATAGAACATATGAACAAATGAACGTCAAGGATTAAATTAATTAATTTATACTTTTTTTTTATAATCATTCGGCGTCTTTATAATATACAAAACCATAAGCATGGAGCTATGCATTAAGCGCATGAGTTATGCATTAGCTATGCGGATAAACCTGGAAAGCTTGGGGATTGTGTGGTGTGAAGACATAAGAAGAAAAGCATCCTTTTATATAAAGAATTCTTTATATACATATAAGCATAAGGATATCTTTATATATGGGGGAGGGGTATATACTCTAAGTGAGCATAAGGGGGCATGTGGTGCTTTCTGTATGTTCACGTTTTGTTCTCTCGACCGTTTTGGTCAGGACACGCAAGCCATCATTTAAATCTAGACAACCTGAAAAAGGGAAACGCTGAACGCTCTACGGATTTTCTAGGAGATTTTTTTAGTTATACCCCTGCAAAAAAATTTTGCTTTGTTGTATTATATATATATGCCTATGACATATACAGACCAAAAATACAAGGCTTGATAAACCTACTAAAATTCAAACAAAAAAAGAGGTGCATCCAATCTAGGAAACACCCCCTTAGTTTATTTTCAGCAATTCACGTACAGTAAAATTAATTTTAAAAATAAGGCTTGTTAAACTTTTTTATTATGTCGCTATATATATAGATATTATATAAACTCTATGTAACAGGTATTCTAACTTTATCTTTATTATTATTATTTATTATCTTCTAACTGCTATTAGAATTTCTACTCTGTAGTGTCTCTATATATATAATTATAACAGACAAAAATAACATTATCAAGAAAAAATAATAAAAAAATAAAAATAATATATTAGTGTTGCATTTATGCAACANCGCTACCATATAAGAATGTATTCAAAAAAGGTATGAGTAATGGGTATAGTGTGTACTGANAGTCTTTTTGTTGTCTTCATAAGGGGAGGGTGTTAGAATAATATTTTTAAGATAATGTAAGAGGTATTGTCATGGACAAAGATTGCGATAACAAAGAAGACTATTGTACTTGTGGGAAACTTCATATAGAACATACAGAGGGAGACTGTAACTGCAAATGCTGTAGAGAAGATAGAGCAGCTAAAGAAAGAAAGTAAAACATGTCATTGTCAGAAGACCATAAGGAAGAGAAGGATGGCGTCACCCAGCTAACTGCTAGTCAGGAAGAAGCTATACAGGAACAAGAGTTTAAGTACGCTACACTTCTTCAAGTAAGAAATAATCTAAAAGATATAACATCGTCAAAGTGTGAGAGCGACTTCTTAACATTTGTTAAGTTAATGGCACCTACCCTGATATCTGATTGGGAGATGGGTAAGCATATTGAAGTTATATCAGACAAACTGCAGAAGGTAGTAGATGGTAAAATAAAACGCCTTATGGTGTTTCTCCCTCCTCGTAGTAGTAAGTCAGTAATATGTTCTAAGTTATTCCCTGCATGGTACATAGGTAAAAATCCTAACCATGAGATATTGACAGTCAGTCACTCTGATCAACTATCCAGTGACTTTGGTAGATCAGTCAGGGACATAGTAGGAACAGAAGAATTCAGAGATATATTTCCTGAAGTAAACCTTAGACAGGATGTACGGGCAGCAGGTAAGTGGAAGACAAACCTGAATGGCAGCTACTATGCTGCAGGTGTTCGTAGTCAGATCGCGGGTCGTGGCGCACATGTAGCTATTCTTGATGATGCAATGTCAGAAGAAGATAGTTTCTCTGATGCAGGTAGAAGGTATATTAAGCAGTGGTGGCCGTCAGGTTTACGCACACGTATCATGCCTAATGGTGCAATAATTATTATTAATACTCGTTATCATTATGATGATCTTTGCGGGTGGCTGCTAAAGCAACAAGATAAGTTTGATATAGATACAGATATTCGTTGGGATGTAGTTAGTATACCTGCATGGGTAGATGAAGATTCCAGTAAGTTACTAGGCTTGCCTATAGGAACAAGTTACTTTCCTGAATGGAAAAGTGATGCAATTTTAAAACAAGACGAGATGGAGATAAGGTCTACTAATGGATCAAAGTACTGGGAAAGCCTGTACATGCAGAATCCTACACCAGACGAAGGTAGCTTGATTAAGAAGGATTGGGTTAGCTGGTGGGAGTATGGTGATCCTCCTGGCTGTGATTTTATTCTACAGACATATGATACAGCGTTTTCTACAAAGACAACCGCAGACTATTCAGTAATACAGACATGGGGTATATTCTATTTCCATGATGATAATTCGGAAACAGGAGAAGAAAACGTAGCCTCTAATATTATCTTACTGGGAAGTAAGAGAGGCAGATATGAGTATCCTGACTTGAGGAGAATAGCACAAGAAGAATATAAAAGACATAGGCCAGATTTTTGTCTTGTAGAAAAGAAGGCTAGTGGACAGTCTCTGATACAGGATATGCGTAGAAGTGGTTTGCCTGTACTGGAGTATACTCCTGATAGAGACAAGGTTAGTAGAGTTATCTCTGCATCTCCTATGCTAGAGTCAGGAAGGGTATGGCTACCAGAAGGAAAAGGTTGGTCAACAGAACTTTACGAAGAGATGATAATGTTTCCATATGGTAAACATGATGATCAGGTTGACGCCATGACAATGGCAATACATTATGTAAAAGATAGCTGGCGTTTAGAGCATCCTGATGATCCTGATTGGGAGGATGATCAAGGCTATAGAAGTCAGAAGCGAGTTGCATACTGGCGAGTTTGAGACTATAATTAAAAAATTATTTATTTAGCAAAGGCAATATACAACATGGCAACTGAACGTAATCCCTTTGATCCTATCCCACAAGTTCAAGTTACTCAAATAGAGCTTGAACCAGAGGGAAACACAGAGCAAGAAACTACTATTGAATATGATGATTCTGACGGCGGTGTGATAGTAGAGTTTAAAAACCCAGCAGAAGAATTATTGTCTGATGAACAGATAGAAGAAACTGATGATGAGTTTTACAGAAACTTAGCAGATGAAATAGATGATGATGTTCTTCAAGATATCTCTCAAGAAGTTTATGATAACTTTGTAGCAGACAAAGATAGTCGTGGTGAATGGGAGAGTATGTTTGAGCGTGGCTTTGATCTTCTTGGTTTGAAGTTAGAAGAAACCTCAGAACCTTTTGAGGGAGCATGTACAGCAGTACATCCTGTTCTTATTGAGTCAGCAGTCAAGTTTCAGTCTAAAGCTACACAAGAATTATTTCCTGCCAGTGGACCTGTTAAGTCTCAGATCATAGGAAATGTATCTGAAGAGAAAGAAGATCAGGCACAACGTGTAGAAGAGTTTATGAACTATCAGGTTACTGACCAGATGTCAGAATACTTTGATGAGTTTGAACGTATGCTCTTTCATCTACCTCTGATAGGTTCTGCCTTCAAGAAAATCTACTTTGATTCAGGTTTAAATCGTCCTGTATCTGAGTTTGTCCCTATAGATCAGTTCTATGTATCCTATTATGCTACAGACTTACGTCGAGCAGATAGGTATACGCATGTAATTTACCGTTCTCCAGTAGAGATGCGTAGAGATATTGCTGCAGGTATGTATGGAGACGTAGAATTACCTGATGCTTCTGCGCCAGAGAGCAGTGCTATGTCTCAAAAGATGGATAACATTATGGGTTTATCCCCATCGGGAGACAATGATCCACAATATGTACTGCTAGAGCAGCACTGTTACCTAGACTTAGAAGGCTTTGAAGACGAAGAAGATATTGCTCTTCCCTATATTGTCACCATAGAAGAGAAAAGCAGGAATATTCTGGCTATTCGTAGGAACTATGACAAAGATGATCCGCGAAAAGAAAAGAAAATCTTCTTCACACACTATCGTTTTGTCCCTGGATTCGGTTTTTATGGTCTAGGTCTAATACATTTCCTGGGTAATCTTACTATGACAGCGACTGCAGCTATGCGTAGCCTAGTAGATGCTGGTCAGTTTGCTAATTTACCTGGAGGTTTCAAAGCAAAAGGTATGCGTATTGTAGGGGATAATGATCCTATATCTCCTGGTGAGTTTAAAGAAGTAGAAGCTACAGGTAATGATATCTCTAAGATGATTATTAACCTGCCTTACAAAGAACCTTCTCAAACACTTCTACAGATGCTCAACTTTGTAACTGCTACAGCACAGAAGTTTGCAGATAGTACAGAACAAGTTATAGCTGATGGTGTAAACTATGGTCCTGTTGGAACTACAATGGCTTTGTTAGAAGCCAGTAGTAAGTTCTTCAGTGCTATCCATAAGCGTTTGCATAAATCTCAGAAAGAAGAATTTAAACTCTTAGGAAGAATTAACTATGAGTATCTTCCTTCAGAGTCTATGTGTGATATTCCTAATGGTACATTAAAAATATATCGTGATGACTTCGATGGCAGGATTGATATTATTCCTGTGTCTGATCCTAATATACCATCCTCTGCTCATCGCATGATGATGGCACAACTTGCACTACAACTCTCTCAGTCATCGCCCCCAGGCATGTTTGACATTGAAGAGCTAAATAAAACAATTCTTAATGCAGCGAATATTCCTAATCTAGACAAGATTATGCCGAGCAAACCAAAACCTGTTCCGCTTGATCCTGTAAGTGATATTGCTGCAGCAGTTAAAGGAATGCCTATCAGAGCGTTTACTGGTCAAAACCATGATGCTCACATTCAAGTTAAAACTATATACCTACAAGACCCTGCTAATGGCGCTAATCCGTTAATGCAACGAATAGCTCCAATTTTAGAAGCAAATATGCAGGAACATCTTATGCTGAAATACCAGGAACAAATTACTGGTATAACAGAAGAGATGATTTCTACATATGGTAATGATGCAGAACAGCAGGGCATTGATCCTAATAATCCTGATCTTATTGAAGCAGTTATGGCTACTGCTGCTCAACAAGTTTTCCAAGCTAATCAAGCTGCCGCTATGCAACAACAGGCAATGTCTCCTGAAGCGCAGCTTGTTCAGATCGAAGCACAGAAGCTTGGTATTGAGCAGCAAAAAATTCAGGCACAGGCGGCTAAAGAAGTAGTTAACTCTACTAATAAGCAACGTGAGCTTGATCTTAAAGAACTACANATTCAATTGGATATGTTTAAAGAGGGTGCTAACATCACAGCTAAAGCAGAGGATTCTGAACGTGACAGNGAATCTAAGAAGGCACTTGCAGCTATGGAAGCGCTGCTTGAATTAGCAGATACTGAAGCAAACATTGACAGAGACAAAACTCTTAAAGCAGCAGACATGTTAGGTAAGTTTATCTCTGATACTGATAAAGGATAGTGATGGAATTTTGGGACGAGTTAAATTTAAAGTATAAAGAAAAGATAGAGGAAACAAAAAAATCTCTTGCGTATGGAAACGCTTCTAGTTACGATGAGTATCGTCAAGCAGTAGGTCTGATAGAAGGTATTGAGTTTGCACAGGACTTACTAAAACATATAGTTAAACATCGAATATATGAGGAAGAAGATTAATGCAATCCGTACAACTAGAGAAGTCAATTAATAATTCAGACTGGGTAAATCCAGATAATAGTTTAATTGATGTAAATGATTTGCCGGGTATTCCTGGTTATCACGTTTTAGTTCAACCAGTAATAGTTAAAGAAAAAACTAAAGGTGGTATTATTATCCCTGAAAAATTACAGGATGATATAGCATACCTTACAACTGTAGGTAAAGTACTAAAGCTAGGTGATCTAGCATATGGGGATGAGGATAAGTTCCCGCTAGGAAAATGGTGTGCCACAGGTGACTATGTTTGTTATGGAAAGTTTAGCGGACAAAAACTTGTATACAAAGGTCTTAAACTACTTCTCTTGTTTGATGACCAAATAATTATGAAAGTACAAAGTCCAGAATTACTAGACCCAACTTTTAATCTTTCAAATTAATTTGTGTATTTATATTTAATAATATAAAATATAGTAACGGCGTAGGATAAACCTTAATTCGTTAGGTTCGCCTCTAGCGGTATGTAAAGGAAAAAGAATGAGTGAGAATCAAGAAGAGTGGTCAACCATTAAGGTTGATGGTGTAGAAAAACAAGAAGCTGTTCAGTTTGAAGTAGAAGGTGGAGAAGCAAATGAAGAACCTGTTCAAGCTGTTGTAGAAGAAAAAGCTGAAGAAGTAGTAGCTGCACAGCCTGAAGAAGCTGAAGACAAAGAACAGCCTGTAAAAGAATTAGAAGGTATTGAGACTAAAGGCGCAGAGAAACGTATCCGCCAGTTAATTCGTCAACGTAAAGAACGTGATGAAAAACTAGAAAAAATGGAAGAGCGTCTTGGCACACTTCAACAACAACTAAATTATAAAGAAGAACAATTATCTACTTCTTTAAAAAGTTCTATAGATAATAGTGAGTCTCAATTAAATAATAATCTAGAAGCTGCTAAGAGTATCTATAAACAAGCTATAGAAAATAGTGACGTAGATGCTCAACTTATAGCACAAGAAAGTATTAGTAAAGCACACGCTGAACTTAGTCAGATAACTAATCAACGTACAGCATTAGAAAATTATACTACACAGACAGAGCAACAACAGGTAAGTCAGCCACAACAACAACCTACTAAATATGATCCGAAAGCTGTTGATTGGGCAGCTAAGAATGATTGGTTTGGTAAAGATCAAATAATGACTACCGCTGCTTTGTCTATAGATCAAGAACTAAAAGATGAAGGATACGATCCTTCTGATAATGATTTTTATGAGGAAATCGACAGTAGACTACACGGTCGTTATCCTCAAAGGTTTCAGGACACTTCTACCCAAGAATCTGAAACACCTCGTTTGCAGGATACGTCATCAAATTCTGCTCAAGTAGTAGCTGGTGCATCACGCACACCTAAAACCTCTAAGGGTAATAAAGTTAAACTAACACAAGAAGACGTTCGTTTAGCTAATAAGTGGGGGATATCACTTGAACAATATGCTGCTGAGAAGCTTAAAGTTGAAAAAGCTGAAGGCGACTACACAAGCATTTTTAACTAGGCGTGGAAGGAAAAATTACAATGGCACGAGATACAAACTCACGTAGTACAAGCACAAGGGAAGCTAAACCTCGTAGGACTTTTGAAGAACCTAACTGGTTAGATATTCCACCAACTGCTATAGAACGATTCAAGAACGAAGGCATGTCTTTGCGCTGGATTCGTATGACTATTAAAGGTAATGACGATATTCAAAATATGAGTAAGCGTCAGGCAGAAGGTTGGGAAATAGTTCAATCCGAGGAAGTTCCCGAAATGTTACACTCCTCTGTCGTGAGAGAGGAAGGACGATATTCAGGAGCAGTCTGTCGTGGAGACTTGGCTTTGGCAAAAATGCCAACTGACCTAGCTGAATCCCGTCAAGAATTTTATGAGCAAAAAAGTAGGGAAGCGGTAGGCGCTGTGAACGCACAATTAATGCGTAACTCAGATTCACGTATGCCAATTTCAAATACTAGTCGCTCAAGGGTAACTACAGGAAAGCAACCCTCTTTTCAAGAGTAACTTTTCTGTTTGTCATCGTAACTTTAAAACAAGGAAAGGAATAGTGTAATGACTGATACAAAAGCACTAAACGGCCTTAGTCCTTCTCGCAAACGTGGAGGTGCCTCAAACAGTACCGCTACGAATACATATCCCATTGCAAGTGGTTTCGGAACCAATATTTTCAGTGGTGATATTGTTTGTAATGCAGCAGGAAACGTGGTCGTTTTAAGCGTCTCAACTCAAAAAGCTATAGGTGTTTTTCAGGGTTGTAAATATACCGCCAATGGTGAAGTAAAGTATGCCAACTATTGGCCTAGTGGGACATCGTCTGATGATGCGGTAGCATTTGTCGTTGATGATCCACAAGCTACCTTTATAGTTCAAGCTGATGCTTCTGTCACCGCTGGTGATATTATGTCACAGAGCTTTAGTTGCACAATAGGTGCAGGTTCTACAGTAACTGGTCGTTCAGGCTTCGGAATTGCCGCTGCTTCTCGAACTACTACTACAGGTGGTATGCTTCGTGCTATCTCTGTATTAGATGAGCCAGGAAATGATATTACTGTTGGTGCAGATCGTGCTTTTCCAAAATTGGAAGTTCGTATCGTTCGTCACGTAGATGCTTACATCTCCGCTGACTCATCGGCTAACTAAGAAAGGGAGTAATGAAAAATGGCTATTAATCGCTCTAGTATTGCGAAAGAACTGCTCCCTGGTTTAAATGCTGTATTTGGTATTGAATACACGGATGTGGACAATGAACATGCTTCACTCTTTGATATTGAACAATCAGATCGTGCATTTGAGGAAGAAGTTCTATTTACCGGCTTTGGCACAGCACCTGTTAAAAGTGAAGGCGCTGCTGTTCAGTTTGATGATGCACAAGAAGGCTATGCTTCTCGTTACAGTCACGAGACTATAGCTCTTGCTTTTGCAGTAACTGAAGAAGCTATGGAAGATAATCTTTATGACACTTTTGCTAAACTACGTGCGCGTGGTCTTGCCCGTGCAATGGCTAACACTAAGCAAGTTAAAGCTGCTGATGTTTTCAACAACGGCTTTGCGGCAGGAAGTCCTGGTGGGGACGGACAGCCTTTCTTTAGCGTTAGTCATCCTGTAGTTGGTGGTGGTGTTCAATCAAATTCTCTTGGTGCTACTGATCTTTCAGAAGCGTCTCTTGAGTCTGCGTTGATCACTATCTCAAAAGCAACAGATGATCGTGGTATTCTTATTGGTTTACAGGTTGAGTCGCTTCATGTGCCTTCGGACCTTGCCTTTACGGCAGACCAAATTTTGAATAGCACGATGTCAACGACAATTGGGGTTAACCCAACGACTGCTGCAAACGGTGCAACGAATGTCAATGACATTAACAGCGTCCGTAATCAGGGTCTAGTTCCTGGTGGCTTTTATGTAAACCGTAGGTTCCAAGATGGAAATGCTTGGTATCTGCGTACTGATTGTCCGAACGGAGCTAAAATGTTTGTACGTTCGCCTCTTCAAACTAAGATGGAACCTGATTTCGATACAGGCAATCTTAGGTTTAAAGCNCGTGAGCGTTACAGCTTNGGCTTTTCTGATTGGCGTAGCTATTATGGTGCTTCTGGTTCGTCCTAAGAGCAGCGTAAATTAGGCTAATATAGACTAAATTAAGTAAGGGTGGAGAGAAAGACATAAACTTCTTTTTCTTCACCCTTTGCTTTTGTAATTACTGGTCTTGTTATATAATACAAATAATTAAATTCTATTTATGCAAAGGAACAAAACATGGCAACTACTATTCGACAGGGATTTATAACTGGGAGTGGGGCGGCTCTTGATACTGTAACGAGTGTTCCTCTTACAGATACTCGTATTCGTTCCGTATTTGCTACAGGTGTTGGTCAGTTTCTTATTACTGGAACTTCTACTGATGCAAGAGGCACAGTTAAAGGAAACAATATTCGATTTGTAAATACTACAGCATGTGATGCAAATGAGGTTTACTTTTCTGATTTAGGTGTTGCAATGAAAGGAGCAGTTATGGTTTCTGCTCCATCTTCGACAGCAACAATAGCAGTGTTCTATGGTTAATTATACTTATTTGGTAAACGATATTATTCAAGCATCTGAGAATGAAGGAACAGAGTTTGTTAACTATATTCCTAATATGGTCAATCGTGCTGAAGAGCGTTTAACAAAAGACTTAGATGACTATGGTTTAGTTTCTTATACTTCTGTTGCTGTTTCTTCTGGGAATAATATTCTTACTTTACCTACAGGAACAAGAATAGTTAAGAATATTAATATTGTAAGTAACTCTACAAAAATTAATTTGTTGCAAAGAACAGATGAATATATTAATGACTACTGGCCTGTAAGCGCATCGACTGATGAACCAAGATATTACGCTCCTCGTAATAATTCTACAGTTTTGATTGCGCCTACTCCTGCTTCTACTTACAGTGGACAAGTTGTACATGTTAGTCGCCCAGTAACATTAACATCCGCAACTCCTGAAAACTATTATACTGACTTTTGTTATGACCTTCTTTTTAATGCTTCTATGATAGAGGCTATGGTCTTTCAAAAAGACTATTCTACTTCACAATTATTTGAACAACGATATGCACAGCTTCTAGAACTACAGCGCAATCAGGCACGTAGAACACGTAGAGATGATATGCAAAGTCCTGCAAGTCCTGCTGGTGCAGATGACAATCTAGTAGCTAATACTAATTAAAGGAGACTATAATGGCCGGTCCTATTTTTGACCCTCTTAATCCTAATGAAAGTCCTGCTACAAAGTATCAAAGAGAGTTGGATGCTAAGAATAAAGGAGGAGGAAAAAGAAAGCGTAAAAAAGGTGATGGTAAAGGTGATGGTATGTCAGACGCAGAGTTTGATACAGCTTATGAACAGCAACAAGAAAGTATGCCTGACTTTTATGATTTAGCAAGTAACATTAGTGGTCCTAATAGTGATTCTGTTGGTGAGTCTGACGGTGGTCGTGTAGGAAAAGGCAAGAATAAAAAACAAAAAGTTAAAAAAAGAAATAACTTTTCAGGCCGTGGAGCAGGTGTTGCTTTACGTGGCTTTTAATTAAAGGAGAATATTATGAGTCTTATGGAAAGAAGCCGTAGACTAGCAAAGGCTAACAGGGACAAAGAAAAACAAAAGCGAGAAAAAAAATTAATTGATGCTATTATTGAAGATAAAGAAGAAAAGAAAAAAGGATTCTTATCTTCACTGATGGCTCCTAGTGTAGAAAAAAGAAAGCGAAACAGAGTAGTAGCATCAGAGAGAAAAAAAGAAGGTAAACCTCCTGAGACTAGAACTGAAAAAGCTACAAGACAAAGACAGGAAAGTGATGAAGCTAAAGCAAAAAAACAAAAACTAGAAAAACAAAAACCAGAAATAGAAGTCGGTCCTCCCCCTAAAGTAATTGCTCTTAAACCTAAAGGACCTAAAGGACCAAAAGAGGAAAAAGTTGACCCTACTTCTACTCCTGTTTCTAAAAAAGACCCAACAGGAGGTGGACGTTTTGCTTTTTATCCTGGTGAAATATCTCGGAAAGAGGGATATGAAACAATGTATGAAGTAGACAGGAATAAAATGTCTGATGAAGTACGTGAAAGACTAGAAGAAGCAGAACTTTATGAAGGCGACTCAAAGGGTGGTCGTGTAGGAAAAGGTAAGAAGAAGAAAGTAAGTAAAGCACCTCGCGGTGTTCGTGCTGCACTTAGAGGTTTTAAACCTAAGATGGGTGCTGGTAAAGGAAATAAACGTACTAGAGGTACAGGAGGCGGCTGGGTTTAAGTATGGCTAAACTTTGTGCTAAAGGAAAAGCTGCAGCAAAAAGAAAGTTTGATGTTTACCCATCAGCTTATGCTAATATGTATGCATCTGCAGTTTGTAGTGGCAAAGTAACTCCTGGTGGAAAGAAAAAGAAAAAGG
>JGI24006J15134_10001883_pt1 | contig 11807 bp, 19 predicted proteins | sample LinPmetageLP53_FD_15134 | JGI IMG/M metagenome (IMG submission 15134) | reverse complement strand
CAACAGAACGCATTACATCCATTATTGCCCTGTCCTTTATATAAACACATACAACACGATTTACTATGTCATAATATGCTGTTGTAGTAATATCTTCTCTATCCTTAGTCAACTTAATACTACATGGCTCATCAAGGCTTAAATAGTCATTAACAAATAAAATAAATTTATCCATTAACGCTTTATTATTCATGTCATTTTCTCTTACCAATGACTCCCTTAATAATGTCTTAATTAAACTCTTCATAATTCAAATTTATCAACTAAACTCTTAATTTAACTTATAAATAAATATTTACATTTACGTTAAAATCAGTATTATTGTTAATAATATTTTAAATTAACTATTAAATGAAGAGTATTAAAGATTATAATTTCAAGACAGGTATAGATGTTGGTGAAAAAGGAGAAAAAGTAATATCAGATTTTTTAATTAGTCATGGTTGTAAATTCTTAAACGATAATAAAGATAATAAATACGACCTTAAAATGTTGACACACAACAATATACCAACAACTATAGAAATTAAAACCGATTTTTATTGTTACCCAGAAAGAACTATAACTTTAGAAAACAATGTAGAAAAAACTATAAAAGCTAGAGATAGTGGTAACATGTTTATAGAAAAAGAATGTAGGGGTAAATTATCTGGAATTTCGGTCACTAAATCAAAATGGTTTGTCATTTATTACCCATATTTACAAAAAGCATGGTTTATAAGAACTAATAGTTTAAAAAAATTAATAGACGATAATAATTTTTATGTTGCAACAGGTGGCGACCCAGGAAGCAATACTAAAGGTTATCTAATTAAAAGAAATTATTTTCAAAAACACTTTAAAGTTAAAAATATAGATAAAATATGGGTAGACTAACAGTAGAATTAATCCCAAGAACACTGTTTTTCTCAAACGTAAGGACACTTCTCCCAAAAAAGTACTGGAACATAATAAGAAAAGATTCATATGATAAGGCTGAGAATAAATGTGAGATATGTGGAGACAATGGAAAAAATCAAGGATATAGACACAATGTTGAATGTCACGAAATATGGGATTACAATGAAGAAAAAAAAGTCCAAAAACTACTAGGATTAATCTCATTATGTCCAAAATGTCATCAAGTTAAGCATTTCGGCAGAACAAGCGCTATAGGTAAACAAGCAGAAGCTTTTAAACACATGGAAAATGTAAACAACTGGAACCACAAGGACTGTGTTGACCACTTAAAGGTAGCTATGTCAGAGTGGATGGAAAGGTCAAAGTATCAATGGTTTATTGACCTAAGTTATCTTAATGAAAAGTATGAAATACCTAAAAAATTAATAAACGAAGCTGAAAAAAAGAGAAAATAATGAAATATCCTTTAAAAAACATGAAAGATAAAGATTATGAGATAGTTGTTTGCTCACATTGTGGTGAAACTAAATTAAAGTGGGAAATTGTGTGCCCAAAATGTAAAAAAACTAGTTCAAGGTAAAATTATTACAATATAATTTGGTAAGTCGAATATTTTTACTTATATTTAACCTATAAATTAAAAAACACACACTATGAAAAAGTTATTTTACATATTTTTAGGTTTATTTATCATATTTCTTACTTCTTGCGAAAAAGAACCACTATATGATGAAAACAATACTACTGAAGAGTCGTTTGGTATCCCTGAAAGTGATACATTATCATTACATGGTAAATATTTACTGATATCAGGTAAAATGTATATAACCAACTTAGAGACCAATCAAAAAACAGTATATAATCACTTTGATAATGCTAAAACTACCTCAACACTAAGATATTTCGGGTCAATATACGATATTGAAGACCTTGAGCAGAATGTGACAACTTGGGAGTTTAGAAAACCACCTTATATACCTGGAACTGGTGACTTTATACTTAATAACGACACACTAAACCCTTATGGTCTTAAAATAACAACCTATAATATGACTATAATAGAACATCCGTTAACCAATACGTCTAATATTACTCAAAAAATTGGTGGGTCAGCAAAACCATTGTTCGGATACCTATTGAATAAAGCTGATAGTACTGTAATGTTTAGATTGCACGAAGAATATCAAGCAATTAACGGTTATAATTGTAAATATGTTAATGAATTAAAATTTAAAAAAATAAAATAACATAATTTATTTAAAATATCCTAATTAATACCGTAATAACCATCTATTACAGAGTAAATCTCTTCATCTGAAGCAGCATAACAACCCTTTAGTATTAAATGAACCTTAAACCTTAACATATTTAGGTCTGACGAAATAAGGTAAGGGGAACCATCAACAACTACACCCCTTTTAAATCGATTACCTATTTTAATCTTGGTAACTGGGAATGATTTCTTCACGAAACCCCTCATTAAACCAATTATAACATTATCCACAACTTTTTTAAATAAATACTTGGTTAATGATATTAAATATGATATATTTGTACCTAATTATGAATGTTAAGTTGGATAAATCTGAATTAAAATATGAAAACCTTATAAATTATAGGATTTGTGAAGAATTATATATTACTTTTAAGGTTATGAAAAAATATAATTCATTTGATAATATGTGTAGAAATTTTAAAGAATTAATAGACAATGATATAAAATTATATGGTGAATTGAATAAAATATGTAACAAAGTAATTGATAATGTTACTGAGTTATATAATCTAGAAAGATGGGAAGTTATAAATTATATTTACGACTTCTTCACCAAAGAAAAATGGAAATTATACCAACCAATAGTTAAAGTTTTTATTAAAACACAAAATTATATTTAAAAAAAAATAAATATGAGTTATTTAGTTGCAAATCTACCACAAGTTCAGTGTTACGTAAGAAAAGAATATTTATATGACTTTGAGAAGGGTCACGGTGAATATGAACCATGCTACTGGGTTAGTGTTAAGTCAATATTAGGTAAAGCATTATATATCGAAGCTTATTTAACCGAATATGGTGCCCTTTATGATAAATTACCAATATCAGCGTTTACATGGAAAACAGAGATTAATAATGAAGACTTATTACCTCTAGATTATTTACAAATTTGGGACAGTTTTAGTTACAATATAACTGTAATAGAAAAAACCATATTGAAGAATATCGATTGTCAGGTTTACATGAAAGATAAAGAATGGCACAAGGGTAGCTATGTACTTACTATTGATAGTTGTCATTCTGAACCTAACGAACTTAACGTAAGCTTATCACAAACACCTAATGAACATAAGTCGTTTAATATCATTAAAATGGATAATGGACAATTCGCAGCCCAACCAAATAATAGAGTGCTATTTCACGACCAATCATTAACCGCCAGAGGTTTGAAAGTTCCAGATTTTAAAGTTAGTACTCATGAATTTTTCTGTGAAAACGGATTTAAATGGTCCGCCGATGACAATTACTTTTACGAATTAGTTGAAAAATAATTTATATTTTATTTGGTCACTTACTAAATTATTTATATATTTACTAAACAAATAATTTTAAAACTATCACAATGAGTAAAAAAAATGAATTAACTAATGAAGAAGTAAAAGTTATTAAAGAAATTAAAAACAAGTACCACGATGGTGTTAATACTTTAATAGAAGATTATAGAGAATCAAAAGCTAAAGTTAAAAAATCTAATAAAAAAACAGATGTAGATAAAATTATAGATATGTTTATAGGTGGGGATTGTCCAGACACTATTAGACGAGCACTAAAGATAGAAAGAAGTGAAGTTGATGAAGTTTTAATAGAACATGGGGCAATGTAAAATAAAATATACAAGATAATATAAAAGAAATGAAAAAAGAAGATTACGAATTAATTAAAAAATTAATAAACAGTAACACGGAACACTCATTAACATTAAGAAATGAGGCAGTTGATAAACTAGATAAATACTTAGATGAAAGTATAAGTCATGAGACTGCAGAAGATTACGCTGAGTATTGCTTTTCGACGTGTAGAAAAGGAACACTACCAATAACTATAGGTGTATTCTTAAAAAGGCCAAGGTGGAAATATAAACCCTCAAGAAGACTTAATGAATGATTGTAATAGATAAGAATAAATACAGTAGCGATATGGAAGAAGAAATATTTGAATCACAAAGAGAAAAATTATTAAGCGACCTAATATTAAGTGATGTAGGTACTTATAGAAGAATAGGTGTATTGAAAGGACAAGGATTTTTACACGAACCACCACACTACTACCTGGACCTTAAAGAAATATACGGACAACTATCAACTAAGAGTATAAAGAGACTATTAGAGATAAAACCTAAACTGGAACTTAAAGACTGTAGAAAATAATAAATTATATAATATGAAAACACCAGAAAACCTGTACTACACAAATGAACACGAATGGATTAAAGTTAGTGACGATATAGCAACGGTTGGTGTAACAGACTTCGCGCAATCATCACTAGGTGATGTCGTATACGTTGAAGTAGAAGTGCTAGACGAAGAACTTGAAGCTGATGAAGTGTTTGGTACAATAGAAGCCGTTAAAACCGTATCAGACCTATTCCAACCAGTCACAGGTGTAATATTCGAAATAAACGAAGCTTTAGAAGACGACCCAGAATTAGTAAATAATGACCCCTACGGTGATGGGTGGATTGTAAAAATAAAAATGTCAGACATGTCAGAAATTAATAAACTAATGTCACCAGAAGAATATAAAAACTTAACTGAATAAATTTATTTTTTACTTCTAAGCTCCTTTATTATGCCTAACTTACGCTTATATGATTCTGGTAACTGCTCTTCAGTTTCCTCATCTTCAGTTTCTCCTTCAGATTCTTCAGGTTCTTCATCATAACCATCAACATATTCAATGTCATTTTCTTCATCATCATATTCGTCATCTGGCATATCATCAGAATCGTAAGAACTAGTTATCTTATCTTCAATAAAGAATGGCTTGCTGTGGTTATTTATTAAATAATCCTCTCCTCCTGTATCTAACATTTTAACAATCTCCTCATTACTAACTAAAGATTCTATCAATTTGTCTCTTAAATTATCACTAATAGAATCTACAAACCTAATTAAAATATCAGTTAACATATTTGGATACTCATTCATCTTTCTTAAAAAGTCAATGTCTTTTACTATTATACCAATTACCTTATTTATATTAGGTTTGTCAACTAAATTAAAAAAATCACCAAAACCTAATGGAATCAACTTACTCAAAAACGAATCATATTTAAAAAGATTTGAAATCAGCTGACCTTTTTTTTCAGAATTAGTATATTTTAACACATATTTAAGGGATTGAAGGCTAGGTCTTTCTCCTATTATTTTAGCAGAATCCTTCGGGTTTAAATCTCCTAATTGAAAGTTAGTATGAGGTAAATAACCCTGATGTGTTTTCACCTGGTCAACATTAAATGGTACACCAGATGGTGTTGTTAGTGAAGCATTTAGTAACCAAACAATATATGGGTGATAAGCTTCTAATGGTTTTTTATTTTTTAACCCCTTTAATTGTTTAACGTATTTTTCTTCTGGATGCCAATCCACTGTAATAAATTCCTTATTACCCTTAACCAACCTAAGTAAAAACATATCACTACTAGACGCAGAACCACAATGACCCATACTTTGAGCGCCCTTACTACACTTCCTGGATTTTCTTAACACCCAACTAAATCCATCAGAAAAAGTGTGAAAAATTTCATCTTTTTCGTCTAATAAATCTTCTACATTACCACCTGCGGTAAGACCTTGATGAAACTCATCAGACATACTTACCGCTTCATCCCATGTTTTTTTAGTTAAAAACCCAGGACCAAACTCAGCCAAAGCTTGTGATTCTGGATGATTTAACCAATCACTAATATATCTAAACTTATTTACTAAATCTATAGCTGTATCATAATTTAAACCTTTTATATTCATTGGTGGTTTATTTGGCACTTTTTGAGCTAAATCTGCAATAGCTTCAAAATCTTGAGTAAAGTCTTCTTTGTAATCCTCAATTGGAACTTTATTTTCTATATCTTTCATTTCACTAGCATGTTTTTGTTTTAACATTTTAGCAATATACAATGAGATTTTATCTGATATACCATGTGCCCAGTCAGCAACCTCTTGAGATAACCCCAACTTATCAACAATATTTCTTCTATTGTCCTTCTTTTCTGTTAATAAACCTTCTAGTAGTTTTTTCCTTATATAATCTTTCATTTTAAGGTGGTTTTTATTATAAATATTTACATTTTATAATAAAGTGTAATATTTATAATAAAACCATAAATTATGGAAAAATTATTAAAAGAAGACCAACAAGGATTTAAATTACGTAAAGGAAATTTTAAACATGAAAAACATACTAGAAACCAAGAAAGGGTAGCTTATTTTTTACAAGGTATCACATTCCCAATAAATAACATACTTAAAAGGAATAGAAAATTCATAACAAAGGATTATAAAGGTGTTTATGGTGGTGATGATTATAAAAATAATTGGGTATTTTTAATCGATAGGGACCCAGTAACTGGTGTGTTATTATCTGACGAAGATGTAAAAAATAGAATAGACTCTCTTATTCAAAAAGTAAACCAACTAAAAAAATGGAGTATAAGCTTTCAAAAATTAGATGATGAACTAGAAGATTACATACCACTCCCAGAAGAACAAAAAACTGAAGAAGAAGAAGCGGAAGCGGCAGCAACCAAAGAAGACGTTGATAAAATCATACAAAATCTAGAAAATTTCCAAAGAAGATTCTTAAATCTTGAAAATAGTGAGGAAATTAAAGAAACTATAAAATTAATAAATCAAATAGAATCGGTAGATGACTCAGTTCCAGATTTATCCACTAGAAATAAAATAGCTATTAATTTACAAAACCCAAACGCAACAAAAGTGGCACCAAAAAGTCAATGGCAAAGTGTTTGGAATAAGACAGTAAACAAAAATGCAAAAGCTATCTACGTACTAACAGTTACAAGCTCCGCTAAACCCTCATATCAAATTCAAAGGGATTTTCTTGCACAAAAAGGGGTAAATAGTTACGGCCAACTAAAACCTAGAGATAAAGAGATATTAAAAACATTAAAGAATAAGTCTACTTATTCAACCGCATCAGACTATAGATGGATGCCATTTTATGATATTTCAGACACAAAGCAAATTGAAGGAACTCCTGATGAATATGCAGAGTATCTGAAAAATTCTTCAGACGCAAAACAAAAATTAGCTGGAAGAGAAAATCCATTTGATGACGGAGTTGAATCAACCGACAACCCAGAATTAATAACTAATATTAATACTTCACTTAAAAAGTTTGCTAAAGAACTTAATGTACCTGGAGTAAACCCTACTGCATCAACATCTTTAAGTGAAACTAAAGGCTTAGCAAGACAAGTTCTAACTAAATTATTAGACGAAACTTATGCTAAAGAAAAAGGGGGGGTATTTAAAACACTACACTCATCACTTAAAACAGAACAAGCTAGAAAAGAACAAGCAGAAGTAGCTTCATGGGGCTTCATGGAAGCATTCGGGATAAATGTAGCACTATCTGACATCAATGTTAACTTAATTTGGGGAGATAAAACTAAAATAAAAGACGAGCTTCAACCTAAACAACAAAGATTTGCATTGCAAGGTATAGATAAATCAGTTAAATACTTAGTAGGGTATGTAAATACTGAAATTAAAAAATTAAACAACATAACCGAAACTGAAGGACAAGCTGTAATAGGTAAAGCACCTAACATTATGGATTACGCTAAAAAATTAGGTATGCAAGATATGTTTAATGAATCTAATGTTATACAAGAACTCCATGAAAGAATTGTTAGAAAATTAACAAAAAGAATATAATATAATATATTATCACTAACGATTGGTGGGCCTCTTTTGAGGTCCATTTTTTTTCGGAAAAATTTTTTTATAAACGAAAATTATCCCATATTTATATATAGATGAAACACTTAATAAAAAAATTGCTTAGAGAAGGGTTGTTGAACGAGATTAGAGTTATCAATCCAGATATAATGTCGTTACAGAACGAGGAACCACTTAAAGATTCTGACACAATCAGAGTATATCACGGATTCAATAATTATGAAGACGCAATAATAGCAATTAAGTTCGGATTTTCAGGTAAAGAAAAAGCTAAAAGAATTTATTCCTACGAATCTAATAATAACCCTAATGGGGTATTTATGACATTAGACTTAGAAACAGCCAAAAAATTTACATTCCCAAGAAGTAAAAGAGGTATTGTAGTAATACTTGAACTAAGTGTTAAGGTGTCTGATTTAGAAGCACCCGTTTGGCCAGGAGGTAGTTACACTGTGCAAGGCCAAATGGCTCAGTTTTGGAAAGATAAAGACGATAGGTATGAAAAGGGTACACTTAAAGCTAGAGAAGATGCTAGTGATGATGAAAACAATTTTATTAGTGGGTCTGATAGACCAGAGGTTGCTGCAAGTCTAGCTGGTAATGAACGCCAAGCGTTATTTATGGGTGATATAAATCCTAATATGATAAAATCTATCTACTTCGGTGAGTCTGGAAAATACGGTTACTCACCAAAAAGATTAGATAGAATATCAAGAAGGGAATTTTTAAATAAATTTGAAACTCATGAACCTGAAGATGACGCTTATGGAAGAACAAGTAATAAGGGTTATGAATACCATGATAAAAAAAGTAAGATGTTTAACCCCAATGATGACTTATCAATAGAGGTTTTAGATTCTGATGCTAAGAAAAGGGGTTACAAGAGTGGTGAACAGTATTTACGTGCAATAATTGATAATGATTACTTAGAAAGTTACTTATGGCCTAAGCAAATATCTCAAGTTGATGACTTTTTAAAAACAATAGATACAGATGAAACAATTAATTAAAAAATTACTAAGAGAATCGTTAATTAGTGAGAAAGATTTAAGTAGTGAGATGAAGACTGCACAGGAAGTAGGTATATCGGATAAGATATTTTATCACGGAACACGTATTAAAATAGATAAGATAGACCCAATGTTTAGACAAAATAATAGTGATGCAATGAAAGGCAAAAGTAGTGGTTCAGCTAATCATGGTGTGGGCTTATATTTATCACCGTACTTAGGATTTGACCCTAATAATTTAACTTACGCTGGTAATGGTTCGGTAGTTATGAAAAGAGAAGGTGCAGACAACGCATATAAATGGGCAGGTTGGGGTGATGATGATGGTTATATCTATCTAATGAAATTAAAACCAACGGCAACTATTATTGATGAACATTACAATAAGATTGATGGTCTAAAAATTAAGAATATTGAGATGAATAAGTATCAAATACTACTTAAGAACAGTATTGATGCGGTATGGAGTGGTGGTGAATTAGTTCTACTAAACCCAGACGCAGTACAAGAGTTTAAATTGATATATCGAATAGGAACTAAATATCAGATTAAGGGTGAGACCTTAAACAAAGACGAAATAGAACCAACGTTAAAACAAGTCCTTGGTAATAAATACACTAAGATTGGTGATGTGCATCGTCTTGGCGAAAAGAGGTATTATATGTATGTTGCTGGGACCAAATCAGTCGAAGTATTCATACTACCTAATCAAGTAATACCAGTATAATATAATAAACATATGAAACACTTAATCAAAAAATTGCTAAGAGAAGGACTTGATAGTAGTGGTAAATTATATCACGGAACTCATATTAAAAATCTAGAGGATATTAAAAAATATGGTCTAATACCAGACTTTGGTGATGTTGTTAAAAGTACTGAAATGTATCAATATTATATGGATGATAATTATATAAATCCTGAAGATAGAGTTGAAGGTGTTTTATTTTTTTCGGATAATCCAGACACCTGGTCTTACTCACACTTCGGTAAAACAAAAAATATAGAAGAAGCTATATTGGTGGTGGTTGAAAAGAATGATAGTATTTTTAGAAAAATGGGTGATAGTTTTTATGACATCAACGGTAATGAAGTAGAATCAATTGATTATATCGATACTGATAAATTACCATTTTTTATAGAAGATGGTGATTATTTTAGCTTTGAAGAGCAAGAACCTATTGAAATTCTCTATGGTGATAAATTAAAAAATTATATATCACAATATTAACACATATTTATATATAGATGAAACACTTAATAAAAAAATTGCTTAGAGAAGGGCTGCTCTTAACTGAAGAAGAATATTACAATCCAACAATACCTGATGAAACAAAAAGACTATCAAAAAAATACGTAGGTAAAAATGTTGTATGGTATGGTGACCCAGACCAAATGATTGTAATACACAAGGATTATGTTCACGGTATGTGGGGTAATGTATATAATCAAGAAAAAATGGATTACTTGGTTGACATGATACTTAACCATGAAGACATGATTGAGATTGAATGCTCATACGGTATGGGTGGTATTACAACACTAACAGACGTAGTTGAAGAACAAACATCAACTATACAAGGTAGCTTTGAAACCGACTACGAAAATTTAAACAGACCAAGTACAACTGGTGATGATGAATTGGATACGTATTTAGGTACTGATAATCTAGATGAGTTTGATGATATCGCTGGGTATGTTGAAACTTATGAGTTGTTCGAATTATTTAACGATAATAAGATATTCTTAGGGTTAGGTAAGGTTTCATTAGAAACAGTTAAAACAGAATTTAATCAAATAAGTGACGGTTCAGAAGGTGATAGAACAGCATTTGAACAATTCATAAAATATGAAGGTATGGTTAAGGAAGCTAAAGAAAGCAGCTCTGGTGACCTAGGTAAATTCACCGTACAACTTAGAGACGGTCACCACAGGGTAATGGGTGCTATTAAGGCTGGGGAGGAGTTCGTATGTCTTAATCTAGCTAAGGATGATATCGATACATTCAAGGGTCATTATAAAAAAGTTTAATTCTATTCACCAGAATCATATCCTGGCTTACAAAGTACGTTCTGAATCTTATGAGCTATAGTGTTGTATTGGTCCTTCACGTTAGATGACTTATCCAATCCGTCCTCTAATTCTTTTAACATCTCATCTACGTTAGCCTTATCTTTCTCTTCTATCGTTGTCTTCTTTAATAATGAATCCAATTCTTCACGACTACTGATACTAAAGTCATCACATATATTCCATTTCTTAGATTTTGAATTTACTTCCGACTCATTTAAAAAACCCCTTAATTTATTTCTGATAAATTGTTTCATTACTATTATTCTTTATTATAAATATACCCCTACAAAATTAAAGTAATTTTTTCCAAAAAATATTTTTTAAAAGGGACTTAATATACGTTAATTTTTTTTAACCATTCAATAAAGGGTATGTAACCATTATAAAGTTTTCCATCTAAAGCTTCTATCGGATTTTTAGTAGGTGTTTGTAATATATTAGAATATATCTCTAATTTAAGAATTTCTTCTTTATCTATAATACCACTTTTAATTATATAATCACAAACCCTATGATGACCGTCAATTAAAAATTTACTATTATCTAACATTTGAAATACCTCTAAGGGGTCTTTAGTTTTAGAACCACCCTTAATGTTCCAAGCTTCATCCATATTTTTTTCTAAAACATATAAGTCTTCTAACTTTACATTTTCGTGAGTATATTCACCAGGTTTATGAACCTCGTCAATCTCTAACCTGATTAATTTATTTACCAATTCTTCCCTCAATAACTTCTTTATAAGTGACTTCATATATTATATAAATATAAACTCTAAAAAATAAGTCAAAAATTTCCCAAAAAATATTTTTTATAAAGGACTAACCTTAGTATTAATTTCCAAAA
>JGI24006J15134_10001882_pt1 | contig 11818 bp, 22 predicted proteins | sample LinPmetageLP53_FD_15134 | JGI IMG/M metagenome (IMG submission 15134) | reverse complement strand
ATCTCTTTACCAGTTGATTGGTTTTGGTCTCGTAAATCTCTAGTTACTCTTTCTAGATTATTTGACGCCTGCATAAAGGCGGTTAAATCTACCTCTGCCATTTATCTAATCCTATTTCTTTTTAGAACTAATTGCTTGAGAACCAAAGAACGCAGCTACAATACCAGCAACTGCTACAAAGTATGTTGGCGCCATATCACCTAATGTTGCTTGCGCCTGATCTAAACCAACTAGTGATGCAATGACTACAGCAAATGGATATAATAATAAACCAGCTAATGCAAACCATGTCATGTTGCGTTGTGCATCACGCATGGCATCTGCATCTTCAAGTTCTTTGCGTTTAAACTCAAGATACATTGTTTCTTCAGCCTTGCTCACTTTACCATCACCGTTTGTGTCAGCTGGGTGAAACACTTGACCTTTTTCTTCTGACATATTAACCTCTTTGTTGTCGTTTTAATCTTTCGTTTTCTTCACGAATGAATTCTTTAAGCAAACCAACATATATCTCCCTTTCCCACGGCATCATATTATCCAGTTCAGTAAGACTATACTTATAATGTTGCATCATCGAAAAATTAGTCTGATAATAGTTTGCTAAACTGTCATGCGAAAGGGTTATTCTAAAAAATTTGCCAACCCTTCAATAACTATTTTATTTTCAACACCAGTGTTAGGATTAGTAACATTAACAGTGTGAGATAATCTTGGTGTACTTTCAAAAAAATCTTGAAGCTTTTGAAATTGAGTTGCAGTCATTGACTCAATAAAGTCATCTAACTCTTTTTTACTCATTTCATCATATATTTCATTTTCATCAAAAATATTTACTACGCAATCTGACATAATACCAAAAGTTGTTTCAATCGTATCTGTCGAATCAGAATATTTTGCTATAGTTCTTGTGTCTGGATATCTTAATGTAATACCAATACTATCAGTAATTTTAATTACATTATCTGATTTTGGCACATCAATTTTTATTTCGTCCAAGTTTACTTGTACATCAACCTTAGTTTCTCCATCATCCTCGCATGTAACGACTAAGGGAACTACAGATCCAACTGACTGAGACCTAATTTTTAAAAATATATATTCTACATCAAAGGTGGGTAGCTTTTCCACATTGGAAATAGAACCCTCTGTGCATGTATTTACTAAATCACATACTGCATTGATAATAGCACTTTGATCACCTGTTTCTTGTGCGATCATTAATATTTTTTGTTCTTTGACCAAGAATGGTCTATATTTTACTTTTTGTCCTGTTGATGGAACTACAAGTTCATGTTGTGATGTATTCAGTTGTGGTAACATAATTTATTTCCAAGTTAGTTAATAATTTAAAATGGTAGTTTATTCCTTAATAGTCTAGGAACTTCTTTTTGTACCCTTGCTTTTACAGAGTCTAACAGTGCATCGCCTACATTGTCAGCAAATTCGCCACTCTTAATACTTGATAAAAACGATGCCAATGTAAAATCCCCTTTGCCTGGCGCTAGGTCTGTGGCTTCATTTGTCCAATACTTGTATGCAAAAGATACTCCTACTTTATTTATGGTGTTTGTTGAAGCATGACTTAATGGGACAGAATCAATAGTTTTTGGAAATACCTCCCAAAGTTTTACGCCATAAGTTCTTTCATCTTGTTCATTTAAAGTGTATATTTCAATAGTACCGACATATTCTTTATAGTAGTTTATATCATAAGTCTGTGGATTGTATGTAATTTTTTGCCATTCCTCAAAAAAGATTCTTTCGCCCATATCTGATCCAGCATAAAATGTTGCAGCTACTTCGGAAAAAGTTAGACCTTGAACTATTTCATGGGGTGGGCCATAAATATTCCCATTCATAACACTTCTAAGATTTCTGCCAGGCATTGATATACTATCACACCTAAAGGATATTCTTTTTGAAGCGTCATTTCTAAGACCCGCTACTGAGTCTGCTAAAGCGGAAGATCCAGCTGAAGCTGCATCTGTACCACTCGCACCAGTTGGCAAACTTATTACTACTTCATATCGGTTTGCTTTTGAATAACCATCACTAGATGCACCATTGTCAAACTGAGACTGAATTGTTTTAAAAACAGCAGACCCTAATGCTCCACGAAAATCAAACTTAGACATTATAGATTCCTATTATAGTAATCAAAATCTTGTTCTCTTAACATCTCTCTATTTTTGAGGTGTCTATCTACTATATCTTTTTTAGACTGACCCCAATACTCAACTGCATGGTGTTCTTCTACCAACTTTTTATTAATATTTAACTCTCTATGATTAGATACTGACTTAATTGGAGGACTGTCAGTAAGAAGAACAAACTCACCAAGTATCCTACCATACTTTCCTTTTTCTTTATCAATCTTTGTTCTAAGAACAAGGGTAGTCCCATCTTGAGAGGATTTTTGAAGTTGTTGTGTTAGATAATCTTTTGCAGCTAATCCAAATACCTTTTCTACTTTATCACTCGTTCTACTTTCTGGTGTATCAATTCCCTTTAATCTTACTCGTTGTTTCTTCATCCAAACACCGAAACCTAAATCTATATCTACATCAACAGTATCGCCATCGACAACTCTTACTACTTCTACTTTATACTCGTGGGGCATTATAACATTCCTCTGGAATCTGACCAAACTTTTGTTGTTGATGCTTTCTTGAACCTTTGCACAGGTAACATGATAGCTGTTAAATTATCTTCTGGATCTATTTTTCTAAACTGAGATCTAACTTGACCATTTAAATATCTTTTTATACATGGTTTTGTTAACTTACTTTTTTTGACAGCTTGAACACTAAGGTTATCTTGACCAGCTGCATCTAAAAGTTTTGCTCTCAAAGCATAAGGTAAATAGTGAAAGTTTAAACCAAGAAAACCATTATCGTACTTTTCTAAAGGCAGTATCAGTGGAAAGGTATCATAGTATGGTAAAGTATCTTTACCTTTAGGTGCATAAACAAACATATTTAAATGTTTACTATGCGGTGTTTTTGCTAGTTTACCAGACCTAAGAAGTTCAGGGACATTTGGTGTACCGAGTTCTTTTATTCTATTACGATACCACTGATGAGGTTCGTTACCAGTTTTAATTTGTTTAGAAATCTGATCGAAATATTTTTCTGCCATTCGACTATTTATACCTTTAGTTCGTCTTCTGTTAAAATTATAAATTCCATGTCTTTGTTTTCACACCACTCAATTGCGTTCTTCCATTTTGCATCATTGACCGCATATGTTCTTACTTCATTTATATACCTTTTAGTTTTTCTCTTTGGAGTTTTAGGTGGTTTAGTTTGTGCCTTGGGTTTGACTTCTATCACCCACTTTTTCGTTTTGCCATCACTCTGTTTTACTTTGACATAAAAATCAGGAAAATACCTGTGAAGTTTGCCATCAAGTGGTGAACGATAAGGTATAAAGAATTCTTCAGATCCCCACTCTACTATTTTATCATTCTTGTCACAGTAAACCATGAACTTTCTTTCCCACAAAGAACGATAAATAATGTTTGATGGGTCTCCCTTGTATTTTTTTACATTGTTGGGAAAATATTTTCCACGATACGCCACAGTCTCATCACCTAAATAGAAGAAGAATATAATTACAAAGGTATTTAGTATGTCATTTGATGGCAAGGGTTTTCTCAAAGAAATAAAAAATGTAGCGGTAAACAAAGCTACTGCTAAAGTCACTAATCTCATAGGTGATGAGTTAGGCCTTAATCTTTCAACAAAACTGCCAGGCGATATAGGTAAGAACTTTGGTGGGATTAATAAAGTTACAGACCCATATCAAAAAGCAAAGCAAAATCCATTTCAGGGCGAGACTGTAATGTACCCCGAAGATTTGGGTTATACAGATCAATCACATTATGTTCAGTTTTTTATCAACGAACAAATNAANGCTCATGTTGATTTTGGTGGNACAACAGGTCTTAGCGTAGCACAAGCTAGACAACTAGGAACAACTACTGGCGAAATTGTTAGAGGTTTACAAGATGAGACTGAGGATAGACAAAAGGAAATAAGTCAAGATATTACTCACACAGCACCGTCCACTGTGTCAGTTCCAAGAGCTCCAACAAGAAGACTTGCATCATCTATAGCGATGTATATGCCTGCTACTGTGTCCGTAGCACAAACATCTAATTATGGAGAGGTTGAAATAGGCGGTGCGACATCAGCAGTTATTGCTGCTAACAAGGGTTTTAACAATGATCCTAGTGGGATAGGAGGCCGAATATTAGCTGCCTTAGAAGAGGCTGGGAATGTTGGTCGAGAAAGTGCTCCAGAAATGGGTAAAGCAGCTCTTGACACTGCCTTCTCTGGTGCTAAAGCTGCAATAGATATAAACAGAGGTAAAATAACCAATAATCGAATGGAAATGATTTTTGAAGGGACATCCAGACGAGAGTTTAACTTTGCATTTAAGATGATGCCTAAATCAGAAAATGAAGCTGATCTAGTTGCAAAAATTGTTAAGATGTTTAGGTTTTACATGGCGCCATCATTTGATGGCCCTATAGATGTTAGGAGAACAATGATTGTTCCTGCTACTTTTGATATAAAATATATGGTAAAACAAAAAGAAAATTCATACCTCAACAAAATATCAACATCTGTTTTAACTTCATGTAATGTTGTTTATGGTGGCGAAAGAACACAGTTTTTTAGACCAAACGAAAAAGGGGCGCCACCTGTAGAAACATCTATTGAACTAACATTTAAAGAACTTGAANTTATTACTAGAGAAAGAATTAACGCTGGATTTTAAATATGTCTTATTTTTCAAACTTTCCAAGAATAGCATACGACCCTAAAGGTGACGGTACATATCGAATACAAACTGATATCTTTAGAAGATTAAAACTCAGAACCGATGTAAAGGATGACATTTATGGTTTTGATTATTACGATGTTCAGTCAGGAGACACACCTGAGTCCATCGCATACAAATACTATAACGATGCACAGTTGCATTGGACAATTTTAATCGCTAACGATATTATTGATTATTATACAGATTGGCCGATGTCTACAGAAAAGTTTGAATCATATGTTACATCAAAATATGATGATCCTTATGCTGTTCATCATTATGAAGTAAGCCAATCATCAGGCGATAAAACAATTTTGATAGAGACTGGACAAGAGTTTCCCTATACTTTCTTTGATATGTCAAATATCACGTTCGACCAAAATTCTTTTACTTTGGACAGTTTTTATTTTGTCAGTGGTGGTGGAGTAAACAGTGCTACAATAACAAACTATGATTATGAAGAAAGACTTCAAGACAAAAAAAGACAGATACGATTGATAAAACCAGAATTTATTGATAGTTTTGTTTCAGAGTTTGAAAATAAAATCGCATAAGGTGTAAATAATGGCAAGAACTGAATTACAGTATGCTGGCGAGTTTGTCTTAGATGTATGTATGGTGCATACAGTTAGTGGACTAGTATTTGATATTGGTGAACTAGTAGAGTCAATCAATATTTACGAAGATATATTTTCTATGACTGTCAGTGGCGACATCACGATAAAAGACACCACCAATATTACAATGTTAGGATCTATCACAGGTCAAGAAAAATTATCATTAAGAATTTTTACACCCCAAGAAAATGCATCAGAAGACACAGTTATAGACTTTGTTGACACACCACTTAACTTATATAAGGTCAATAGTTTTACTGGATCGGGTGAAAATGCTAATATAGTTTCGTTTAACTTTACTACATCAGAGTCACAAAGAAATCAATTGACAAGGGTATCTCAATCATATACTGGAACTCCATCAGACATAATTACAAAAATTATTAGAGATCAAAATTACCTCAATTCTAAAAAGAAATTGTTTGTTGAAACAACATCTAATAGTGTTAAGATGGTTGTTCCAAATCTTAAACCATTTGATGCAATAAACAGACTTACAAAATTATCGAATTCACAAACTGCAAATTCTTCTCCATCATACCTGTTTTATGAAACTACAAAAGGTTTTCATTTTGAGACAATAGATAACCTTTGCAGTCAACCATCTAAGTTTGATTACTCAGAAAATATTCCTAATGTTTTAAATTCTCAAGGTGTTATAGATCCAGTTAATAATTTACAAACAATTAACTCGGTTCAAGTCATGGGTGTAAAAGATACAATTAAAAATCTAAATGAGGGGACATACTCATCTGAACTAAAGGTTCATGACATTTTTAATAAAAATATAAAAAGTTATACATATAATTATCTGGGTCAATACGACAAGGACACACATACTTCAATTAACCCAACAATTTCAAGTTCAACAGACAGGGTAGACAACAAAAATATATGCGATCACAAAAACTCAAAACTATTTGTTACAACAACAAGTGCAGATAAAAGTTTTTATGATTCAGAAAGTAAAAGTTATCCTTACCAAAGCGATAACTACGAAAACATTATTCAAAGAAGAAAGTCAAGGATCAATCAAATCAAAGACAGTTATATGTTAACTCTAGATGTTGCTGGTCAAACATTTTTACAATCTGGTGATACTGTAGATATTACTATAGGTTCTACTACAACGCTATCAGATCAAAAGTTTGATACAAACTACTCTGGAAAATATTTAATCACCGCCATATCTCATAACTTTACTATCGGAAGTGATAGAAGACACAAAATACAAATGCAAGTTGCTAAGGATAGCCTAGTCAGCAAACTACCATCAGCAGGTGTCGATTATGAAGATTTTGGTAAATCAATAACCGTTCAGTCATAAGGAGGTAAAACAACTCAAACCCATTCCAATTAATCAAAAAGGAAATCATATGGCACATAAGGCTAGAAAGAAAACAATTAAATTCTCGAACCTACAGAGACAAGGGAGGAGGGTTGAATATGAGATACCGAGTAAGACTAAATATAACCAATATGGAGAGTTGTTAAAGGATAACAATGAAATCTTTTTCAGACATACAAGAGGGTGTGTACGACCCTAATATCTTTAAGGCGATATTCTTAGCTGGTGGGCCAGGCAGTGGTAAATCTTATGTTGTAAGAAAAACTACTGGTGGTCTCGGCATGAAGATAGTCAACAGTGATGACATCTATGAAAAAATGTTAAATGATGCTGGTTTAACACCAACACCTGAAGATATATTTTCTGATGAAGGTCAAGAAATAAGAGGTAAGGCAAAAAAGATAACCGCCAAAAGAAAGTCAAACTTTCTTGATGGTCGTCTAGGTCTTATCATTGATGGAACAGGTAAAGATTATGAAAAGATATCATCTCAAGCTGCCAGTTTGCAAAAACTTGGATATGAGACTTACATGATATTTGTTAATACATCGTTAGATACCGCACAAGAACGTAACAAAATGAGACAAAGAACTCTGCCAGAGGCGGAGGTGGCTAAAATGTGGAACGGTGTACAACAAAACATTGGTAAGTTCCAAAGATTATTTGGTGGTTCAAATATGATAATTGTTGACAACAATGATGCTGGTGAAGATGTGTTCGCAAAAGTCTTTAAAAGAATAAGGGCTTTAGTCACCAAAAAGGTGAACAACCACATTGCGAAACAATGGATCGCCAACGAGTTACTGAAAAAGAAAAGAAAATAGTACGAAATTTGCACTACCTGACGATATTGTTGCGGTGACGCGATAAGGGTTAGTCTTGTAGTGCAAACCCCTCCAAAATGGTAATATTACCACAATTTAATTGAAATATCTATTGACTTTTGTTGTTAAAACATGTTATAATATGTTTGTAAAATGAGAAAACAACTGAGAGACCTTAATTATGACATATTTTTCCCAAGAAGACAAAAAGAAACTTGCTCCTGCTGTCAAGGCAGTTCTAAAAGAGTATGGAGTAAAAGCAACCCTGTCTGTGAGCTATCATTCTACTTTTTGTATAAACATGAAAGAGGGTGATGTTTTCTTTGACCCAAGTTATCATTACGAAGTAAATGAGTATTGGTATCAAGACCATTATGAAAAACATCCTAAGTTGGTCGAGTTTTTAGATAAACTTATTGCTGCGATGAAAGGCCCTGATTACTTCAATCATGACGATTCACAGTCTGATTACTTTTTTCGAAGTCATTACACTGATATTAATTTTGGTAAGTGGAACAAACCTTACATCAACAAAGGTAACGCTTAATGATTACTAGTAGAGATCGCGCTGACGCTTTCGACAAGGCATACGCTATCATGGGATTTGACCTTGCTATAAAGTATCAAGATTATGTCAAGAAGAAGTGGAGACTGTGTCACTTTGGTGCGAAAAGCATATTAAGAGACAGTGATCGTTCCAAGACTTACAAGGCAGAAAATGTTGCATTGGAGATGCTTTCAATGAAGATTGCCAATGAGTCTTTTTTGAACGATGAAAAGTCTGCACAAAAGTTCTTTAAAAAGGTTATCAAATCTAAAACCTATCAAAAACTTTGTAATGACAATATAAAGTCAGATAACACCGCTCCAGTTTGCAAACAACCATATCTAGTAATCAACTCTAGAATGAAAAGGAATGCTGGTGTGGCGAAGATGGGTATGGGTGTTATTGAGTTACAACCCTCTGAGTTTGGTATGACTAAGTATGTTATACTCCATGAGTTAGCACATATGTGCGGTCATGGTGATCACGATGTTGGTTTTAGGATTTCACTTCTAAAACTGGTGTCACGATTCATGGGTGTTGATGCGGCTAGTAACTTGAAGTATTGTTTCAAAAAGGCAAAACTTAAAATGTCAGTTCCAAAGACTTTCAAGTCACCAGAACAGTGGTTAGAAAGTTACCAGAAAATGGCGAAGATGCGAGAGAAGGCAGTTGCATAAATGGTAATATTACCACTTGACAATAACGTGGTATTTTGGTATAATTGTTCTTTAACTAGTGAGAGAAATATATTATGATTAACCTTGATTTTGAGATTAGAAAAAAAGAGTTTGTTGATTATGTTTTGTCCTTTTACGGTAATGCAGATTATGACGCTATTTACCCAATGAATGTGTCAAAGAAAGACGCTGCAAAAGCGATCAATAAATATCTTAAAATGTTGAATGACTCTGATCATCAAATATTCACTAATTATGGTGCTGATAGTCTTGACAGGGAACGTGTTCGTGATATCTTGATTGATGATTACGAATACGAATGGGTGAGCTAATGGAGAATCGATATAAAAAATTCAATGATGCCATAGAAGCTGCAAAAGAATTATCAGAATCAATGGAAACAAATGTTAAGGTGACTTTAGAAAGTAATGGTGATTATGCTTTGTTTGGTAACGGTGTTGTGATGCGAGTTGTAAGTATCGAACACAAAAATAAAACATACGATATAGGAAATCTTTAATGGAAATAAATGACATGTTATTGTGGGTAGTGGCAGCAACACTAATTTGGGTAGGTCTAGAAATTTTCTACAGTGATGATGATTGATGTTGACTTTTGTCAATACAGTTCTTTACGAATCCTATATCAACGGTGATACAGTCATTGAGATAGATGAAAAAAACAAACTCGTTATTACGCAAATCTGTCCTGAATCTGTACCTAAAGGATTCAAATTTTCGGTAGATAAGTGGGCAGTCAGTGATGGTGGATACCATGAGGTTGATGGTCACGAGTTAACAGAGTCCTTTGAAGAAGCAAAGGCAATGAAAGATTATTTAGTTTGTCCAAGTCTGAAGTGAGAGTATATTATGAGTGTTTGGTTGATTGTTTTAACTGGTTTGATTTATTTATTTGTAGCTGCTGAACAAGGGTTGCGTTTTGGAAACATTCCAATGGCAACTATGTACATGGGGTATGCAGTTGCAAATGGCGGTTTAGTGTTCATGGCCAGTCAGTAAGATGAATATATTTGTCTTAGATGAAGATCCTGTCGTATCTGCTCAACTAATGTGTGACAAACATGTAGTCAAGATGATATTAGAAAGCGCTCAGATGTTGTCAACGGCACAAAGAGTTCTTGATGGTGTAAAAGAAAAGCGACCATCTGTCTCTGGTAAACGAATAGTTGACTACTGGTCACTTGAAGACGTTGCACCTGCTACTGAAAAAATTATCTACAAAGCTGTTCATGTAAAACATCCCTGTACATTGTGGACTATGGAAAGTAGTCACAATTACAAATGGCACTGGAAACACTGGAAAGCATTATGTCAAGAATATACCTATCGATATGGTAAGACACATGCTACCGAAGATAAACTTAGTTTTCAGTTGTGGATTGTTCCACGCAACATTGAAAGGTTTAGAGGTTTGACTGAACTTCCACAGGCGATGCCTGANTACTGTAAACGTGATGACGTTGTTGAAGCATATCAGAACTACTACAGGAATGAAAAGGCACGATTTGCAAAGTGGACTAAACGAGAAGTTCCTCATTTTATGCTTGACAATTCTAAAGAAATAGTGTATAATTGATCTAACTTTTTGGAGATAAAAATGCCTAGAAAAAGTCCTACTACATATGTACATGTGAATCAACATAAGATTCGTAGTAATAAAAAACATGATGAGAATGAACCAGTCATCACTGTCAAAAAAGGCAGTACAAATGTCTATACAAATGAAGTCTATATATTAGATAAAGATGGAAATCGTGTCGCAAAGGTGCATTATGGCGGCAATGATAAAACCCTTCTGTCGTGTGGCGCGAGAGTTGTTATTGAAACAGAACATGAAGTTGAAATTGTATGATGATCTATACTAATACCTTGAACTATTCTACTTCAGGGCGTAAACGTAAAACTGTTAAGTCAAAGAAAATAAAAAAACAACCAGAGTTTAGAGCTATGGTTGCTCGTAATTTACCTGTGGGATATAAAGACTCTAAAGAATATCCATCAGCAAGTATTACTCCGTATAAAGAAGAAGAAGATACCTCTTACAAAAAAGAAGTATCGTCAAATTATACTGTATCTGTTGCATATAATAAAGGTGCATATCAAGTGATAAGTAATGATAACATTAAACACATAGGAAAATAATATGGCGGCCGAGTCTCTTAAAAATAAATTGTTGTCAGGCGTAAAAAGAGTTGTTACTTCAACAGCTGATGGCTTAGGAACAGTGGGTCAAGGATTAGTTGCATCAGTGTCTAGACTTCCTGATGTTCAAACAATTACTGATGAACAAGTAAAAAGAGTGACTGATGCTTTTGGTGAACTTAAAAAACATGGTTGGGTGTGTCTGATCGGTGTGCCTGGCGAGGTTAGTGATGAGACTGCTTGGTTCTATGTTTCTGAAGCAATAGGTCACGCAGCTGATGATAGGATTCAGTATGATAAATTACTTTTTATAACTCAATCAGATTGGAAATTATTTTTGTCTACTGGTATATGTCCGTTAACTCATGGATTACATGTAACTCATCTTTCTGAAGCTTGTGATTTGATGCGAACTTGGGGAATAAAAATACATTGGAAGGGTGATGCTAATTTTAGGATTGTAGTTGACGTAAAGAATGAAGAAACTGAACCACCTTTATATGAAAGTGTAATTGATAAGACGCCATACAGTATTCCTTTTGATGCATTTGATAATGATTTTATTGGTGTTGCAACTGAACAGTATAAAAATGATAAGTGTTGGAAAGAAGATCCAGAAATGTATAAAAGGTTCGTTATCGATAGAGAAGGTGCAATTGGCCCGCAGACAACTATTGGCGCACAAGAAACTGTTGAAGAAAGATTAGAAAAACTAGAAGAGTTGTTGTTAAGAAAATCAAATCTTAAAGATCATGATATTGAAGAAACAGATATTGTTGATGTAACTTGGGAGACATATGATGGTAAATAGTT
>JGI24006J15134_10001877_pt1 | contig 11835 bp, 5 predicted proteins | sample LinPmetageLP53_FD_15134 | JGI IMG/M metagenome (IMG submission 15134) | reverse complement strand
GGATATCTTCAGCACTACGATGGAAATACCGTTGCTGAAAATGGGTTTTTTAACTTTCCTGTTTTTGACAGCACGTCTCCAGGGGTTCAAACTCCTAGTCTAAGTCATGGGACATGGACGGGTCGCCTTGGAATTTACAGGTACAGGGCTGTTTATGAGTGGTATGATGAAATGGGAAACCTTCACCGCTCAGCTCCATCTGACTCGGTTAAGGCTGAAATCACAACTACAACTCAATCAGTGCCCTTAAAGGTTTACGTTCCCCAATTCACCAGGAAAACAACAGGGCGGTCTGATTCTGACGCTACAGGTGTCCATATTGTATTTTATCGGACTACTAAAAACGGTTCTCTTTATCATCGCTTAGGCTCAAAGGGTATTGACGGCACTTTTGCTACGGCTCATCAAACTTTTAGCGATTTTGGAATGGTAACAGATGAAGAGCTGGTAGATAACGAGCTCTTGTACACTGAGGGCGGTATTCCTATGAACAGCTTTGTTGGGTCATGCAAAGACTTGGCAATGCACAAAGAACGAGCCTTTGTAACAACTTCTGAAAACGCTGTTTTGTTTTCTAAGTCAATGGGTGCCCGTGACGGTATAAATTTTACAGATACTGGCGTTGCTAGAGTTGGAAGCGAAAAGCAAACAATTAACGCAATTGAAAGCGCTGGTGAGGCGTTTGTAATATTTACGGAATCTAATGGGTTCTATATTACCGGAGAAGGCCCCGACCAGGCCAATGTAGGCGGATTTACTAACCCTAAAAGATTTGCTCCTGGCCTTGGTGCAGTAAGCAACTCAGATCATATGACCTCTTCTGACGGTGCGTTTATTGGCAGCACAAGAGGAATGGTCCGTATTTTGCCTGATTTAAAAGTTGATTACGTTGGGGCCAGAGCAGAAGATGTTATTGACTCTGGCTCCATACATTCTATGTGTTTAAACGAGGCATCTAACGAAGCTCGGTTTTTTATTACCAACACTGTAAGCGGTTCAAGCAATAAAATTGTTGTCTACAACACATTGTATAATCAACTAACTGTTCATAATGTTTCTTACTCAGGTGAGAGTTACGGGGTTGGCGCCTTCTACATGAACTCTGAGCTGTACAGAGTTACTGCTGATGGTAATGTTCATAAATACAACTCCAAGCTTTACACCGACAACTGCACGGGCTCTGAGCTTACATACGACATGACCGTAACAACTGGCGACATTAACGTGTCTGGCCTTCAGAACGCGCAAAGGGTTTATCGGGTAAGCATTTTAGGTGATTATCGAACTCCTCACGACCTTTCGCTGTATTCGTACACTGACTACAACACAAGCGCAGCTACCGCTTCAAAATACGAAGCGTTTTCTCAAACAGTGTCTGGCGATGTTGACCCTTATAACTATAGGATTCACTTAAAGAATCAAAAGTGCAAAGCTGTTAGAGTGTCTATTTCTCTTGGCGGAAGTTCGGCTACGGGTGAGGTTGTGATTCTCCAGGGCTTAGCTCTTGAAGTTGGCGTTAGAGCCGGTACATTTAAACTGCCAGCAGCGCAGACATTGGCAGGGAGCTAGAAAATGGCAGCTAAACCTACAACTACAGTTGGCGAGGTTATGTCTCTTGTCCAGGGAGCAATGAGCGACCCTCGTGTGTCTAACTCAATTGCTCGATTAATCAGGCAGTCTAAGCAGCACAAGGATATTGCACAGGGCTTAATGCAGGAGCTTCAAAGCGGTGTTCTTGGCGGCGGTAAGGGCAGCGTTGCCGCAGGACAATCCCAGAGGTTGGCTCAGCATCATGCCCAAATGGCAAACTTTTTTACAAATCAAGCAAAAATAAGAGGCGTAGAGGCCGCAAGCGCTGCGGCGGGGCCAGGTGCTCTTGGCGCAGCAGCCATTAGCGCAGGGGGCGCTTTTATAGGCAAGGCAATTGATGCGGGTGTTTTTGACTCAGAAACAACAATGGGCACAACTGACGAAATGGGTTTAAACCTTGCTGAGCTTCAAGGTCTTGAGCTTTCTGATGCCGACCTTGCCTCAATGGAAGGGTACGATTCAAGCGATCCTATGGGTTTAAATAAAGATTATGGCAGTACTGTTTTACCTGAAACAATGAGAATGCAGCCGACAAGAGAAGTGTCGCCAGTAGGAATGTCTACTGCGGTCGAGCCATCTTTAGTCGATCCAGGCTACTCGCCTCCAATGTTTGACAGTCGCAGGTTTCCCGGAGGGCAAAGCAGAAACATGCCTGCTGCTCCTGCTACCCCTGTTGCTCCTGTTGCCCCTGCTGCGCCAGAAACAGATTCCTTGGGTATTGGAAATTTTTCTCCTGGATCGTTTAACTACCCTGACAGCCTTGACCTAAGCTTGCCACAAAAAAGAGAAATGCCTGCCCCATCTTACGCAAGTACCGAAATGGCTAAAAGAGCGGCGTTTCAAAAAGAGATGGACGAATATCTTGAACCAAGATCACCTCAGGTATCTTCAGCCTTGAGTGATGTTCAAAGCGAACAAGACATAAAAAAGCTAAATGAGTACCTTAAGAGACTTTACGGAAACTTGGGCGGAGGCGTTAAATGAGTCAATGGGATGAACAGTATGAAGAAGAACGAGCAGCCCGACGAGAGCAAGAACGTGCCGCTATAGGGCGAGGAGAAGTAACAGGCTCCGAACGTACGTTTGTTAGCGATGGAAAATACAGGTACGGCCTTGATAGCGAATACGACCTTTATCACTTTGGTGACCAGTCATTCAGCCCAAAACAGTTTGGTGAGCTTGACCCTTACGAGGAAGAGTACTTAAGGGGNTTAAAGCAACAAGCGCTAGGCCGGACTGAAACAGCGGCGCAGAAACAAATAGCACAAAATACGCAACGAATGAGCGGCGCAATGCAAGGCATGGCCGCATCAGGGCAATCCCGAAACGCAGCGTCAGCGCTAAGGTCAGGGCGCCAAGGAGCCGAGATGGTTTACGCTCAAGGCCAGGAAGCTCTAGGCATGCAGAAAGCCCAAGACATGGCAGCGGGCGAAGACGCTTTTCGCCAGGCTGCTCTTGGAAAAATTTCAGGTGCGGGTATGCAGGCTGCACAAAGGTCAGCAGCTCAAAAAGCTGCGGGTTATCAAATGGCAGGCGCAGGCATTAGTGCAGGTGCGGCTATTCTTGCTGCTTTGCTGCCTTTTTCTGACAAACGATTAAAATCTAATGTGTCCGAGAAAAAAGGCAAGCACGAGCTTCGGGACATGCTCGGCAAAATGAACGCGGTCAATTATGACATGGGCGGAAAAAACGAGTCAGGGATTATTGCTCAAGACTTAGAGCGGTCTAAGGCTGGAAAAGAAATGGTTAAACGTGGACCCGCTGGCTTACGCATGATTGATACCGGGGAGGCCTCTAAAAAAATGCTGGCAGCAATGGCTTTGATGCACGAAGACAATGAAAACCTAAAGGCTCGGCTTGCAAAACTTGAAGGCAAGAAAGGCGGTAAGTGATGGCAAATGGAGATGACCCAGAATATTATGAGTTTACTGCCGAGGGCGGGCTCGCTCAAAGATTAGCGGAAATGATGGGCGCTGACGATGCAAGGCAGTATATCCGAAAAAAATTAGGTCGGCCGAGAGAGGTTCAGGCCGAGGGTGTTTCCTCTGCTCGACTTGGGGCAGAGCCGGGTGGCGTTCTTGGGGGAGATTTTGTTCGCGAATATCAATCTTCCCCCGAAAGAAGGTTTGAGGTTGCAAGGCTAGAAGAGGACAAAGCAAGGTCCGGAAACGTTAAAAATATAAATAGGCTAATAACTGAAAGAGAAGAAATTGCCGAAAGCAAGCGAATTGCGGAAGGCACTCAAGCTGCAAATGTTGCCGCTGGTGTGGAAAAAGGCGTAAAAGAAACTTTCGATAGGGTTTACGCTGAAACCGGTTCTCTTGAAAAAGCCAACGCAGCGGCCGAAGACGCCCGCGCTTTTTTTGAATCTTCTGCCGCAGGCACCCCGGTTCAACTTCAAAGGCCAGTAGACGACCCAGTAGCTTCAGGGGAGGCTATGCAGCAAGCCCTTGAGCAAAAATATGCAGGGCTTGGGTCCATGCACGGTGCTCGCATATCTCAGCTAAGAGGCTTAGGGTCACAGCTAGAAGAACAGTACGCTGTTGAAAGAGGCTCAGCACTTGCAGAACAGTCAGTGCTTGCCAGACAAACTGAAGACGAGACAGATATTCGGAGAGCTTACCGCGAGCAGGAAAAGGCTCGAATTGAAACCGAAAATGTTAATCGTCAAATAAGAGCAGAGGCAAAAGAAAAAGCGCAGCTTGATATAGATGAGGCTGTTAATGAAGTTGTAAATTTTAAAATTGACCCTAAACGATTTTACAAAGGCACAGGTTCGGCCATTGCGTCGGCTATTGCGGTGGCTCTTGGTGAGTTCGGCAGCAAGCTTGCGGGTGGTCCGAATACGGCCCTAAGCATTATTAACAGAGCGGTTGACCGTGACATTGACGCCCAGAAAACAGAGCTTCAGAATTTAAAGTACGGCGCCTCTGCTGCTGGTAATGCTTATAAGCGATTGCTTGACCGTCACGGAGATTCCGAAAAAGCTGAAAGACTCGCAAGGGAACAGGCACTTACTTATGTTTCAATGCAGCTTGGGGAAGTTGCTGACAGGTATAAGGTGCCTTTGCAGGCGTCAAAACTTGGGCAGCTTATCTCTGGCATAGAAAAACAACGAACCGCCAACGCTATGACTCTTTCAGACAAAGAGTTTGAATCCAGGATTGCCGCTGCAAAACTTCGACCAGCAAAAGTTGGCGGAAAAATGGAGCAAAAAGATACTGAGTTTTTTCAGGATATGGCTGAATTTTACGATGGTATCGGAGAGCTTAAAACTGACTTTGAAGCTATTGGTGGGACATTCGCAAACCAAGCCATGCGTTGGGCTCTTTCAGGTGAGGATAAAGAGAAATTTTTTCAATCGCTTCCTTCCGATATCTCTCCCGACTTTGCAGAAAAGATAGCGCGGTTCGGAGAACGCGGAAGGCTTCTGTCAAAAACTCTTTCAAAGATGAAAGAAGGCGGCAAAATTTCAGATATGGATTTACTGTTCTACATGGAACGTATGCCATTATCGACCGATAACGATAACATGATTAGGTACAAGATAGGCGTTCTTGAGACTCTTGCCCGAAACGCATTAAGGATGCGGCGCGATCTTACTCAGGGTGAGTTTGATAAGTTCAACAGAGAGCTTAAGGAAAAAATGACACAAAGCGGGGTTACGTCGGCTACTGGTGACGAATCAGCAAGAATCAAAAAAGCACTCGGGATTAAAGACTAATGGCAACGCAACTCTATAACTTTGAAACAGGCAGTTATGAAAGTGTACCTGATGAAAAAGTTCAGGAGTACATTCTTGCGGGTGGGCATACCTTTGGAGAAGACCAGCAGGTTGGTATTGTTCTGCCAAACGGTCAGGGCTACAAGGTTGCGGGCAAGAAAGCTGCTCAAGCCCTTGGTCTGGGCGCTAAATTTGAATCAGAGTCTGACGCAATTAAACGAGAATACCGGCAAGAGTATGGGAGCGGTTTTGACAATGCTCTTTTAGCTTTTGGCGCCGGTGTTGGTCGTGGTGTAACTCTTGGGCTTTCCGATGCTGTTCTTACGCAAACAGGAATGGCTGACCCTCGCGTTTTAGATGCTTACCGTGAAGAGTTTGGAGGCTTGAGCCTTACCGGTGAAATTGGCGGAGCCATTCTTCCCGCGTTTTTAACAGGCGGTACTGGTGGTGCGGCTACGCTTGCCAGGTTAACTCCTGCGGGTGCTGTATCACTGGCATCGACAAAAGTGGGCCAGCAAACAGCAAAAACATTAATTGCAAAATCAGCCACAGATTCTTTATTGCGAAAAACTGCACAGGCAGGGGTTAGCGCTGGCGTAGCTGCTGGCCTCGAAGGAACTATCTATGGTGCAGGCATTGAGCTCAGTGATTACGTTTTAAAAGATAAACCTAAATCTGCCGAACAAATCCTTAGCAATATAGGACTTAGTGGTTTTCTTGGTGGGGCTCTAGGTACAACAATTGGCGGTGGCGCCGTTCTTTCTCTTGGCGGGGCAAAAGCGCTTGTTCAGAAAACAGTGCGGATGATTGAAAAGGTGTCTGATTCAAAGCTTGTTGAGGGCTTTACAGATACCGTTGCCAACGTAATTGCTAAGGCAACGGGTGAAGACCCTTCTACGGTTCAACGTTTACTTAAGGTTGGCAAAAAAGACCAAGCTGCTAAGTTTGGCGGAGTTGACGATGTTATTGAGCAAAATGAGTCCTTGCTTAAAAGCATTCGGGCTGAAGAGGTTGCATTAAAAAGAGACAAGATAAACAAACGAATTGCCGATAGGGCAAGAAAGAATGCCGAAGACCAGGCTATTGGGGCACGCCAGGAAGCGTTTGAAGACATTTCAACAAACCTGGAAAGAGAGCGCCGAGCAGTTGTAGACGAGCTTTCCGAGGATGAGATTTCAGTAATCCTTGAAGACTTGCATATAAGCGGCAAGCTTGACGATATTGATGCCGATATTCACGAGTTAAGAAAAGCCAATAGCGATATACGGGCGGCATTTGTTGAAGACAATCTTGGCCTAGTCGAGAATCATGCGCTTGCAAGAGAGCAGGAAATTATTCGCCTTAACTCTTTAAACGAGCAGGCAAGATTAACAAGGGCCGAGATTCGCGGCAAGGACATAAACGCGCAAGAAGAGTTGTCTGAAATTAGGAGAAGCCGTAACGAGGCTGACCTGCAAAAGAAAAACGACCTCGCAGGGTTTAAAAAACAGCAAGCTGATTTTATCGGAAGGTTCACAGAAGAGCAGATTGACGCGGGGCTCCTTCAGCTTAGAGCTCAAGGGCATCTAGAAGAAGAGCTTTTGGACATTGCAAAAATGACCAAAGAACAGAAGCTTGAGTTTGCCAAAGACAACGCTGAGTTGATGTTCAGAAAAGCTGGGTCTGATGCTGAAAGAGCCGAGCTTTTTAGAACCATTCAGGAAAAAATGGTTGCTGACCGCGCTCTTAAGCTAACGGTTAGCGATGATATTTTAGCTCAAAGAGAAAAGGTTAAGGAAACCGCTGAAGGTGCTCGCTCTGAAATGGACGAGTTGATGGCTGATGCAAACAAGCAGTTCAATAACCTCGCCACTGAAACAACTAGATCTCTTGACGAAGCTGTTCATGGAATGGAAGAGCTTAACACGTTCTTTCAGGCTGGTGGCGTTGCTGGTGGCGGTGGAGTTAAGGAAGGGTTCTTCTCTCAACTATTGCCAAAGATTGGCGCGGGTGGTGATGAAACAACTCGAAACGCTTTAACCAGTGCTTTAAATATTGCCAAAAGACTCGAAGGCGTTGAAAGCGTTTTAGCTGCAAGTGATGACGTATTTTTTAGCGGCGGAAGCTATGGCAGGCTGCTTAATAATTTTAGGTCAAGAATTTCTCGGTCAGTGCTAGAAGCCGCAAACAAAGCCTCAACATCAAAAGGTGGGCAACGAATATATATTGGCCTTGACGACATGAGCCCTAATGAGCTTCAAGCGTATGCTCAAAAGTTTTTAGAGGGTACGGGTTTTAAGTCAAGCGCTGATGCTAATAGAGCAATATTTCGAGAAGTAGATGACCTTAAGCGGCGACTGCAAGAAGAGTTCTATCGAAAGAGCTTTAAGCAAAACTCCCCTGAACGACGAGCAGAAAGCGGTCTTAAGGGGATATTCGACGAGATTGACGATACGTTTTTGAAGAACAGTGAGCTGTTTGGAGATGAAGCGGTTGATATGTACACCGAGATGAACTCGGCCATGAGCCAGTATCTAAAAGCTCGGGGTTTATTTCGGCCAAAGTTTAGTAGACCGTCCCTGCACTCTTCGCTTGGTGAGTCTAAGCAATTAGCAATTAATACAATTCTTAAAAACATCACCAAGGAAGGTCACGGAAGCGTCAACAACCGTCGTCTTCTTATGGGATACCTCGACGCTGCTGAGAACCTGCAATCTCAATTTGCCAAGTATTATCCGAAAGAAACGGCCCAAGCAGGGGCCGCACTGGTTAAAGGCAAACCGAGTGCTCCTGTGTCTGGGCTCAAGGAAGGCTTTGATTCAACTTCACGGCAGGCGATGGAGAGCATTAAGCGTGTTCGAGACAAGATTTCACGGGCGGAAAGAAACCGCCACTCAATGGACGCCTTTGAGGCAATCACTGGCCAACGGATTCATCTGGATGAAGTAGGCGACGACGTTGCTGCCCACTTAAGCGGATACAGTGATAAATTAAACGACCTGGCAGTAGCGCGTGGAGAGCTTGAGCGATTGAGTAGGCTTCGCCGCGCCATTGGTTCAGACACTTTTGAAGACGCTAAAATGTTTTCGGCTGAAACTAAAGAGCTCGCGGCAGCGCTCCAAAAAACACTTAAGGGTGACAAGCTAGAAGAAATCAGAAGAATGTCGGTGCTTGCTGATGAGCACGCAGGGGCATCTAAAGAGCTTAGTGATTTAAAGAATAAGATAAAAGAAAGAAAGTTAGAGGGTGCAGCTGAAAAATCAACGGTTCTTCAAAACCTAAAAAAGCAAGAAATTGCCGCACAGAGCCGTTCAAACAAGATTCAGGCTGAGTTAAAAGACGCTCACGAAAAAGTTAAGAACACTGTTCGGCGCTCTATTGAAGAAGAAAAAACGTTACTTGATAAGATTGCAAAAGAAGCTGACGACCTTAAATCAAGCAGTAACTTAAGAACAACTCACGAGAAATACGCAAAGGTAAAGTTAAAGGCTGACCGCGATAAGAAGATTTTTGAAAAACAACGCGAAATTGACAATCTTGAAAGACAAATAAAGGTAAACAAAAGCAGGCTTGGGGAAACCAAAAAGCTCTATACAAAGAAAAGAAAAGAGCGCGGCCAGACTTTTAAAAATATTGACGAAAGACTTCAAAAAGAAAAGAAGCAGCTTAAAAAAGACCTTGACGATATCAAGGCGCAAAATCGAGCAGACAAGGCGTTTGATGCTGACCAGATAGACGAGAGAGAGATTCGTCTACTTCTTAGAAAGCAGGCGGCTCAGGATATTTTGACCAATGCCCGTAAAGGCAAAGACGCGGGCGGGTTAGGCTCTGCTGTTCTTGCGGGCCTTGGGGCGTCTGTTCCCTTTGGGCTTGGCGGCGGGGTGGTTACGGGTCTAGCGGTTTCAATGACTAAGCCTACGTCTTTTGCTCATATCACCACCGGCATGTGGGCAATGACTGAGGCGACTGAAAAAGTAATGGCTCGCGGCGTTGACGCAGTGGTTGACGGTCTTCTTGGGCGAGCTGTCCCAGCAATCCCGAGCAATCGCGTAAACAAACTACCTTTGTTTTTAGGGTCGCTTTCGGCTCTGGCTGAAGCAGATACACCAGGAGAACGAAAAAGCGAGTACGTTAAAGCTAGAGAGCGTTTAACAACACTGGCTCGAAACGAGGAACTCTTAACCAGCACCTTAAGCCAGTCCACAAAAGAAATTGCAGAGATTGACCCTGAAATGTCTCAAGAGCTTCAGATACAAGGAGCTAACGTTGTGGGTTATCTTGATGAGCATCTTCCCACTGGCAGTTCGGGCCTGGGCGGTGGTGCGCTTGCTAGAAGCATTCCCCCAACAGACACGGAAATCAGAAAAGCCGTTGAGCTTGTTGAGCTCTGCGAAGACCCGATTAACGTTATATGCCAGAATTTTGCAAACGGTACTTTGTCTGATCAAGAAATTGCTATGTGCCGAAGCTGCTTTCCTGACGTACTAGAAAGCATTGTAGCGGGTGTTCACAATGGTTTGTCGAAAAAGAAACAAGAGGCAATTGACAGCGGAAAGCCGGTCCCCCGGTTAAATTACCACAAGCGACTTCTTCTAGATAAAGCTACGGGCGGTGGCGTTGAGTCAACAGCGTCAGGTGAGTTTATTTTAACCTACAATGAAGTCATAACCCCTTCCCCACAAGGCCCTGCAAACCAAACAAAAGGTAAGAATTTTAACCCCTTGAAAAAGGGTGTGGGCCGAGCGACACTACCATTACAGACTGCGATGGAGTCTGTAGGAACATAACCAATTAGGCTGAAGATATGGCCTTGAGGAGATTGATATGAGAACTATTACCAAAGTATTCACCGGACTAACTGGTGACACAGAAGCCACCGCATTGGACTTAAAGGTCCAAGAGCATGGTCGGCAAACGTGGGAATTTTACGCTGACAACAGCTCGGCTAATATTCGCATTCGGCTTAAGTCTATTTTTACGGACGATACCGGTACTGAAGTGGCTATCCCCACAATTCAAACGATTGACCTAGCAGACTCGACGCTGACGATTGTAAACTTCGACATGAAGCTTTCACACGTTCGATGCACTTACGATGATGATGGTACTGGTGACATGGCTGGTGACCTCCACATCAAAGCAACAACGGCAAAGGGGTAAGTCATGGCAGATGCAAAAATTATTAATTACGGTCAACCTATTGGCGCAGGCTCTACGGCTATCCCAGACAACAACGCTACGGCGCTTGTAATCGAATCAACAGACGGCGAAGAGTACGTTCGCGTAATTTCCACCGACTCAGGCGAGCGCGTTGTCCTGGGCGAGGGAGACGGCAGCACGGGTATTCCGGTTGTTGTTGGCCCCGGAGATAGCACCGGCAAAGAGTTTGCTATCAACAACGGCGCAAACGACTCCATCAACTTCGACATTGGCGGAAGCGACAGCTACGTAGACGCTGTAGGACATAACTTAAACATCGGCGCTGGTACTGCAGGGAAAGCTGTCAACTTTTACGTAGCGGGTGTAAGCCCAGCCTTGGCAATTGCGGGCACCACGGGGGCGGTCTCAACTAAGGGCGGACTCTCAACAGCGCTGACCGGTAAGATGGGGACAGGCGGGTCTTCTAGCACAACTATTACAGGCGGCACTGGTGACGATGCAACAAATTTTGGCGTTGATTTACACGTCGGTTCAGCTATTAAAATTGGGTCAGACATTAGAACGGTAACCGTAATTGATAGCACAAGCACTCCCCAGACCTTAACCGTTGACACTGCTCTAACAGCGGCTGCGGGCTCTTCCGGCACAACTGATGGCGGCGAACTCTTCGCGGTTAAGAACGGCGATGGTAAATCAATCCTAAGCGTAAATGCTACAGGAGTGCTTGGCCTAAGCACAACGCCAGACGCTACGGCTTCTTCAAGCAATCTTCTTGGCATCGGTGACCCCGACATGTTTAACGCCGTGACTACAGCATTGCATGCTACAGTGATAGGTAACTGCCGAGATAGTAAACCGTGGAGCCTTGCGAGCGGAGACGGCTCAACTTTGATCGGGTTTGAGGCAGGGCGAGCCCTTGTTTCTTCAGTTCGAACAGTGGCAATCGGTGGAGCTTGTCTCGACACTGCATCAAGTTCAACTGATGTTACTTCCGTTGGATTCGAGGCTGGTAGAACTTCAGGAAATAACTCTACTTTTTTGGGTGCGTTTGCGGGCAATCAAGCAACGGGAGTCAATAATATTGCGATTGGAAGATCTGCCGGTGATCACATAACAACCGGCGTCGGAAATTTAATTCTAGGTTACTACGCAGATGGCGTTGCAGATGCGAATAACCAAATCGCGATAGGAAACCAAGTTGTTGCAGGGGGAGCTTCAACGGCCTCTATCGGCGATGCATCACATGTGGCCACGCTAAACTTTGCCAGTGGCAGTCAAAGTTGGTCAACAACTTCCGACTCAAGAATTAAAGAAAACGTTGAGGATGCTATTCTTGGTCTAGATTTTATCAACGCCTTACGGCCTGTCAGGTTTACGGAAGT
>JGI24006J15134_10001876_pt1 | contig 11838 bp, 18 predicted proteins | sample LinPmetageLP53_FD_15134 | JGI IMG/M metagenome (IMG submission 15134) | reverse complement strand
CCTGTAGCTTCCATACCAGCAATCCTGGTAAACTTAACATGCTTCCGATTCCTTTTGCATAAGGTTTTGCTCTTTGTAAAAGAGGTCTTATATTTCTTCCGTAAAAACCTTGTTGGTTAGATGTCATTGGATATTTAAGTGGAGGTCTATTTCCAGGATTTTCGTATGGTGTTCCTACCATAACCCCTGTGTTTGCTCTAATAGGCTTAAGCATACCTTTACGTAACGCTGTGTTTCTAAACATCGGTCTGTTTAAAACTTTATTAAAAGCCATTTTAACTCCTACGCTTGTTCTTGGGGTTTACCCATTAACGAAGCATATGCGCCAATACCTGCGCCAGCAGCTTGTGCAAATGGATTTGTGTTAGGTCCTGTTCCCATTGTTACTTGAGATCTAGAAGTAGGCCCTGCTGCATACATATTTTTTAAGAACTCAGCTCTTTGATATGGCTCGTATTGTTGTTGTAATGTATTTTGTCTTTGAGCATCTAATGCTTGTTGTGCTAATTGTCTTTGAACACCGCCTGCTGCAAATAATTGATTTATATCGCCTTGAGCCATTTGTTGTTGACCTAAACCCATTTGAGCTAATTGTTGACCTGCAGCTAAACCTGTTGCTTGTTGTCGTTGTGCTGCTCCTAATGCAGTATTAAAACCTTGAGCTTGAGCTCTTCCCATTGCAGATAAAGTTCTTCCTTGAAGTTCTGCTTGCTGAACTCCTTCTCTTCCTCCACCAAAAGCTCCAGCACTAATTGCTTGCTGACCAATTTGGTTTTGCATCATCTGTCCTTGTCTACCAATTTCATCTGTCACATATTGTTGATAAGGATTTAAATATCTATTTATCTGTTGAGCACCAATAGGCGCTCCTGCAGTGTTAACTTGATTGATACCTTGTTGAACAGTTCCTGCACCAACTCCTGTCACACCAGCTGCTGTCATTCCCTGTTGTTCTAAGGCACCTAAACCTGCTCTTTGGTACTGTGGTAATGTAATAGGATCTGTTGCAACATCTCTTGCAATGTCCATCAATTCTATTTTTCTTTCCTCTATACCGGGAGCTTCCCTTACAAACTGTGTCTGATTGCTAGGTGTACTACCGCCACCACCAAATAAAAAACTCATATATTTATCCTATCCATCTTTCAAGTTGAACGTGTTTCTTTTTCCAGCCCCATTTTTTGGAAACTTTTTCCCATCCTGGTCTGGCCATTATACTCATTCTCTTGCATTTGTTAACTACTGCAAAATCTGTAACTGCTTTAATTAAACTGTCTTCCCATAGTTCTCTTCTTTTACCTGTACAGATTACAATTTCATATTGATTGTAGTTTGGCATAACTCCAATTCTACCAACACAAATACCGAACACTTTGTTTTCTTCTGATTCGTCTGAACCAAACATAATCCAACATTGCATTGTATCTTTTTTTAATTCATCCATGATCCAGGAAGAGTCGGCATATTTACCAGAAAAAGCTAATGCTTCCGCTACCATGAATTCAGCTAAAGGCCAAAATCTTTCGATATCTTTCGGCTCTAGTGGTAAAATACTTACTAGAGGTTTAATTGATTTTTTGTTCGCTGTTGCCATTTCTATCCTTTAATAAATCAAATACACGTTTGTATCTTTTTTGTTGTTCATAGAAATATTGGGCACCTTTTTCTCTCATGTCTTTCATGCTATTTGGATTTCCTCCAGCTATGATTCCAGCACCTAATACTCCATCTGCTCTTGTTACAAACTCTCCGTCTGCTAATTGAGCTAACATTGTATCCTCGTCCTTATCTCCTACGCCTGCTCCATCTTCTACATAACCCGTTGCTCTAACATAATTATTAGCATCGTCTTCGTCATGTGAAACTTTTGAAGGAAGATAGTTTACACCACCTTCATTAAATTTTCTTATCTCTGCTAAGCCACCTGTATTAAATCTATCTTTGTAAACTGAATAAGGACCCATTCTTTCTTGTCCTATTCCAGCTTCTTCAGGTGAGTATCCTTGATCATATTCTTTTTCCTGTCCTGTCGCTGGGTCAATGTATGAGTATTTTGGTCTGTTCTTTTTTAATTCTAAGTAATTCATATTGTATCCAGGTGTGTAAACATCTTGAGGACCTTTAAACATCTCACCCACTAATGGTAATCCAGCAGCCATTAAAGAAAGTTTTCCTGCACTTATGTCTCCGTATTTTCCGCCTTCTAATTTTTTTCTAAATAAAATATCTGATAAACTTCCACCCTGAGCGGCCTCTACGTAATCTGGATTTACTATTCCTAACTCTTGAGGGCCTAAAAATTTTTGATTATCAAAAGGTTGGCCAGTACCTCCAAATAGTGGATTGTTTAAAAAATTCAAAGGACCTGTTTTAGTTCCAGCAAAAGCTGCTTGTTGTGTAGGAGAACCAAAAGCTCCTATACCAGAAGAACCTAAACTATAACCACTGTAAGCTCCTGCGGCAGCCCCTAGAATTCTTCCTAGTCCTGAGGCTCCTGATTCTTTTGCACCTTTGTATCCTCTGTAACCACCTAAAGCTGCTAATGCATAAGGTAAAAATTGTATAGCCATTAATTAAATTCTCCTTTTAAGATCTTAAGTATTCGATAATAGCATTATACTACCTAGGTTTCAACTCGTCCATGAAAGCTCCCTCATACTGATGCTCTCCGACATGTATGATTGAGTCAGGGACATAAGCATAACATTTGCCACCTATGTCTTTCCAAAGCTTACAGAAAGAGAAATCCTCACCTAAATAAGTCTTTGTTTCAGGGTCGTGTAAGCAGTCAAAGAAGTTCCATAAATTGGGTCTGTTGACATACTCTCCGTTTATAACCTGTTTTTGTATAATACCTTTGTCTGGATACTTTTCTATTAATTTATCAAATACTTGTCTCTTTATCATCATACAACCTGTAGGGCTGTGAGTAACTTCTATAACTCCATTGTCTAATGTAATGTTTTCGGGATTTTCTACTTTCATCGGGTAAGTGTTAAAAGCTTTTTTTAAGTCACTTATATTTTTAATTCTATTATTTTTTATTCTTTCCATAGCTTTATCCCACATAATAGTTTTTAATGGGTAAGGTATTGAGATAATATCTTTATCTTTTTTAATCATCTCTAGTATGCTTTTAGGTTTAAAATAAATATCAGAATCAATAAAAAGCATATGACTATAATTAGTATCTAAAAAACCAGACACACATAAGTTTCTGCCTTGTGTAACCAAAGATGACTTTAATAATTGAAATGTAATTTTTATCTTATGTTTAAAACATAATTGTTGTAGCTCTAATAATGCTTGTGTGTAATGAATTGAACAATCACTATGAACAGGAGTTGCTACAAATAAGGATACGTTTTCTTCTCCGGTGTCCGGTTTCCACATAGGAAGACTAGCTTTCTCGTAAGCACTCATAACTGTAGCTTCTTTTAAGGTTTGATACGTATCTTCATTTACTGTTTCTTTCATGTATTACTCCTTTCAAAAAATTAGTCCACTCCATTCCCTTTTTACCCCAGTTGTAAAATCGTTTATAGAACTTTTGTTGTTCTTCTAAATGCTCTTGCATAAAATCTTCGTGTAAATAAGAAGCTGCAACATCAATACCTGCTGCTGTATCTATAGCCATTTGTTCATAATTTTTAGAGTAGTTAACGTACACAGGCCATTCAGCACATGTTTCATACAAAGCTCCAAAGTTATTTGTAATTACATGAACACCAGAAGCCAACGCTTCAAGCGCAGAAGCACAAGATGTTTCTTCAAATATAGATGGATATACAAACATATCATAGTTTGGCATCATTTCTAAAATGTATTCATTAGGCTTGTAACCTATGTAATTGACGTTTTTTAATTTTCTAGCTTGTTCATATAAAGCCTCAAAATCAGCTTCACTGTCTTTTGCAAAACCAGATCCATACACTTTACATGAACTATAAACATCTAAAGTAACATTTAAATTTTGAACTTCTTGCATGGCACGTAGTAAAACATTTAAACCCCTCCAGGGTGTACAATGATGTACTAGTTTTATAGGTTCACCTTTTTTATATATCTTTCGTATTGGAAAATTCTCAACACCATTTTTAATAACTATTGATCTTTCAGTTGGTATGTCAAATACCATTCTAAATTTTTCGTAATTCCAATGACTATTAAACACATACCAATCATACTCCTCATGTCTTTCTTTATTACCAAAGAACTCCTGAAGGTTAGGTTGATCGTAAGAATTTTTTTGCCAAAGTATATTAACTTTGTTTGGATCTATCGGAACTTTACCTGGTATTGATGTACAAATTTGTACTTGATCTAACAAATCTTTGGAGACATACTTATAAAGCATCTCCATCTGTAGCTCAGTGGCTCCTCTTGGCTCCATTATTTTTTAGTTAGCGCCCCCATAGTAACTTTAGTAACCTTAATTTCAAGGTCTTGTCTAAAATCATCCACAGTAGTATCAGTATTGGGATCAGCAACATCATTATCAAAATCATTTTTATCAGCATATACTTTGCCAGTTCTTTTATGTTTAATAATTTCTTTTGCTTCAGCTGGTATTTTAACTAGTTCACTCATTTTTGCCTCCTTCCTTGTCTATGATATTTTTTGTTGTGTTGCAACTTCTTTTTTTTATTAGGGCTTTTACAATGTCTTCGAGGTCTCTTTCTAGGCTGATCTCTTGGAACGAAATGCGTAAATTTTTGTTTAGCCATTATTTTAAGTGTACAAAACCATTTAAAGTAAGTCTACCATCATCTAAACTATTTCCAAAGTTCAACATGGATTTATGATCTGTTTGTGAGTCAAATAAAATAGCTCTATTCTTAACCATATTGACTGTTGTATTTGGTACTTCAGAATTATCTTTATAAAAATTTGTCCCTGATTCTAAATTATCAGTTAAATAAATAATCATTCCAAGCTGACAGGCTAGATCTTTATGAATCCAATCTTTAACTTGATCTTGTCCAAGTCGTAAATGTAAATATAAGTCGACTGCAAAAGGCATATGCATTTCAAACTTTTGTTTAAATTCTTTTAGAAATAATTCAAATAGAAATGGATTACCTTGGTGAATAGCTTCACTTCTAAAACCAGGCCATTCTTGATTATCTTTAAACTCATCATTAAAATCCTTTAAATTATATAGTTTTATTTTTTTAAACTCTGGTTCTATTCTTGAATAGTTGTCAAAGAAGTTATCTATAACTTGTAGTTTCATTAAGCTTCTACATTTACATTAAAAGAGATAGAGATTCTAGGTGTTTCTTCATAATGAGGGTAAACCATATGTTCCAAATTAGAAGGGAATAATATTATTTGATTCTTAAGAGGTTGAATTTTATAAAGATTATAAAATTCATTTGATACTTCTTCACACATAGTCATTGATCCTGACTTATCGTTTCTTAAAAAAACTAATTCTCCCCCATTCTTTTTTACCTTCTACATAGTAAGTCCCTGAAAAATTACTATCAGGATGCGAGTGGGGTTCATTAAAAGAATGTTTATAGTTCTCATTTATCCACAAATTATTTAAACTATATTTTAGATTAGGTTTAACATTGTAGTGTTTAAATATTAAAGAAACTGATTTTTGTAAAATACAATCACAGATTATTTTATTATCTATAGTGTCTGTTTGAAAACCTTTTTCGTTTGATTTTATAACGCCTTGATTATTTTGTTTTTTAATATTTAACTCTTTTAATATTTCATCATCTAATTTATTATGAAACAAAGAATCTATTACAATACTATCTGTGAAGATATTTATCTTAGCCATTTTCTTGAGATCTATCTATTTGAGCATAACTAATTATGCCTTGTATTTCTCCACCAGTTCCTGCGGTCATTTTTAAAATATCACCTTCTTCTAAAATTAAAGTTTTATCTATAATATTTTCAACTGTGTTTGCTGCAACAGCTTTTCTAGAAATAGCAAAAGTAGCTGTAGCTGAAGTATCGGTAACTTGAACTGATAAATTAACGGGACTCGCAGAACTATTGTCTACTTGTATTTGTTTAATTAAACATCTTGCTCCTGTTGGAGAAGTAAGAACAGATACAGTGCCTGTTCCCGAAAGATTTATACCAGCATTTTTATATTGTATTGTCATGATAAAAAATAATTAAATGTATTTTGTTCATTTTTTAATTCTTGTTGATACGAAGTGTTTAATTTATCTTTCATAGTTTGTAAAGATTGAGAAACTTGTCTTTGATTTTCCTCACTGTATTCAGGAGAAGGTTCCGGTATCTGTATATCAACTCTAGCCATTAGTAACTATGTAACCCACCAGGTCCACTTGTTTGATGTGATGGTGTTGATGGTGCAGGTGCAGAAGTTTTTGGCGCAGGTCCACCGTCATTATTTTGACCTCTACCTAAGTCTTGTGGAGTAGGTTGCATAGTAGCTGTTTTCATATTGTAGGTTGTAATATCACCTTGTTTGTCATTATCTACATTCTTTTGTATATTTTTTGCTAATCTTTTACCTCTTAACATACCAGCAATTCCTTTTACGGCATCAGGTAACGTAGAACCAGACATCATTGTACCGGCTGTAATAGCCATTCCAAGAGGATTACTAAAACTTAAAGCATTAGTTCCTATCATTGATCCAACAACATTTCTTTTAATACCTTCTAATCCTAGCTTATCCATCACATAATTTGTGCCAACATTTTTTAACCCCTCTTTAATCATCCCCTTATAATCTACAGGGGTAGGATCTTGAACTAAACCCATCGGTTGGTTTGCTGCCATTGGTTCTATTCCTTGAGTTGAAGGTGTGTAATTTTCAAATCCTGGTTGAGATTGAACTGCTGCTATACCAAAAGGATCTTGAGCTTGTGCTACATTGTTAGCATAATCTTGTAAAAATATTTCGTCCATTATCCCCTCATACCGTCTTCTTGTATATCTGCTCTAAATGTACCATACCTCCAAGATTGATCGGTAGAGGTATTAGCTATTTTTAAACTAGCAAATCTTGATCTAGCTCGGGTATCTACTTTATCAGTTGAGCTTGTAATTGTAAATGGTCCAAGAGGTGAAGATACTGCACCATCTGTTGGATAATCACGTAAATTTACTGTAACTTGTGCGTCTCCAGTAAGTAATTTAAAATCAGGAACAAATCTTCTTATACTCATAAATGTTTGACCTTCTCCTAAATCAAAATCACCAGACTGTATAAAAGCAGGTATCGCTGTTTTAACTCCAGCAGAACTAACTTGATTGTTACCTACTTCATGAGCATAGTAAATAGAAGCACCATTTGCATTAGTCACTCCTTGAATAACAGGAAAACTTGGTGTTGCAGTTGGGTCAAATTCTGAAGCATAAGGATTATCATAAAGTGTAGAATCATACCAACTAGTTCTAGCTAACGTGCCTGTAGTCCAAGTATTCTCACTGTAGTTATATGTTACAACTCTATCTGGCTCATCAGAACCTGCTTTAGGATAAAACCAACTTAACTCTTCGTATAAATGATTTAAACCTGCGTATACTACTTCTCCAGCACCATAATTTATACCTAAATTGTTTCCTTTATTGGTAAATACAAAATCTTCAACTAGGCAAGGTATAGATTTAACAGTTCCATCATAAACAAAAAAACCACCAGCTTGTCCCATCCACCATACTCTACCATTAACATACTTAATTGCGTGTTGACCAATTAACCCACAATTACTTCCAACCTGTCTTATAGAAAAAGTAAAAGGTGGTCCTACGAATTGCATTGTATAAGCAGCAGTATCTGTAACAACTAATATATAATCTTTACCTTTTGTAGCACCTACTATTTTTACACCTGAGTCTAGTCTAAAGGTTCCAGCAGTATTTACTGAAGTAGGTTGATAATCATTTAATGTCTCTTGGTCTGAGAATCTTATAAACATTTTGTCTTGTGTTGAAGCTGAACCAATTGTAGTTTCTGTTCCTAAAACAATTAAGTGTCTATCTCTCTCAGAGATAATAGACATTACAGAAGTTGTAGGAGCTCCAGATATTACTGTTGCTCTAGTTTCTAAAGCTGCTGTTGTGACTGAAAGAGGATCCCATTCAAATATTTTACCATTTTTAATTGTACATACTAATTTTTGTCCAAAGTGATCAAGTGACCATGTTGCAGGATCTAGTAGTGTTGTAGAAGATAAAGCCGCTTGTCCCCATGCTGTATAGTATTCTACACCTGCTCCAGAACTGTGTGCTGATCTAGTACCACCTACTGCTCTAGTAATATTGTTTAAGTTATTTCCTGTTACTCCAGAGTATGAAATAAATTCAGCTCCAACTTTTATAGTCCCTGATGCAGGAAACCCAACAGTTGAAGTTAGTGTAATATCTGTTCCAGAGCCACCAGTACCTGCGGTATTGTCAGACAAAGTACCATTTAAAGTATTTACGACTCCAGAAGCTCCTCCCCACGTAGAGGCACCCCAACCATAACCATAACTTTGAGTTAGAGGCCCTGGTTTAATATATGGGTTTATTGTTGCTGCTCCACTTGCAGACACGGAAGTACCTGCGTTTGTTGCCATAGTAATTGTAAACGTATTAATAGTCGGAATGGTTACTACTTGAAATGTATTATCAGTAAAATTTGCTGCTGTGTAACCTGCTCCAGTAGGAGGGGTTACTGAAGTAAAAGTAAATAAATCACCAACAGATAAGCCGTGTGCTGCTTTGTTGACAGTGACTGTTGGATTTGTATTTATAGTTGTAAAGGTTGCACCAGTAATAGCGCTATCTAAGGGAGTAATATCGTAAAAAGATCCTTCATAATAAATAATTAAAGTTTTATTAGTTCCTAATGCAGCATAAATATTACCGTCTAGATCTGCATAAACTAATTGTTCTGTGACTTTTCCAAGCAATGTATTAGCTGTGATTTGTTCCCAACCACCAATTTTTTCTGGCAATCCGTATCTAAACCTAACAAAATCACCATCAGTCCATTGACCTTCAGCGCCTGTTTCAGTTACCTGTTTATTAAATCCCGGTCTAATTTGTACATTTGTTAATGGCATGGCTTATTATAGCATAGTCACTTCTTATCTTCTATATCAGAGGTGCCTTCTATTTTAGTGTTAGTAAAGGTTTGTTTGTTCTGTAATTCCTCATTAAATTGCATATTCCAATTTGCTACCATTCCAACTAAGGTATTACCAAAGTGTCTAAGTGTTTCTGCAGGTAAAACTAACTTTTTTTTATTTTTTATTATCTCTATTTCTTCATCTGAAAAAATTATATCACATGCACCATCATTATCGTTTTGTATAAATTTCATTGTTGTACTCCAAAGTAAGGTCTTTTATCTTTATAGTGATCTTTATATTTACCATCAGCTGTCACATAGTGTAGAAAAACTTGAGAATAATAATCTCCTGTAAACTCATTTCGCCAATGTGGTATTTCAGTACCCTTATATACTACAGCATCACCAGGACTCAAAACAACTTCTTCACCGCCCATAAAAATAGGCCAATCATTTTTATCACTAGCAATATGTAAAGTCACAGAAAGCTCACAAGATGGTCTGTCTTGATGTTTATCTAGCCTACTAAACTTAGTGTATATTCTAAAAAAAGAATAAGTGGGTAATAAACTATGGTCTACTTCTTTTTCTATTATTGGTTTTACTTTTAAAAGAAACGAATCTCCAATTACTGAACCGTAAAAAAATGAATCTGCATTATTGCTTTGCTTAAAATCAAAGTTATGTAAATTAGTTCTGTGCATTATTTCAGTACAGATTTTTAAAACTTCAACCTCATCGGGAGTAATTAAATTTTTAATAACCTTAAAATTATTTATCACAAAGCCCATCCTACTACAGAAAATCTAGTTCCTTTTGTAACTGGTTTAACCATGTGTGGATACATAAAATTACTAGGCCAAACAATTAAAGTATTTTTCTTTTTTTCAATTGTTAAATCATTTTTAAAATCAGGTGTTGCAAAAATTAACTCACCGCCTTCATAATCATCATTTATTAAATAAATAAAACTTAAAGTTCGTGGAATCATTTTAGAATGATCAACATGAAACTCATAATGACCACCTACGTTGTACTTTAAAACTTGTATGTCTATTACATCAGCTTGGTTGTGCCTATACGGATGATATTTTTTAAAATAATCAACAGAATATTTGTTAAACATAGTTAATAATAAATTACACCAATGAATATTAGTGTAGCTTTTCTCATCTTCCGAATTAACTAATGGCCAAATTTTTGTATCTCTAATTTTTTTGTTAGTATTTTCAGTTTTTTGAGAGTCGTTAACAACATTTCCGTCTTTAAATGATTCGTGATTACTACAAACCTTTTTAAAACTTGTTAAAACATTATCTGCTAATACGTTATTGTGTATTTGGATATAGGAAGATAACAAATTAGTATCCATAAATACTAATTAATGATTATTACGGTAATTGTAAAGTATTAAAATATACTGTTCCGTTGTCTGCACAATATTGTTCCCAACTTGTATTTAACGGATAAGTAATTAAAGTAGTATCAAAACCTTTTAAGTATTGGTTATAAGTATTTATTGCATCATAATTAGGATTAGCTTGGTTAGTTGCAGATACAAATTCATCGCACAGTTTAATCACATTATCAATCCACGCTTGTAATTCAACAGGATTATCATAACTAGTATCAAGATCTGTAAAAGTAACCGTGTCTCCACTTAATTCTGGAATTTTTTCTTCATTTCTTACAGAATTAAATTCTGAATCAGTTACGTCTTTTATTGTATATTGATCATCAATAATATTTAAATTATTTTTATCTGTATCGTTTGCAGCTATTTTATATAGTGAGCTGTCTGTTTTGCTAAAAATTAAGTATGCCATATTTATTAACCTCTGTTATCGAATAATACTAAAGCGCCTGCTTGACCGGAACTACCTGGTTGACTTGTTGAAGATCCGCCAGATCCACCTGAACCTGCACCACCAAAAATAATAGTGCTAGGGAAATCAGTGTGCGTTGCTCCAGGAGTTGCTCCTGCAGACCCTGGACTTTGCCCTTGTCTTCTTCCTTGTCCTGCACCGCCTCCGTTAGCAATTACTAATGTACCAATTGTTGTGTTTCCTCCAGCGCCTCCGGCACTACCATTATTCATTCCTGATCCTGGACTTCCTCCGCCACCAATAGCATAAGAGTAACCTGTAGAAGCTGAAACTGCTTTTGCGTAAAAACCATAACCACCAGATCCACCAGATCCACCACTACCACCAGTTCCACCGTAGACACCGCCTCCGCCTCCGCCTCCGCCCCAAGCGTAAGATTGGATTTTAGAAACTCCAGAGGGTGAAGTGTAAGTTCCACTAGCCGGTCCAGTTTTGTAAAATATGTTTTGAAAATTTGATGCACCACCTCCAGACGAAGCTGCAGTAATTCTTCCTTGAGCATCGACTGTAATTGTTGAAGCTGTGTATTGACCTGCAGTAACAGCAGTGTTTGCAAGTTCTGCTGGTTCTACAGCATCATCTGCAATTTGAGCAGTATCAACTTTATTATCTCCAATTGCACCATTATCTATTATTGTAGTTCCGTTTGAAATAATACCCATTGTGTCTCCTTTAAATTTTTTCTAATTTTAATCTAAATTTTTCATTAGATTTATTATTGATTAAGAATATATCATCTGAACCCTCCTGTAAAGTCCAGCTACCTTTTGAACCATCCACTACATTTCCTTCAGTTTTATGTTCATTATTTAAGTGTAAATCCCCTGTATAAACATGTCTCCACACATTACCACTAGCACCTAAATCGTATGTATCATTAGCTCCAGG
>JGI24006J15134_10001869_pt1 | contig 11857 bp, 10 predicted proteins | sample LinPmetageLP53_FD_15134 | JGI IMG/M metagenome (IMG submission 15134) | reverse complement strand
AACCAGATGAACCGGTTGAAGAAATAGATTATAATGAAGTAGAAGAAGAAGAAGAAGAAGAAATTATCCCTGAACCAAAAAAGAGACCTAAAATCCCTCAGGATGAAATCTTTTCACCGCCGAAAGTAAAAAGTATTTTAGAAAAAGAAGAAGTTGAAACTGGATATGTTGCAAAGGGTCGCACCCAAGTAGGAAAGGGCACAAGAAAAAAAAGAGGTCCTTGCACACCAGAACAATTAGAAAGACTCGCAAAGGGTAGGGAAAAGGCAAAAGAAACTCGCCTACGAAAAAAGAAAGAAAAAGAAGAAGCAAAGGCAAAAGAAAAGTCAGACAAAGACCTCGTTGAAGCCGTGAGGGAGCGTGAGCGTAAGAAACTTCGCAAGAAATTAGAGCGACCAATAGAAGATGAAGAAGAAAGACTTGTGCCGAAAGTTCAAATCGTAGAAAAACCAGTTGTCGTTGAAAAGGGATATTCACAATCAGACCTTGATGGTGCTGTCGCAAGAGCAGTAGAACAATCTGTGAATAGAGTTGAAATCCTTCGCAAACAAAGGAAGAAGGCGAAAGCAGACGCACAAGCGAAAGCAAATCACGATGCTAAAGTTTTTAAAGAAATTAATTCTGCTCTCAAAAATGATGTCTGGGCAAACTGCTTTTTGTGATTATCAAATATAAAATATTATGTATATAGAAATATAAAATATGGAAGCATCCAGCGGTCCCAGAGTAATCCCAGTGAAAGATCCTGAATCAGTAAAAACCAATAAACCTCCTCTCCATCCTAACCTGCCTCAAGTGGACGGCTTCGGCGGAGGAGCATTAGTTCTTTTAGTTTCACCAGTCCGCACAGGGAAATCAACATTAATTTCTAATATGTTATTAAACGACCAGTTCTACGACGCACAAGAAAGATTTGATAATACAACTATTATTTCTAATACAATCGCAAATGATATTACATCCAGATTCTTAAGAAAAGCATTTGATACTCACGACCATTATGACGACCAGATTATAGAAGGTCTTGTCAAGACCCAGAAATCCTATGATAAAGAAGAGCAACCTGAAATCGCAGTTGTTCTTGATGATTGCCTCGGCTCAATCCGTAGGGAGGCAAAGATTAATCATTTATGTTCTCGCTTCAGGCATTTCAATATAAAACTATTAGTTATTTCATCACAGAATTTTAGGGCATGTTCGCCAATCATACGACAGAACGCAACTAATGTAATTGTTGGTTCTCCATTCCCTAACCAGAAAGAACTCGGCAAAATGGCGGAGGAGTATGGNGATGTCTTTGGCGGAGGTGATAATTGGTTAAAAATATACGCTCAGGCNACNCCCAACAGATATGATTTTCTTCACATGGATTTTCAAAGTAATCCTCCAAAAGCATTTAGAAACTTTGAAGAATTAATTGCTGAAGGTTCAAAAATTTTAAATAGTCCTGAATAAAAATAAAATATATTATTCTTGTATAAATATGTCAGAGGCAGGATACAGCATTCAAAATCAACTGGGACAACATGCGGCGGATATGAATGAATTGCGTTTGAATGGATGGAAAACGCAAACTCTCGCATTCAAAAATTTAGATGGAAGGGAACAAGATAAAAAAGATGCCGATATTAAATCTGATGCAGAAAGCGACGTCACGAAAGTCGACCAAGTATATTCTGTTGGTAAAGCAGGAACAAGAGCAGTCCAAGGAGCAGGGACTGTATTAAAATATGGCGGAACTGCTCGTCAGGCAGGGGCAGTCGCAGGGAAAGCATTTGCAGAAGTTGGTGAAGGAACTAAATTATTTGGTAAAGGGGCAACTGCCGTAAAAGACCTCACAGGAGTAGAGGGAGTTGTTGCTTCGGCATTAGTAAAAGGAGGCGGTGAAACCTTTGCAAAAGTTGGAGCAAAAGGATTAGGAGCACTCGGTGCTGGGATTGCTCTTTATCAGGACGCAGATAATTTACTGGATACAGGGAGTCTTCTAAAGAAAAAGGATGCAGCAGGGAATGATGTAAATCTAAATGCTGGGGTTGTCGTCGGCAACGCAGCGACCGTTATTGGCGGAGCATTAGATGTGATGACTGCTTTCACAGGCGGAGCATTAGCACCTGTTGCTGCAGCGGTGAATATCTTTGCTGCTGTAGATAGTGCTGTATCTGGAATGGAACAGGACAACGCCGATAAAAAGGTAGATGAAAAGGATAAACCTGACTCAACTCCTCCGCCAGCAACTGCTCCTGCAGCGTTTCAGCAGTTCGGCATTCTTGCGAACCAATCGCACAATCCCCTACATCATATATAGTTAGGACTAAATAAAAAAGCATTAAAATTTGATTGTTTGCAATAAAAAATTTGATTGTATAAATAAGTGAGCAGTAATAACATAACAAAGAAGAAATAAAAAAAACTAAAAAATTTGATTGTTAATTAAAGTAAATTACATTACATTAACAGAAAAGAACAACAGAAAACCAGATAAATCGTGAACAATGTCCTCTTACAACGAACCTCGCTCGCCTCGCTCCGCCAAGGACATCAAGCGTATCGCAGAACTTGAAGAAGAGAACAAGAAACTTCAAGAATGGTCTCTATCTCCCGAAATGATTGAGGATACTTCGGCAGAAACAATTGAGGAATTTGAGAGGGATGTCAGGGATAATTGGAAAGAGAATACGGAACTTCAAGAAGAACTTGATAATGAAGAATCAGCAGAAGGTCTTGATTTAGTTCAAATCAAGTTTCTAACAGAACAGAACAAGAAACTTCAAGAACAACTTGAATGTGAAGAAGATGGTTATCCGACGAGTGATTGGTTCACCGAGAAGTTAGACTTTCATATCAAGTATCACTTCACTAATGAAGGCGGAGAGTATTACGATGCCCTAAAAGACCTCAAAGAGAAACCCAAGTCTCTTGATGACCTTGTCTTTGGGTCTCTTAACAGACTTCAAGAACAACTTACTACATCACAATATCAGTATGATATGACGATTCAGATTGACAACAAGAAAATCGCAGACCTTGAAGCAGAAGTCAAGGAACTAAAAGAAGAATTTATTGATGAAAGCGATTCAGATGAAGAAGAAGAACTATCCAAATATGAAGAAGAAGGTTCAGACTGGGCGAGGGGATATGGTTTCAGTGTGAAGGATGGTGAATATCGTGAGGTGATGGCTGCAGGTGGAGATCATTTTGAGGATTATGTAATTAAAAAGGACGGATGTTTCATTCATAATGGATGTGGATACTCTGCTGTCGCCCAATTTATCAGTTGTCCTAAATGCCTTTATATCAAGGTGGTTCATATTGGAGAAACATATGAACTTGAAGAAGGTGAAACAGATATGTATCTAATGATTACAGAATGTTATCAAAAAGAAATCATGGAGTATTGTGATGATGAAGAACAACCAGATTCACCCTAACTTAAACCTTCTCTTATAACTTGCTATATTTTCTTTACGACTTGTAGAGTCTCCCCATAGAATATAATAACTTAAATATCCTGCTCTTGTATAATCCCCAGTAGATAAATCTTTTTTATGTCGGCTTCTATATCTTTTTCTTTGTTCTTTATCTTTTTTTAATGTATAATCATCCATCCCTGCTGCACCGAAATGTGTTGTTTTTGTTCGTCCATTATCTTTTGTGAAAACCGCCATTAATTTTTTCGCAGGTTTATTACTCTTTTTGATTACTACTGAAACCATTTATAAGATATTTTATTTTTTTAAAATTCACCTGAAAATAAAATGTTGTTCTATATCAAATATGTCAAATCAGCATTTAGAAATCGTCCCAAGCAACATCACCAGTGATGGAAAACTTTCTTACAAGAACGGTCAGCCGACCGTCCAACTTCTTATTGGAGCACAGGATAGATTTATTGTCCCAGGTTCTGTTCGCCTCTGTGGTGAAATTACTATAAAAAAGGATGATACAATCATCCCCCTTGAAACGGATGATATCCGTATGAACGAGCGTCTTGGCGTTCATTCTGTAATTGATACTCTTTCTATTTTCAGCCAGCGTTCTTCGCAGACCATAGAAACTATTAATCATCACAATCGCTTCATGAGCAGTTATTTATCGGTGACGCAGTCGCAGGGAGACTTCGCCTGTCATGCATACGAGACGGCTCTCCGCTTCCCTAACTACAAGGCACAGCAGTTAGGAGTGATTACGAATACGCAGGGAGCATCGGCTTCAGGCGGTGATTCGCCCAACTCTTTCTGTATCCCCCTTGTCAGCGGTCTATTTTTAGGGCAAGAACCAATCCCCCTTTCTAATACATGGGGAGTTGGAGGACTTCTTGTTGAAATCCAACTTTCTCCAGACCAGAATGTTTTATTTTCTGGAGGCAACTCTGCTACTAATCTTCTTGATTCTTATTATGAACTTTCAAATGTTCGCCTGATTTGTGAAGTCCAGCGTCCAGGTGATGATTTCAAACCGCAGATGACAAATACTTTCACTTACAATTCTATCAGTTCTTATTACAATACTATTAATTCTCGCAATGCTGTCCTGAATTTTAATCTTGGATTGAAATCTGTTCTTGGAGCATTTATGAATGTTGTGCCTTCATCGCATATTAATTCTTTCACGAGAGACGGTTTAGCGACTCTTGGTTTCTCTAACTCTGATGCTTCAAGGGCACAGGTGAATCAGTTAGTATTCACCAGAGCAGGTCAGCGAGTCCCATTAGAATATAATATTGATACTCTACAGAAAGACGAAGTCGCTGGTTTCACGAATGAAACGGCAGACGCCCAGATTGTTCGTAATTATATGAACGCTGTTATGAACTTCGCCAAGATTAACCGCACTTCGGTTGGTCCTGAAACCTTCCGCTCTATTGGATATGGAGCAAATTACGCACAGGCGAAGGATATTATCAAGGGCGGTTCATCCTGGGGCATTGGAGTTGCTTACGACTCTATTTCAAACCAGGGGATAGATTTCGGACAAGTCCCCTTCGGCGTTCAGTTAGACGTAGAACTAACGAGCGATAATCCTAATGCAGTATTTTTATTCGTTCATGCTCGCCAGACCATCGTATCCAGCGAGAGCAGCATTCAGGTCATGAAGTAGATAAATCCATATTTTAAAATTAACCCTCTTTTTTTTTATTTCTATTAAATATAATAATGGAAATGCAACCCTCTTCTGCCCCTCAGGCCTCTCAAATCCCAGACCTTGTTAAAATTGGTTCAGTTGCGACTGATACTGCAATTAATGTTCAGACAGATATTCTTGACCCTGTAATCTTCTCGGAGCGTGAAGCACGTTTCGTTTTAGATAATAAAGGCATTCTTCACAGCAATTCACGAATCACCTTCGCTACTGCTGGAGATACAGCGACCGATCCTAATGGTCGTGCCTTCTTCCCTGCTGGGGTTGGAGTTCATTCTTTAATCCAGCGTGCCTCTCTCCGCATCGGCACAAAGACTGTATGTGAAATTGAAGATTATGCACACTTCGCCGCATATGAAACTACATTCCTGCCTCCGGATGCTATCAAGGAGCGTGAGGGCGTTATGTCAGGACGTATGATGGCGATTGCCCCTACTCTTGATGAGCGTTCTGCTTCTTTTGCTTCTGCTTCTAACAGTGCCTCTATCACGGAGAGCATTACTGAAGCCAAGAGTATCCAGATTGACAATGGTCTATGTGCTACTCTCTCCGGAGCAGATGCTGAAATGTGGAAACCGATTGCGAAGGAGGTTGTCCCCGACCCATCCAGGACTATTTTTGATTATCAGAAAGAAAGTAATAAACCAACCTTCTCTATTATGTTAGCAGACCTCTTCCCATTCTTAAAGACAAATCAGTTGCCCCTTTTTATGATGTCTGAGCAGGTTAGTATTCATTTAACTTTCACTCCCTATCAGACCGGAGTTCTTTCTAAAAGGGTCTCCTGCACTAACGCCACGGATTTAACCAAGGATGCTTCTCTTGTTCGCACGGATTGTCAGTTAATCAGTGATTACATTTTCTATCCTCAGGAGATGATGGAGCAGTATCGCCAGGCGAACTCCAACATGCAGTTTGCCTATGTTGATTATCAGTTCGTAAAGCGGACTGTTTCTGCGACAGAATATTCAGGCGGTCTAATCCAGAATGTCGGCGGTGCTGGACGAGTAGTGAATAAGGTTTTCTGCGGAGCACAGCAGGAATCGGAAAGTTCGGATGCTCTGTTAAACAATTATATAGCAGAAGGTCCTGTTATCACGGCACAGAGCACAGGGACAGTGACGACCAATCTTAAATACAATGATAATTTCTTGTATCCCATTGATGTAGTGAATGATGCTCGGCACTATCACAATGTCTTTCAGTCGGAGGGCAGAGTCCCCTACATCTCTCGTGATTTATACAGGGGTGAAGGTCAGTTAGCGAATGATAATGCTGGAGCAGTTGAATTTGAAGATTATACTGCGGAGGCCGCTTTACGCCAGAAGTTCTTTTACACGGCATATCGCCTCAACAAGGGTGAGCGAGTAAATTCACGAGGCATTGAACTCTACGACACCAGAAAGACCATGGCCGGTTCATCTACTCTCCGCTGTTGGCTTCAGGTCATGAAGGTTGCTTCGCTGAAGGACGGAATGTTCTCTATGGCTTTCGCTTAACTATTTATATGAATTTAAATTCATTAACTTCATTTTTTTATAATCGTTCATAATAAAATGAGCGGAATAACTCGCACAACTTTAATTGAATGTCCTCGCTCCCAAAGCGACGAAGGTCTTGCGAACAATAAAGAAAATCCTTCTCAATGGACTAATAGGACAGGCGATGGGATTAATTTAAAACCAGGAGATAAAATATCAGTTCATAGTTCATATGTGAGTGAAATAGGGGCAGAAGCAGGACAAATTCAAATTAAGGGACAAGATCTTAATGCTTCTGTTGAAATAGAAACAACTGATACTATTGAATCATTATTTGAAGATGAACTTCCGAGCAAATATGTTCTCTCTACTGTTGCGAATACAAAAAAAACAATTGAAGTCAGGGATGATACATTAAATTTAGTTGTTTCACCCTATAAATGTGCGAACGGTGAATATTATGCTCACCTGCCTCGTAGATGGATTGGGGACGGAACAAGTCTTTTTTGGAACACATATGCTTCAAGGGATAATGCTACAATATCAGGGGACATAGGTCAAACCCAAAATGCTCCTTATGAATTAAATAGATGTAAAGCAGACCTTAATACGAAATATTGGCCTTACAGGGGGGGAGTCGCTCACGGCAGACATAGGATAGATGGTCGCAATGATGGCTCTCGCTACACAATTTTTAGAAGAAAACAAACATTCTTTGATACTCCTCACGCCGTGAAACCGTTGGTGACAGGACAAGCAAAAGTTGGTTCTCAAATAATTACTCTCGCTCATGGTTCTACAACAGCAGATATTCTCCCTGAAATGGAAATCATAGCACAAAGTCCTCAAACTGCTTTTGCTGGCTCACCTTTGGTTTTAGAAGTAATATCTGATACAGAAATAAGAGTGACTGCTCCTGGTGCTACCCTAACGACCTCCACCCATAATCAATTTACATTTCAGTTTCCGTTGGCGATAAGTGATGTTTTTCTGCCTCCAACAACCGCAGGTTCTTTCACTGCGGCGGCATGTGAATCATTCAGAGACCCTGCTCTGATTGGGGATTACGTTCAAGTTAGGGATTTATTAACTATGAAAGCAAATCCAGGATATAATTCACCGAGTGATTTATCAGACCAATTAACCCAAGAATTAAATGAAAGAAAAGATTTTGAAAAATATGAATATCCAACACAAGATGCCGCAGGATTAGTTCATCGCCGAGAACCATTCACTTTTAAAACAGAAACAGACGCATATAAAATCTATAATTGTGCGACCCAGAGCAATTATTCAAAAACAAATCACACAGAATTTATCAAAACTGCTGGGACTTGGAATGTTCCGAACGCCTATAAATATCTATCATCGTATCAAAATATAGGAATTAAACGACCAGAATTATATACATCAGGGATTCTTGTGAATGGTCCTAATAAAAATCCTTCTGACCCTAATGATTATTTTGGCGGATATACAGGGGGCAAGAATGGTTTAGTTGCCGCTGAATTTACTCCCATGTCAAAGGGGGAGGAAGTCTTCGTGACATCCACCCCATGGAATAAAGAAAACATATTAAGGTTCAAGGCTTTCTTTGACGCACAGCAGAATTATCCAGAATTATTTGACTATACACAATCCGGATATAAATGTAATGTTGATGAAACCAGATACGTTCATGTGAATTTATTTGATAATTTTAACGGACAAGCAAACATCCCAGGGTTCGGTCTTAAAAAATGGTTTTTTGGAGCAAATATAAGGAATGCTTCTGCTGGGAGTTCAGGATTAGGATATGATTTATATGATAGCAGAGTATCTGCTTCACAAACATCTTTCCCTATGTTTATTGATTACAATCCGGACAGAGTAGAACAAACTGAAACAGATGTTGGTTATACAGACAGGGGCAGAGCATATTTCAAAACAGATTTAGAAGCAGATTATAATGATTTAGCATTTGGTTTCGCAAGGAGGATTAGAACTCTAAATGCTCTTAATGAACCTGAATATGTAATTGGTTTTCAATTCACAAGAACAGGAAATAAAATCCCAGACCATTTCTTTCACACAAACGCATCAGCAAGTCCAGGAGACCCAACGGAGGTCTTGGGAGTAGGGAACAGGATGTTTGGATATGATTTTCATTTCACGGCATACGGCACGGCAGCAATGATATTATTTAATGGGAACTGCACAGACCAAGGAAATAGTTTCGGTTCAATATTAGCTTCTACACTATGGACTTCAGATTATTTTTTCGGTCAGGCAACAGCAGGGAAAGAATATAAATTAGAACAATATCAATTTGGGATGTATCTTGGAGCAGAAGAACCACAGATTAAATATAATGAAGACCAAGGAAGATTTCAATTGAGCGACTTTCATACTTCAGAGAAAGTTGGGAATACATTTGATGCTTCATATATAAGACAAACGGCAGTGCCGAACGCTCCCAATAATCCTTCTGCGGATGACCCTTGTTATAAAATCAATAAGAGAATGTTAAAATGGAACTATTCACCTGAAATGACTCCATATACGGATGAATTTACTGCCTCAGCAACTGGCGGTTCAGATAATGCTTATATTTCACATAATGTAGGAATAGACCCTTGGTCTATAATGGACGCTCAGAGCGGTCTTTTCATAGAAGATTGGATTGTCCCAGAAAATTTATGGGATGAAAGTCTTGTTGGGATTATGGGATTTAGATACAATCAGTTTCACAATCCTAATTCACAATCATCAAGACAAGTTAGATTAAAAGCAACAGGAGCAAATGCGGATTTAAATAATGTAAATATTATCACAACGAATGCTATTGTTTCAGAGGGAGACATCGGTGCTTATCAGCAGAATACAGTTGCAGCGAAAATGATTTCACCAGTCTTGCCGATATCCTTACAACCAGTAGTAGCCGGATCACCGGCGTTTAAGGGGAGATATATTACTCCAGCCATTACGGTCAGTCCAGTAGAGTCTGTTAATATAACTGCTGAAAGATTGCCTACAAAAACATTAAGACCTTATTATACAATTCGCTCTGATATTGTATCTGAACCCAATCAAATTATAGGAGGTCTTACAAGCGGAATCACTATGCCGATTGTTGCGATTACAAATAAGGCGAACCCATATGGGGATTTCTTGAATGGATTTTCTTCACAAGAGGTCTTTACAAATACTATTGAAAAAACAATCACAAGAATTAGATGTAGTATCCATGAACCGGATGGCTCTGCGGCACGATGTGATTTAAATTCAGCAGTGATATTTAAAATAGAGCAACAAGTATCAGCGAATCTTGATATTGTTGGAGATTTAATGCAGAGTAAGAAGAAGTCAGACCAATTAATAGCAGAAGAAGTTGAAGATCCTGAATTAGAATTTCAAAATGTAAAGTATCAGGCAAAAGATTTATTTGAATAGTTTTTCTTTCAAAACCTCTAAAAATAACTAAGAGTTATTAAATACTTAATTTCATATTTTAAAAAAAAGTATCTATTATAAAAATATATTGTAAATAAAAAATGGAAGAAGTTCAAGAGATTTATAAAATCATTGAATATCTTGATGAAAAGGATAAGGGTGAATGGTCTGCTCTACTCCATGGATTTATAATTTATATTGAAACATTAGATGTAGATTTATCAGAGGAGGAGGGGGATGCTGTCCCAGAGGGAGTCCCAGAGGTTAATATTGACCCTTCTGGTTTTCACTCGCTCGTTTAGGTTTTTTTTTACACATCACTAAAAGACCTTCTCGGTCTCCGTCCTCTTCTACGACACCAAGTTTAATCAGGATTAATAATGTGAAAAGAACAAAGTCCATTTCTTCTCTATCTGGTTGTTTAATTAATTCATTATATCTAAAATTATGTAATGTTTGAATAGATAATTTTTTTATTTTTTCAATATTGTTTCCATCCCTCATGGCTTCTATAAGAACCCTTAATGCTTCTTTTTTATAGGTTTCAAGAGTTTTCCCACGACCAAGAGGTCTTGAAACGATTTTTTTCTTTTTATAGTATCCATTGACAGAACCATCTTCTCCTTCATAAATCATGATAAAAAATATTATTATAATATATATATCTATCAAATTTTTAAATTGTTCCTTAATGCTTCTTACTCCTCCGCAAAATATCCCCAAATAGTTCCCATTTTAAGCCAGACGTAAGTATAATCTTGTGATTTTGTCTTGAATTGTTTCCCCAGTTGTTGGCGGAGGTCTTCTTGACTATGACAGTAAGGGAAACCATATTTTTCTGTAAGTTTCTTATACATCTTGGGAGACATGTTCCAACAATTGAAACCGTCTTCATGAAGATACTTATTACATAGTTTCATAAGAGGGATTAGAAAGTCTTTGTAAAATTGTTCTTCAGTTTCCCAGGGAGTCATATGTTTATATAGTTCAAGATTTTCGTATGGCGGAGAAGTAAGAACCATATCATATTCAAGGGTCTTGATGATGTCTTCATTCAAAGAGGTCTCCCAGAATAGTTTGACATTTGGGAGCATCAAATCCCCAATCATTTCTTCATATCCATTTTTCAGGTCAATATTCGTATCAAATCCTGTATAACGAAGACCGAGTGAAGTCGCACCAAGCATCCTGCCTCCCCATCCCATAGTAGGGTCAAGGACAGAGGTCGCCTTGAACTTCTTGTATAAATATTTCGCCGTAGAAGCCTTGAATGGGACAATCGCACCAGTATTTACACGATGACATTCATAGACATCAGTAGGAGATGGATATGGTGCTTTATCACGCCTGTTCCGGTGAATAGAGTCTTTCCATAGTTTCTCTTTCAGTTGAGGATCTTCAAACCATTCTTGGATTGTCTTGTAGTTCTTGCTGTCCCTTCTACACTCCAGGAGTTGTGCGAATTGATATTCATAGATTGTCTTGTTTCCACAGAACTTTCTTGGGTTTGTTTCTGCGTCAAACTTACAGAGTGCCTTGTAATCTTTATCAACATCCTCAAATTCAATGTCTTTACACTTCAGGATGTCTTCTAATGTATAGGGCATAGTTTCAGGGATGACCTTATCCGCCGGTTGTTCCTTTTCAAGTGCTACAAGAGTAGCGACCAGTTTCAGTTTGTAGTCTTTTTGTTCTTTGAGAGTTTTTTCTGTTCCCTGAATGTCTTCTTCAGCATTCAGGATTTCCTGTTTCACTTCTTCCATAGTCAGAGGCATCAAGAGGTCTTGTTAGGTTTCTTTGTTTTT
>JGI24006J15134_10001868_pt1 | contig 11873 bp, 4 predicted proteins | sample LinPmetageLP53_FD_15134 | JGI IMG/M metagenome (IMG submission 15134) | reverse complement strand
CAAATGCAGAGTTAAAGAAGATTAGAATATTAGAACTGTGGGCAGTGTTAGGTCCTATAGCTGGTATTATAGTCGGATTAATATTAGGTTAATATTACAAACAATTAAAGGGGAGCTTGCCGTAATGGTTTGCTCCCCTTTTTTAATTTCTAGCCTTTATAAGAAGGAAATTTCTTTTTCCATTCATTAGACATATTTTCTTGCGTAGTATTTCTGTCACCATCACTAAAACTTTCTGTAGATGCTCCAGATTTATCTCTAGACTGTTCGTTAAAAGGTTTTGTCATACCACTACTATTAAACCATTTGTTAATCATTTTATTAATTACACCATCCGCACCATAGTAATCATCTACAGCATTTTGATTTAATCTTTCGTCATTTTGCAAATTTATTGTTTGCTGCTGTTTTGTAAATACTTTTGGATCTAGTGTTGATTGAACTGTAGAAGTCATTTGATCGCTTGAATCTACATCTTTATGGTAATTTGGAACAGTAGGTTCTAGTTTATTTTCAATTTGTTTTTGGGTTTTTTTCTTTTTTAATTTTCTACCAAGATCAGCACTCAATCCACTCATGTTCCCAGATATATTAGGATTTAAAGGAATCATTTTTGCAGGTTTTATAACGCCATCATAATAAGTACTTTTAGTTCTTGTATTAGAATCAGCAAAAGGTTTATAGTCTTCTGATCTAGTGCCTCTACCTCTTTTTCTATACTCTCTATCTTTTATCCTACTTAAATCTTGTTCTTTACCAAATAATCCCTTTCCAAATTCACCCATAGCGGCATTTAGTCTATCTCTGCGATTGTTCATAAAGTCTTGAGCTTGACCAACGCTCATGCCCTTTCTATCGGCTATTCTAGTTGCTCTTCTTTCTTTTCTAGCATCTCTTAAACTTTCCCTGTCTAAAGATCTTTGTTTTCTTTTACTTTTAACATTGCCTTTTGATGAATCTAATTTGTCAAAAGTTTCAGAAGAACCATCATTTTTATTGTAAGTTTGACTTTGATCACTTCTATTTACATTAGAATTAGACATGTCTCTAGCCCCTTGTCTATTTCTTTTATATTGACCTATTCTTTCTCTAGTTTTAATGCCTTTTCCACCAGGTTCATCAAAAGTTAAATTATCAAACTCACTATCGCGAGCCATATCAGCTTTTCGTATTGCAGCTAATTTTTTTTCTCGGTTACTTAATTCTTTTTTTGCCATGTTGTTTGTTTATACTGAACGTTCAGCTTTATTTGCGTCAGCTTCCCAAGGTAACTTAGGGCTTCCTTCTATTAGTGATTTGTTATTGTATTGTATTTTGCCATTTTTTCTAGCATGTTTATTGCCTTTCCAGTAAACAAAATTATCATCATAGTTTAACTTACCAGATTTCATATCTTGCATGTGTTTTTTCTCATGCGCTACTACTTTCTCTTTTTCTTTGCCTTTAAGCGAAGGATCTACTTCAATAGTTCCATCGTTATTAGCTCTTCCTAAAACATTTTTTGGTAAACTACTGGTTTGTTTTATTTTGTTTAAAGGCCCTAAATCTAAATCTAAGTCTAAGTCTAAGTCTAAGTCTAAATCTAAATCTAAACCAGATTTTCTATTATTCTGTAAACCTAATTCCCATTTACTCCATCCTAAAGCTAAAAATAATTTTTGCCAAGCTTCAGATTCTTCATTAGCTATAGCAGACAAATTTTGAGCTTTTCTTATAACTCTATCTAAAGGAACACCACCAAATGAAGCAGCATTACCAACAATTTCCAAAGCCTTGTTGTCAGGAGAAAATTTAAAAGGATTATCTTTAATTTCTTGTTCATTGTATTTGTATATATTTCCTATTGCAACTATGTCTTTTAATTTAGTATTAAGAGGTGGTGATATAGCTGTAGCTTCTAAAGCTATTTTATATGGATTATCAATTTTACCATATTTTTCTTGTTGTTCACTAGCCTCTGCTATAACACTATATATAGCGCCTACAACTGCACCTGGGTTACCTAAACTCTTAGCATAAGAAGTTAAAGCTCTTTCAACAGATAAAATAGTTTTTTCATCCATTATTTTTTCTTTTTCATCTTCATCATCTTCAAATGCAACTGCAAATAAAGCGGTTTGTAAAGCATTAAATAACATAGCTTGACCTACAGAATAGTATAAAACACTTTGTAAATCTTTTCTAATTTGATTACCACCTCCTTCAGCAGCTGATCTTCCTGACACTACATCTTGTAGTTTTCTTTTTACAATACGAGCATATTGAAAAGGTGTATTTGCAAAAGCATATATAACCTTACCAACAGAACTTGATTGTATTTCAGATATTTTAGAAGGATCAGAAGATTGTTGAGATTCTTCAGCAGCGCCTTGCCACTGTCGCATAGCTTCCGCCTTAGCATCAGCTTCAGACATACCATTTGCCATAAGTGATTTCATGGTATTTCTATAAAATGCAGCACCGCCTAATGCAATAGCAAAACTATCAGCCATTCGTGTTGGTAAAAATCCAAATTTAAGTATTTTATTTAAACCAGTTACATTACCTTCAGACATTTCATCAGCTAAAACATCAAACTTAGCACCTTCTCTTCTGTTTTTTAAGTAATCACTATTCCAAAGAGTGTTAAAATCTTTTTTCCAGTTACTGTCAAACATAGCAGCTGTTGCTTGGAATATATTATTATTAGGTTTACCTATAAAGTTTAATGATGATAANANCTGTAACACAGCTGACCTAGTNTTAACAAACATAGTAGTTGCTACAGCTCTATTTATCCAATTTAAAAAAGCATTTGACTGTGCATCCGTACTTACACGGTTTCTACCAGTCTTCATCCTTTGTAATGAATTTTGTAAAGCTTGTCTAAACTTTTTACCATACAAGTTTTCTATTTCTTGCATGTTATCTTTGTTAAATATATTATCTACATTTTCAGCAAAAGTTTCTAAATGTCTAGCTCTAGTTCCAGAATTAATAGCATCATATATAGATTTATTAATAGTAGTATCATTTCTCCACGTAGCTTTATATTCTATAGGAAAATTTTGTTCAATTTGATCAGCTAAAGCTTTTAATTCAGGATCATTTTCAACAGCATCAACCAATGCGTTTATATAGCTTTGTTTTTCTATATCAACTTCTACTCCATTTTTAATCCAATTATAAACTTTTATAGCTTGCCCCTTACTGTAAGGTGTGCCATCTACAACTTCTTTTAAATCAGATTTAAAATCTTTCATTATTTCAGCAAACTGTTTAGTTTTAGCTAATATTTCAACTTCAGCAGCTGCAACTCCTTTAGAGTATGGATCTAATATAGTTGATTTAAAAAATCTTTTAGCTTCATTACCTAATTTACCTCCTGGTAAAAACGCATATAACAAACCTTTTATATCCTCTGCATTTGGAGGTATAAACCATCTTGATGGTTTACCCATTTTACCAGTTAAAGAATTTATAATTCTTCTAAAATTTCTATTTAAACCTTCAGCTCTGCCGTCAGACGCTGCTTTTTCTTTTTCTTCTTTAATAGCTTCATCTTGAATTTCTTTTATTTTTTTATCTAACTCTTCAGATGTTTTATTTTGATCTTCTTGCGTGTATTTACCAGCATCTTTTAAAGCCTTTATTTTTTTAAGTCTAGCAGCTTCATTTGATTTAACATTTTCTTTAGCTGTTAATAAAGCTTTTTCTGCTGGAGTAAATTCACGACCAAGAACATAAGTGTTTGCAATAAACTCAGACCATTCAGATAAACTCATTATATTTTTTACTTGAGCATAAGAATATCTAATAGCATTAAGTAAATTTCCGCCATTTGTTTTATATATTTCTTCTACAGCTTTTAAACCTTGATATTCTGGATCAATAGAAACTTTAAATGAAGGATCAACATTGGCTTTCATTTTTTTAAACCAAGTTTTGCCTTCTGAATCTTTTAACTTAGAAAAATTAGATAAAGGATCTCCAGATACAACTTCAGATACAGCTAATTCAAGCATTTCTCTTATACTTAAATCAGCTAAGTTTTTAGTCGTTGGATCAAATCCTAATATATTTGCTAGTTCAGTAAAATATTTTTGTACTAAATCTTTTATTTTACTAAAAGCATTTCCAGTTTTAAATCCTTTTTTAGCACTATAATCTTCTAATATTCTAGCTATAACCTCATCTTCTAATTTGTATGTATTAATACCATTTTCATAATCTTCAACTATTTTATTGTATGTAGGTATTTTTTTAACTTTTTCTAAATACTCAGCAAACAAACCGCTTTCTTTTGCTTTATTTACAAGTTGATTCCATACTTCTGGAGAAGCTTTACGTACAATGCCATTCCATAAATGTCCAGCTTCGTGTAGTAATGTTTCTAAACCTTTGTCACTTTTTAAGTTTATAAATATATTATTTCCGTATAGAAAGCCATGATTGTTTTTTATACCGTCTTTAGCTTGTTGCTCAGTTTGTCCATCTTCAATTAGTATTTTTTCTATAACAGATGGATCAGTTGTAAATTCTAAATTTGTTTTACCATCTCTATTCCAATTAGCTTTGAATATATCACCTAGTGCTTCTATAGCTTCTTGTTCGTTTAATTCATTGTTTGGATTTTCATTATATATATCATCCATTGCTGAAGCAATAATAGTTTCAGTAGGATTTAATTTTTCTTCTACAACTTTCTTTTGAAAAGCTTCTAAATCAGGATTTGGTTTAATACTACCTAAACCAGCTCCATATTCTTGAGCTACAGTATTACCATTGTTTAATACTATTTTATTTACATCAATACCAGGTGTAGAAACTAATCTAAATAAACCAGCGTTGTTTCCTATTTGGGAATTAAACGGAACTCTCGCTTTAAATCCAGCTTCATTTATTTTATTGTCAGATTCTACAGAAATTAAATACTGACCAGCATCTTTATACAAATTATCAATGTATGTAGAAAGCTGTTCTTCATTCATTGTAAAAACACCATTTATTAAATTTGCTATAAATTCATTAACAGGAGGAGAATGTTCTTCTCTAAACTCGTTATGCTTTCCTATTTCAAAACCTTTAAACCCATAAGAAACTTTAACACCACCAGTCGTGGCTTTAAATAAACCTTCAATAATATCAAGCATGTCATATGGATTTACTCCATCTTGAACTAGTCTTTTAAAATCTAAAATAATTTGTTTTATTATTGCTTGATTTTCTTTAACTTGATCTTCATTTTCTTTTATTATTTCATTATATTTCTGTTGATTTACAGAACCTCCATCATTTAATCCTAATTGTTTTTTTACTGCAATTTGTTTTAGCTTTTTTTCTGGAGTATTAAGACTAAACTCTACTTCAAAATCAGCTTTATTTTCTCCATCTTTATTATTAATGTCAACATTATATGTTTTACCATTAATAACAAAACTAGTTTTTAAATTACCAGCTTCATCTTCTTTTAAGTTATATTTACCTTTTGTTTTTATTTTTTTACCACCGTTTTTAGGTCTTACTAATTCAAAATCTTGACTAATAGGATTGCCTAAAAAAGAAGTTTCATAATTATCAATTTTCCAACCAAGATCTTTACTTAATTTTTTAGTAATAAAATCATATAACTTAACCCTGCTTGTTTCTCTAGCATCAGAACTAAACCTAACGCGTTCTATATTTGGATTTTTGCTTATTGCATTTAAAACTTCATTATAAACTATAGTTCTAACAGCAAAAGCATCGCCAGTTCCTGTTATTTTTTGAGTACTAGTAGGAGAACCTTTGTATTTTATTTTAGCTTTTTCAATTAATTCCTTAAGCTGAGGTTGCTGTGCACTATAAAAAATAGAACCTTTTGAATAATTAGGTATTAATCTATTTTCATCAAAAGCTTTTTTATATTCAGCCGAACCTTCTACAACAACATTTAAATCTTTGTAATCTGGTACACTTGATAGTTTTTTAAATTTACGTTTTTTTACCTTTTTTCCATCTACTGTTATATCACGCATAGAACTTAAGCTCTTCATTAAATCTGCATTTGGATCTAATTTAGATTTTCCTTCTCCTTTTACTAAATATTGTATTTTACCATCAGATGTTCTTTCGTTTAAATATAATCCACCAAAGTAAGCTAGTTTTGCTGCATTTACAGCATTTGGACTTAAATATCCAAGTTCAGCTATTTTATTTAAATTAGATATAATATTATTTCTTCCGCTTATAGTATTGGCGTTTTCTTTTGCAAACTCAGATCCAATGTATTCATCAAGTATTTGATATCTATCTATTTTTTCTTGAAAAGTAAGAGCATCAAATGGTTTGCTAGCTAAATTAGCTAAAATTTCTTTATTCCTAAATTGTTGTAATTTAACAGAATTTGATTCTTCTTTAACAGCTTTTTCAAAAGCGCTAGCTATTATTATTTTTTTATCAGTATCAACATCTTTATTAGCAGCTTCATTTATTTTTCTAGCCTCTATTGGATTAGCTAATAAGTATTCAGCTCTAACATCTTCTGCAATTTGATTTGACACAGCTTCCGCTAAAGCGGCCTTTCTATCGCTAATGACTGATTTTCTGTTTTTTCTATCTACAGGTATGTCTTTTCCTTCATAATAATCTACAAATTCTGATCTTGTAGGAGGAAACATAGACCATTGCTTAGATATACCTGTTCCTTTTTGTCCAGCTTTTTGTGCTAAAAATGCAGCGGCTAAAGGTTTATAGTTTTTATTTAAATAATTAGAAAAATCTTCTTTTGTTTTTGTATTTTTACCAAACTCTGCTTTTATATCTTGTATTAATTGACTATCATATATACTAGCTATAGCATTTTCAGCAATAGATTGTCTTTTTTTAGCAGTTAATTCTTTATTTTCTTGTAGTTCATTTACAGCTTTTTGTAATCCAGCTGGTATAATACTTTGAGCTTTGTTTACAAGTGACATTGGAAGTTTTAACTGATCAACTAAAAGTTTAGAACCAATTGTAACCTCAAAATCATTTTGATCTTCAACTAATAAATTAGCTGCTTCAGCTGAATTAAAATCTACAGCATTATCTTGTGATAAAACTTTTTTAGCAGCTCTTTCAACTCGCTTATTAAGCTGTTGAGCTATGTACGCAGCTATTGGAACACCTGATTCAGGTTTATATGTTTCAACTAATCTTGCAACACCCTCTGGTCCATATCTTAATTCACTAGATAAAGCATCCACGTCACCGTCGTATCTTCTAAACTGAGGCACAGAGTTTAATTTTTTTATAGCTACATTTCTTATAGTACCCTCTTGAGTTTCAACAATACTATTGACAGCCTCTACGCCTTTTTCATCATAAAGACTTTGTGCTTTATCAGCTAGCGCTACGTTTTTAAACATAGGAGCTGTAAATATATCTAATTGCTGTTTTTTTAATTCTTGAAGTTTTTCAAAAGCAACAGCTTTTATATCGCTAGGTTGATCAACATCTTTTACTATATCTTGATAAACTGAAACAGAATCGTTTAATTCCATTAATTTAGCACCTTGATCAGGACTTAAATCTGTTATAGCACCTACTATTTCATCACTAGCTTTTATTTCTTTTTCATCTATAGATATTATTTTTTCTCTAATAGCTTGTGTTAAATTAGGATCTTCTATAACTTCAGTTTCTAAAAGTTGTTGTTCAAGTTTTTGTTTTTCTTTTTGAGAACTTATAAATTCTTCAGTAAAAGCACTAGGCTGTATATGTGTTCTATTTTCTTCAGCAGCTTGTTCTGCTATTACGTTATTAGAGTCAACATCAAGTATATTTCGTCTTCTATCATTTATTCTTTCTTGAATTTCAGGATCATTAGTTGTTTGAAATTTCATTTTAATAAAATCTGAAGCAGGAGCTTCAACCATTTCGAGCATTCTTTCTTTTGTAGTCTGTTCACCATTGAAAGTATATGAAGGTGGAGCATTTTTTTTAGCTTTGCTAGACTCGTATAAAGAAGCAGCTATAGAAGATGGAGCCATTACAGTTCCTGCTATTCCTTCTAGCAATATTTCATCACCAGCTAATTCTTGACCTGCAGCTACCATTCCAGCTGCTTCACCAATAGATCCACCTATACCTTCCAAAACAGTACTTGCACCAAGTCCTTTTGCTCCAGCTAAAGCTAATTGTGATCTTGTAGCATTACCAGATTTAAAAGCTTCTTTAATCCCATATTTAAAACCTTTATTTGCTACCTTTACTCCAACAGCACCAGCAATACCTCCACTAACAGCTTCAATAGATGCTATAGTAGCACCTCTAGCTGCAGCTTTAAATTGCATATCACTTACAGCTTCAGGATCTTCCATTATAGCTCTAATATCTGCGCTATTTGTTGGATCTCCTCCTTTTTCTATTATTCTTTTTTTTAATTCATCAGCAAAAGTAGTGCTTGTTTCCATTATACCCATTGCTGTAGATCGAGCTCCTAAATACCCACCACTAACCGCACCTGTTCCTGCGGCTATAGCTGTTAATCCAGCTCCAATAGGTCCAGTCCAACCTGTAGCTAATGCGGCAGCACCTGCACTAGTACCTGCTCCAGCAGCAGCTCCAGTACTTGTTCCTGCGGCCATTAAAGCTGGATTTGCAACAGCAGAACCTACCATACCAGCAATACTACCAGCCATTATTTCTAATAAATAACCACCTGGATCACCAGTATCCATCATGGCTTTTATACCGCTTAAAAGTCCACTGTCTCCTTGTTCTTTATATTCAGCTAGTTTTGATTTGTATATTAAAGCTTCGTCAGATTCTCCATATGTTTCAACATCTTCTTGTGCTTTTTTAAAAGCATCAATTTTATCTTCAGTTAATTTTCCCCAACCTAAATTTAAAGTTTCATCAGAAGCCAAAGCACCACTATATGCTGTTTTAGCTGCTTTTACAGAATCACTAATAACATCTGAAAATGGTATATAATCAGAGTACTCTCCAAATATATTTTCATTAAAACTTGGATCTATAGGATTACCAAACTCATCTAATTCTTGTTCTTCCTCTTTAGGAGTAAATGATTGATAATTATCAAGAGTAATAAATTCGAATTCTTCTTCCATAAAGGATTATTTTTTACCAGTTAAAAAATTACTAATTTTTTTTATTGGACTTATATTCTTAGGTGGTGTTGATTTATAATTAAATGATTGCATGTAAGGCGGTAAATCATATAACCTTGATGACAAAAAGCTAGCTAACTTATTAGGATCTTCAAGTATTTCAGCTGTAATTAATATATTTTTACCACCTTTGTCTTTTATAGCTATAGAACCAGCTGGTATTAATACGCCTTTTTGTTTTGTGTCTTTTTCAAAAGTTCTAATTTTAGTTGCTGCAGCTTGAGAAAGCCAAGAGTTTAAATCTTCTGTTGGAGAAGGTAAATTTTTCATGTATTCAGCTGTTTTATACTGTTGTCTTTCTGCCTCAGTTCTTCCTTGATTTACAGCAGTTGCAGCATTGATTCTAGCGGTATTTGCATTCATAGCTTGAATTTGCTGTGTTTTTCTTCTAGCATCAGCTTGTAATTGATTGAAATTTTCAGTCTCTTTATAAACATAATTTTCACCGGCAATTTCTGTAAACTTTTTCTCCATTTCATATTCAAGTCTACTACTGTATTCTTCGCCATCATCGCCTTCATACATACCAGAATTTAAAGCATCGTTCATTTCTTCCATGCTATATCCTGCGTGATCAACAGCTAAAGACTTTAAACCATTTTCTTTATACGTTTTTAAGAAAGTATCAAACGATGCCGCTACTCCATTTTGCCACTCTTGAGATCCAGCTGGATTATCAGCTGATGGACCTATTACACTTGCATTAACAACTCTACCACCTACGTTTCTTTCTTCTGGCTTCATTAAAGCTTCAACTGTTGGTAAAACTAGCGCTTGAAAATCTTCAACTTTACCTATTGGCTGTGGCATTTGATTTAATTTATTAGCTGGAATACTAAAAGGTGTACCATCTGCTGTTTCACCTTGAAACACAAGAATATTATTATCATCTATTCCAAAGCTACCTCTATTGTCTAATATAGCTTGAAAATACATTTCTTGATCTTTAGGTATTGCGCCACTTAAAGTTCCTTGAGCTAAACCTTCTGCATAAGCACCAGCTGTTCCAGATATAGCATCAACCATTTGTTTTACTTGAGGTACTTGGCCCTGTAGTTTAGCTGATTCAGCTGCAAAATATGTACTGTCAATTTCTCCTTTTTCTAACTGAGAAACTAAACCACTATATTTGTCTACAAGATTTCTACTCATATCTTGCATATAACTTTGTAGTGGTTGGTATTCTGTTTCAGAAGATACCATTAAACCCGCCATATTCTTAGACTTGATATCTGCTAATTGCATTTCTCTAAGTCTTTTTTGCTCAGCTCTTTCTTGTGCTAATTGACTTCTTGCTATATCAGCATCTATGCTTTCAGCTGCACTATCTAAACCTACATATGTATCATATGGATTTTGACCTGGATTAAATTGACTATCTATTGATGATCTTACTGCCATTTTATAATTTATTTAAATTTAACATATTAACCCTTGCCACCTAATAAAGATCCTAAAGGACCCATGGCAGCACCAGCAACACCAGCAATACCACCTATTAAATCATTTGTAGCTTGTTTTCTAGCATTATCAGCACCTGCTTTTCTAGCACCAGAAAGATCAAGTAAATCTGACTGTTGAGTGTATCTACTTTCTTGTATGTCTGCCATACCTTGAGCTCTAAACTGAGCCATATTATTTGCAGCTGCTTGATTAGCTCTTGCAAAATCATTTTGTGCGCCTGCGTTAAATTGTGACATGTTGTTAGCAGCACCTGCGTTAAATTGACTCATAGCATTATTTGCACCAAATTGAGACTGTCTAAACTGATTGTTTGCTGAAGCGTTAAATTGATTCATAGCATTTTCAGCTCCAAACCTTGATTGTGCAAATTGATTTCTAGCATTAGCTCCAAACTGTGCTGCTTGATTAGCCGCTTGAGCACCAAACTGTGAGGCTTGATTTTCTGCTGCAGCTCCAAATTTAGCCGCTTCATTTGTTGCACCTACATTAAACTGTTGTTGACCTAAATCAAACTGAGAGGCTAGATTTCCTTGAGCTAATTGACCTTGTTGAAGTTGAGACTCAGCAGCTGCTCTCATTTGCTCGTTAGATTTAACTTGTCTATCTATATCTGCTGATATACCTGCTTTAGATTTTGCAGCAGCATTGGCTAGTGCGGTTGCTCCACCTGCCCCAGTTCCAGCTTGCGCAGCTAAATCTTGAGATGCAGCTAAAGCTTGATCAGCTTCTCTATTAGCCATGTCAGCACCCGCAGTAGACACTTGTAAATTATTCATTGTATTAGTAAGACCCGTGTCTGCACCTCTAGCTAAATTACCTACACCTGTTTGGCCAGCTGTATAACCTTTAGAATCATAACCTTCTGACTTATAACCTTCAGCGTCTGCTAAAGTTGCCAAATCAGCTGGACCTGCAGTGCCAAGAGTTCCAGCTTGAGCACTAGAAAACATTCCTCGTTCGGCTTGACCTAATTGGGTACTGTCGGTATTTAAACCAGCATATACATCGTCAAATTTAAAGTTTTGAAAGTTTGATCTTGATCTGTCAAATTCTTTATTTGCTGTTTTTTGTTCTCTTCTTCTAGCTCGACCACCGAACAATGATCCAACTCCTTTAACTATACTTCCCATTAGTATTTCATTATTAATTCGTAAGACGGAGTTTCATCAACATGATATTCCGCTTGTTTATATTTATCTAATAACATACCTTCTTTTGCCCAAGCAAATGCGTATTTATAACCCATGTCTTCAGCAAAATCAGTTGTAAAATCTA
>JGI24006J15134_10001865_pt1 | contig 11878 bp, 21 predicted proteins | sample LinPmetageLP53_FD_15134 | JGI IMG/M metagenome (IMG submission 15134) | reverse complement strand
TGAACGGCAAGTTGAACTAAAATGACCACATTATCAGTGAGCTCTATTCCGATAATTGATTTTAGATTTGAGAATGACTGCATTGAAGAAATGTACAAAGCATATTCCACTTGTGGTTTTGCTGTCTTTACTCATGTCTATGATAATTGGTTATCGGAATTTGAAGATTGGAAACAACTCATGGAAGAGTTCTTCCATCTACCACTATCAGCAAAACGACAATATGCTTATAGTGGTGTGAAAGAAAACCTTGGCTATAATTGGTTGGAGGAGGAGCGTCTGACTCCAACCATGCCTGGCGATTTGAAAGAATCTTACAATTGGGTTTCTCCTGACCGTATGCAGGAACAATACTGGCCCAAAGAAATTCCCGAATTTAAACCTCTCGCACAAAAGATAGAACGCATTTCAAGAATGTTGTCCTATCAATTCCTCTATAGATTTGAAAAAGTTCTAAGAATTCCTACAGGATCATTAGTTGAGCAACATATAGATGGTTCTGCAACCATGAGAATGATTCATTATCCTGCGTGGAAAGATAATATTAAAGAAGGACAAGTCAGAGGTGGAGCTCATACAGACTATGGTTCTATCACTTTACTCTGGCGTTTTGATGATATAAGTGCGTTACAAGTTTATGACAAAAAAGATGATGTGTGGGTTACTGTACCATCAGTTAAAAATTCTATAGTATTAAATGTTGCAGATATGTTTGCAAGATGGTCAAACGATATATTAAAATCAACGCCACATCGTGTAGTAAATGTAGATATGGATAGGCCACGATACTCAATGCCCTATTTTGTAGACCCAGGCCGTGATGTGATTATCAAAAATCTTACAAACCAACCAGACAAATATTCTCCAATTTCTGCATACGAATATCTCAAATGGAGACTTGCACAATCTTATGTGGATGATGAGTACATAGATAATGAAGAAGTGGGAAAAGATGGTAAACAACATCTTCCCGAAAATCAAGAGTATAAATGAAATAAAGAGTGTTGCGCTCTAGTGCGAAAAGATGACAACTTTTCAACATCTAGACCGGCGGAATTCGTCTATCGCTTAGTGATCTTCTGTAAAGGTAGTCTATTATTAAACTTGTAAAATTTGATTTTTGCAAGGGACTCAGAGGGGCAAACTAGCACTCTTTTTTTTAATGAGATAGTATGTTTAATAAAAGAGAAATTATTATTTGGATATTTGTAGCCTTTGTTGGTATGTCTTTAGCATGGGCTTGTAGATTAGAAGGGGCAATTATGAACGAAAATATAGGGAGACATACACATTTATTTCAATCAGTAGATTTTAAATCTCATTCGGGATTAGAACTTAAATGGAAAATTGAGTGTGATGCTATATCAGATCCAGAATGGTTTACTATCAGTCAAATGATTATGGAGATTTCACCACCATTTAAAGAGGCAGTAGGAATACCTAGAGGGGGAACTAAATTAGGAAGTTTGCTCAATCAATATGGAACAGGAAAAAGAGAAGACCCGATTTGTATTGTCGATGATGTACTTACTACTGGCGGTTCGATGGAAGAATTTAAGATAAAAAGACAATGGAGAAACCCTACTGATTACATAGGATGGGTAGTGTTTGCACGAATCAAAACACCAAAATGGATTACTGCATTATTTCAGATGCCAGTTTAACTAAATAGTTATTCCTTCAAAGATATAAGGTTGGCTGCAGGGGAAGGAATCGAACCTTCAGTTTATGACCGCCAACAACGGAATGCGTTTGCCAATTTCGCCACCCTGCAATCAATCTTTTTCTTCTAGTCTTTTCAACTCAATTGCTTGTCTATGCAATTGATCTAATACTTCATGTATACCAGCACCATTTTTATAAACTGGAATTGTTTTATTACTTTTTACTGAAAATAATTTACCATCTTTATAAACTGGAATTATTTCATCAGTCATTTACGATTAACCTAGCACGTTTCATAGCACTAATCATTCTAGTTATACCAATTCCACCACCATATCGTGGAACGAAATCGTGTGCAAGAAATTGTTCAAGTTCTGCTTCTACTCTATCTTTTCCGAATAGATTAAACAATAATTCTGCATAACCGCCTTCAGAGATAGTATAGAATTGATTTTTCATTTCATCAACATCAGTACCACGTTCCGCACTACCAATAGTTTCCATTCCGCCCATGATAACATCACATTTATTAGCAAGTTTCTTTTCCTTTTTCACATCCATTTCACCAAGTTTCATGTTCCAAAAAGGACTTGTTGATTCTGGAAAATGCGTTAAAAAGAATACATCTCCATATTCTTTATACATTTCCTCTTCATGACCGGCATCTAATTCTACACCAGTATATTTTGCTAGCACACTTTGATAAAAACCGCCAGGGAAATTTTCAGTAAAACGATTCCTTTCATGATCACATTTGAATCCAAGATGTTTACAAAGATCGTTTTCTAATTGAAGTAAATCTTCAAAATCGCCAGGAGCCTCAAATTCAAACATTGGGAAGATTAATTCATGTCTTCCTTCTTTTGGATTCTGTTCTTGTCGATATGATGTTGATACACAATAACACCCTTTCAATTCTGGTTTTGTCAGTAGTTCATATTCTAACCACATTTGACCAGTTTGAGGTAAAGGCCAGATTTGTCCAGAGTACTCGTAAGTCGCAACTGTTGTTGGATCTTCACAAGCAGCAAGTATAGATAATCTGTTTTGGGTATGTACTTCTTGAAATCCTTTTTCATCAAAAAAGGATCGGAGTTGGCGGGTTACTTCAGTAAATTCATAAGGTGATATAAGGGATGACATTGCCTCCTTTCTAAAAAAATCTCTACCTTAAAAAGAGATTTCTTTTTATTTATAAGAAATGATTTTCTAATATTTGGAAAAATGTAAAACTAAATACAGTATGAAGAAAAAACATAGACAACTTTACGATTATTGGAAATATAAAAGGAGCTCCTTGACAGAATTTAATAATCCTGTAATACAGACACTAATTGGTTTGGTAATTTTTTACATAGGACTCAAACTTTTCAGCGGAGGAATGAAGAGTATGGGGAAGCTAGAACATATGGAATACTTTTTAGGCAATCCATACTATATGTTCGTAGGTGGAATTGTAATGACTCTTCTATGGCAATCTTCATCACTATCAACTACTGCCATTATAGGATTAGTAGCGAGTGGTGCATTGCCTTTACCATCTGCAATTGCTGCTGTACTTGGTGCAAACATAGGAACTACAGGAACTATTTGGCTAGCAGGAATGTTAGTGAGCGATGGTATGCCTGTAGGGATTACTAAACAAATAGCGATGGTACATACTGGTGTAAATCTGTTTATGGCAGCCCTATTGCTTCCATTTGTACAACAGATTGCAAGATATATGTCTAAATTTTGACTTGACAAATGCATTATAAATTGTTATAATGATAGAAGAAAGTGAGAGAATAATCTGTCACATAAACTATAACATGAATAGAAAAATAATATGATTACTATTAAAGTAAAACCAAGAGATAACATGAATCATGTGTTGAGCAAATTCAAATCAATGGTCATGAATGAGGGCATCATGAAAGATGTTCGTGCTAAGTCCCATTTTGTTAAACCTTGTCTCAAAAGAAAATTGAAACGAGAAGAGGCTGCAAGACAACGCATGAAAGATGAATTAAAAGTTATCAGAAAAATACAGAATGAAGAAAAAGAATGGAAACAACGATAACATCGTTGATTTAGATCTATTTCGTAGAGAAAAATTTACTCTCAATGTTCATGTAGGTGGGTATTATGCCAATCTAGAAATGAGAGTGTATCTTCATATTGTCGGTATTACCTCACCGATGCACACTAAAAATGCAGAATGTCATTTCATTGCAGAAGATCATTTCGGAAATTTAGTTACTTTTCGTACTGATGATCCGCCGCCGGAGTTTGTTCCCTCTTCTATGGAGGAATTTTCGGCCGCAGCAATGCAGATGCCAGATCCTGAATCTCCTTTAGTGTCTTAGTATTATAAATAATTAATGAGGGTTATGGAGGGAATATTCGCAAAGAAGATTTTCTGAATCTTCTGGATATGGCCTCTCCCCTCATTAGTTTGTCATACCTACCCTATAAAAACAAAATTTTGTAATAAGAATGTTACGATTCAAAGAATACCTTATTGAGGCAAAAGAAGGTAAAAACCTTCATTTGGAACATCTAGAAGATGAAGTTCTGAACAATGGCATCAATGGGACTAGGGGCGCAATTAACTTCTTACAGTCATTGAGAGATATGCTTGCAGGAAGTTCAAAGAAAAGTGTCAACGTTACAGTTAAGTGGGATGGAGCCCCTGCGATATTTGCAGGGATCAATCCAGAGAATGACAAGTTTTTTGTAGGAACAAAAGGAGTGTTCAACGTAACTCCTAAAGTCAATTACACAGATGCGGATATAGATGCAAATCATTCCTCGGCTGGACTCAATGCAAAGTTAAAAGTTGCACTCAAGTATCTCCCAAAGTTAGGAATAACGGATGTTCTACAAGGAGATATGTTATTTACACAAGATGACTTTTCAACAGAAATAATAGATGGCATCTCTCATATTACCTTCACACCCAATACAATTACGTATGCCGTACCAAAGGAAAGTGCCAGTAAGATTGAAAAATCGAAAATGGGTATTGTCTGGCATACCACTTACTCAGGAACGAAGCTCCAAGATATGCGGGCATCTTTCGGTGCGAATATAAAAGGATTAACTAATACAAATGATGTATGGTTTACTGATGCAGATTACAAAGATACATCTGGAACTGTGAATTTCAACAAGTCAGAAACGGATAAGATAACAGCAGTATTATCTCTTGCAGGAAAAACATTTCGTAAGATGAGTGCAAATTTCATGAAACAATTGATGAATCGTGACGATATCGTGACATTAATCAAGACATTTAATAACGTGAAAGTCAGAGAAGGCCAGAAGATATCAAACACCACTAAACACACTTCTGATTTAATCAAATATATAGATGTTAAACTTCAAAAAAACATAGATAGTGTAAAGACCCCAAAAGCAAAACAAGCAAAAAAACAGACCAAAGATGCGGTTGTTGGATTTCTTTCTTCTAATAAGAAAGGCCTACAGACTATTTTCGATATGCAAAATCATTTGGTCGATGCAAAGAACATGGTAATTCGCAAATTAGAATCAGCCAAAGGGGTTATGGACACCTTCATTCGTACCGAAAATGGATATCGGGTAACACCAGCAGAAGGTTTTGTTGCAATAGATCAGATGGGAAGTGCGGTGAAACTTGTTGATCGCATGGAATTTTCACGTGCTAATTTCAATGCAGCAAAGAATTGGACAAAATGAACAACCACAAACGAAATGCAAAAATAGCAACTTCTTTACACGAAGCAACCGAATGGGAAGAGATGTTTGGAGATGAAACATATCAAGATTCTCGTTGGGGCGATCCTGCAACCATCAGAGGTAAGATAGAAGTTGCACGAAATAAAGTCAAGTCAAAACAAAAAGAAGGTGATGAAGAAGAAGAACAAGACCATAGTGATCATCAACAAAGAACAAACGAATCAAAAAAATCATACGAAAAATTTATCAAAGAAGTAAGAGGAACTACGGCGGTATTCACGTTTGGTCGATTCAACCCCCCAACAATCGGTCATGAAAAATTGTTAAATGTAGTCGGGAGTACCGCTACCAGAGCCAAAGCCGAAAGTTTTGTATACACAAGTCATTCTCAAGATGCAAAGAAGAATCCCCTATCAAACGACCAAAAAATAGTATTCATGAAAATGATGTTTCCCAAACATCGAACTTCTTTCATGAGAACAGAAGCAAAAACAGCACTCCACGCATTGTCAGAAATTCATAAAACAGGAAAATTCTCAAAGGTTATCATGGTTGTAGGAAGTGATCGTGTAAGAGAATTTAAAACTTTATTGAACAAATACAATGATATAGAATCTAAACATGGTTTTTATAGATTTGAAGACATAGATGTAATTTCAGCAGGAGAAAGAGATCCAGATGCAGAAGGAACAAGTGGAATGTCTGCATCAAAGATGAGAGCTGCAGTTAAAGATAAAAATTATGATATTTTCAAAATGGGTGTTCCTTCTGGTATGTCAGAAAAAGATTGTCATACTCTTTACAATGCAGTCGCAAAAGGAATGAAAGTTAAGTTGGCTGAGATTAGGGAAGAGTGGGGATTGGATGAACTGGAAGAAGCACCAGTTAAAGCAGCAAAATCCAAACCACCATCAAGAGGGTTGTCTCCTTCACAACGAAGAAGAATGGCAATTCGTATGAAAATTATGGCAAAGAAACCTTCTTTCATAATGAAAAGAAAACGTGCAATGAAACGTGCAGCAACCAAAGCAAAACTTTTGATGCGAGCGAGAAAATCTGCAATACAAATGGTTGTTAAAAAATTCTATCCCAAACTTAAAACAAAAAGTAGATCAGAACTTAGTTATGCAGAACGTGGAAAAATCTCTGATATAGTCAAAAAGAAAGCAGGACTTATTGCTCGATTTGCAAAAAGACTTGTCAAAGATAAACGAAAACAAGATGTGGAACGTAGAAAGTCCATGAATAAACCAAAGGAGAAGTAAAATGTGTAATAACGAAGAATGCAAATGCGAAAATTGTACTTGTGATCCCTGTGAATGCACAATTGATAACCAATGTGGCTGTGATGAGGAGTTAGTCGCAACAATATAGAAAGGATGAAGTGGCTGAATATACGAATAATGAACCCTGTGAGTTCATTTATAACATAACTGCTGTAGAAAAGATTGTNGATGGAGATACTATNGATGCNNTTTTTGATTTGGGTTTCGATGTACGGATATGTAATAGAATCCGTTTACTAGGAATAGACACACCAGAATCCAGAACAAGACACAAGAACGAAAAAATATATGGTAAATTGTCCAAGACTGCATTAACATCGTGGATACATTGGGCAATATTGTCAGATAGAGATGATATTGAAATTCAATGTCGATGTCCAGAATCAGATAGTAGAGGTAAGTTCGGTAGAGTACTAGGTGAACTTTGGATTAACTGTACAGAAGATGGGCATGAGTTTGGAGGATGGACAAACATAAACAAATGGATGTGTGAGAGTGGTTACGCAGTTGGTTACACTGGCCAGAACAAAGATGATGTTAAAGGCGAGCATTGGAAAAATCGTTTACTTCTAGAAGAACAGGGAGTTCATGAACTGTTACAATGGGATGAAAACTAATGGCATATTCGGATAAAGTATTGGAACATTATGATAGACCAAAAAATGTTGGTAGTTTGGATAATAGGGATAGTTCTGTCGGTACTGGTCTTGTGGGTGCTCCAGAATGTGGAGATGTAATGAAACTACAAATAAAAGTTGATAGCGATCATAAAATCATTGATGCGAAGTTTAAGACATTTGGGTGTGGGAGTGCAATTGCTTCTTCAAGTCTCGCAACCGAATGGGTTAAAGGGAAAACAGTAGATGAAGCAAGTATGATTCAAAACACAGAGATAGTGAAAGAACTATCTTTACCACCAGTTAAAATTCATTGTTCAGTTCTTGCGGAAGATGCGATCAAGGCAGCAATTAAAGATTATCAAAGTAAACAAGATAATAGCTAAAAAGGAGAAAGTTGTGGTAGTAGAAGATAGAATGATAGAAAGATGGAAGAGACATAAAGAGTACAGTAAGAAGTTGGTTAGAGGAATGCCCAGACATTTGTATAAAACTGATAAAGAATAACACAAACATTTAAAGTAAACAATCTAATACATAGAAAGGTTATAATCATGGGAATCTTTAGTAAGATTAAACATCATATAAAAAACATCACTAAAAGTGCAGCACAAGAAGCAAAAGAATCGAGAGAACTTGCGGAAACTGTTGCAAAAGATGTGAAAGAGGAAGTGGAAAAAAAGGCCCAGAAAGCAAAGAATAAAGCAAAAGGGTTAATTAAAAAAGGTAAAAAGAAAAAGTAATGATGTCAGTTGACATTAGTTCACCAAAACCAGAAAAAATAGAATGGCATTCGCAGTATCAAATTTTCAAATCACTCTCTTTATCGAAGTATTGTTTTGAAGAAGTCTGTTCCCCCTTTAAGAACAAAGAAGGAAATTATATTTACACCATCTGCATTCGATCACAACATTGATATAATAGGGGATGAGTGGGAAGATCTAGAAGATGAGGAGCCTGCGATGCCATCTCTAATTAAATTTAAAGAGAAACACGTACCAGAACATCCATATTGTACCAATTGGCCAGTAAGCAAAGAAGAAAAAAAATGAAGACATTTAAAGAATATCGTTTAGACAAAAAACTTGACAAAATCGTTCATGATGAAATCATAAGACGAAAATTCGCAAAATTTCCAGTTAATGCAACTGATGATATTAAAATGAGAATGAAACCCAACAAACCAGCATTTAAATTTCCTACTCCAACAGGGTCTATGATGATTCATGTATATCTTAGAAAGATGGCTCCAAGCAAGGGACAACCAAAAGGAGTCATGGCATTTAATTATCAATTAGAGGACAAGTAACATGAAAAAATTTAACGAGTATTCTTCGTTTGAAGACAGGATTCTCGCAACACTTAAAAAAACCCCATGCGATCTTATGACCCTTTCTCATAAACTTAAAGAAGACATAATGCCAGTTAGTTCTATGTTAGAACATCTCAAGGTTTATGATAAAGTAGAAATGTTTAAAGAGAAGTGGCAAATTAAAAGAATGAAAAAAAAATAATTTGGAAAAAATGAGCTATTCACGATGGTTGACTTCTAAGTTTTATACCTATTGGAATTCCACTAAGGTATATGACAAAGGAGATGAAATTTTTATATGTCATACAGATATCCAACGATATTATGGATTTACTTATACTGAATGTACAAGGCTGGTAGATGATATTATTGCAATTAAAGGCAGAATTAATGAAATTGATAACAACGAAGAAGCAGTAGAATTGCAAGGATATATCAAACAATTTATAGAAAGTGTTGATGAAGAATATGTGGGCGGGAGCTAACTTCCCAAAGGTCAACCCCCTGACAGTCTTTCATGCCAAAAATATTTAGGAAAAATGTTACGATTTAAACAATACATTGCAGAAATAGGAGTAAATCCCTTTAAGATAGCAGGAAAACCAGCATGGACTGAGAGTCTATCTACAATGTTGTTTGATCTACCAAGAGCAGGAATAAAAGATATAAAGATTCCATTGTCTCCTGCAATAATGAGAAGGATATGGCCAAAACCAGTTCGTACAACAGTATTTCATTTAACTGATTATAATGGTCTTGGAAAATTGAAAAAAATGCAAGGGGGGAAAAGATCGGTTTCTGCATTCTTTAACATTGAACCTATTGTTATTGAAACTGGAATTAAGTCAGAAGGTGGATATGTTGTAGAGATGGATGCAGATATTCTTGTTGCATCACAAGATGATATTTCAAGTCAACCAGACAAGACAGGCAGAAGATGGGTGACATTAAGTTCGCTTATGAATACACCTACTGATCCAGATCCGGGCTTGGGAGGTGGTGCAAAACTCAAGGGAATGGAAAAAGATATATCGGGTATGTTGGTAGATATTGTTACAAAACATAGTGATATTACACCATTACCAAATATCAATAAGGCTTGGAATTATCTTGGTAAGTCAACTGGTGGAAAAGAAAAGTCATTAATCATCAAAGATTATATCGATGGTATGGAAAAGACTATGAAGAAACATTCCAAAGTATTAGGATCGTTACTCACAGATTATACGAAGAAAAGAATTCAAGAACCAGATCCAGATAGTGGGGATAAACCAATGTGGGATGAATTGGTTGTTAATAATTTCAAGATAAAGAAAGTCCATATCGGCCCAGAGTTCGGCCCAGATTGGGAAGATGACGATGATATAGATGGTTTTTCATTTGAATTATATCAAGATACAGGAGATATGGCAGATTATATTTACAGAACAGTTTCGAGGATAAAGTTATGAAGACTTTTAAGGAATTTACAGAGAAGTGTTGTGATGATTGTTTTGATCATATGATAGAAGAATCGGAGTATCAAGGAAAGAAAGTTAAATTGAATGACCCTACACGAGCTAGTGATGGAAAGAAAAAGTTCTACGTGTATGCAAAGAATGAAAAGGGCAATGTAGTCAAAGTCGGTTTCGGTGATCCAAACATGGAAATAAAACGAGATGATCCTGCAAGGAGAAAGAGTTTTCGTGCAAGACATAATTGTGCAGACCCCGGCCCAAAATGGAAAGCAAGATATTGGAGTTGTTACCAATGGAGAGCTGGAGCAAAGGTAGATAACTAATGAAAAAAATATGGAATAGATTTACCGCATGGTTATCGGGATGGCCGGAACCTAAAGAAATATATCATTTTGAAGAAGAAGAAAAGATGATCAGAAAAAATAATAAGAACATAGGGAAGAAACCAAAAAAGAAAACGGAGATCATGAACTAATGAAAACGTTCAAGACATATCTAAAAGAAAGATTAGAAAGAGGAACAAGTCTATCTGATTTGTTGTTCCTTCCAAGAATAGGATACTATGATCAGTTGATGATTCCAATATCCTCATCCATGTATAAAAGAATCTGGCCAGACACACTTAGAGCAACAGTATTTCATACAACGGATGGAAAGGGTATTAAATCAATATCAAGAATGGAAGGACAGAAAAAACAAATATCTGCATTTTTCTCAATGATGTCACGTTATATGGATGTTGGTGTTGCAACTCAAGGTGGTGTTCATGCAGTATTAGAGATGGATGCAGATGTTCTTTTATCTGCTAAAGGTGATGTAATGAGTCATTTAGATAAAGTTGGTAGAAGGTGGACATCTATAAGTGACCTTAAAGAAACTTCAAGATATACAAAATTTACTAAAGTAGAAACAGACCTTCAAAAGATGTTTGACCCTTTAGTTGAGAAATATCTCAAAAGAGGAGAGTTTCAAGACAATGCAACAATATGGCAACTATGGTCAATGGCTAAGAGAAAAGTTGATGGTAAGACCATGAGACTGATAATAAAAGATTATATAGATGGGATGGAAAAAGTCATTAAGAAAAATATTGATACCTTTAGTGACGCTATGTTGAGTTATGCAAAGAAAAGGTCAACTGATTATTCATGGGATGAACAAATAGTTAATAACATTAAGGTTAAGACTGCACACTTTTTTAAACTAAAACTACTAAGAGGCGAGAATTCTTTGTTGCCAGAACAACAAGAATTGATAGAGTTTGCGGAGTCTGAAGGGTGGAAAGTAAAAATGTGGGATGCACCTATAGAGTTAGAAGTATACACACGACAAGTTGCTGCAAAGGAACTAGGTAAACCTAAACCCACTAAACCTGCAAAGAGAAGTATTTCTTACTAAAAAGAATTAGGAAAATGAAAACCTTTAAAGAATTTTTTCAATTAGGAGTAACCAAACCCTCAAAGTTTGATGTTCAAAATTATTTGAATGGCCTGGGAACTCGTTTGATGCAACTGTCAGATATAAAAAAGAAAATATTAAACCATTTCAAAAATATTAAAAATTTAAAATTAGATACATTTGGAAGAAAAGTTTTATCTTTTGAAGAAGTTATTCATGAAGAAGATTCTTGCTGGGACGGATATGTTCAAGTAGGAATGAAGAAAAAGAATGGAAAGATGGTGCCAAATTGTGTTCCTGTAGATGAGGTTGCACAAGACAAGGATATCAAGGATCGTGAGGGAACACAACCTGCTAAGTATTATGCAGGAGATATGTCAAAGTCTACCAAGGCTGCAAGAGCAAGACACTTTGACAAAAAGAAGAAAGGGCCTGCTCCTG
>JGI24006J15134_10001863_pt1 | contig 11888 bp, 13 predicted proteins | sample LinPmetageLP53_FD_15134 | JGI IMG/M metagenome (IMG submission 15134) | reverse complement strand
TCTGTGGGATTGTTCGTGATGTGGTCAGCATCAAAGACAAAAAGATCAAACGCCGTGCGCGTGTTGCCGAAGTCTATGAGCTTACATCAATGGGCGCGATCACTACACCAAATGTAGCTGTGAAGTCAAAGCGTGTGGCGTGTGGTGCAGACAGTGATCGTGGCAAAGCAAAACGCCTAGCTTCTAAGCTTGGTCTGGAGATCACGGCTGAATATGACACTTACATTGATGGTGGGCGTCAATACACTTATTGGATCGATGGCTCTGATAAAGATTATGTCGATCTGGGCGTCAATGAATATTCCGCACACTATTCATGGTGGGATGTTTTGGAAAGCCTTAAGGCTATTCAAGAGTATGAAAGTAAACAAAAAAAAGCAGCATAAAAAACTTGGAGATAGGGGGGGAATTATTTCCCCCTAATTTCCCCCTTTTTTTTATCCCTTCCCCTTGTAATCTGTGACAGATGTCATATATATACTGTATAGAGAGAGAGGAACTTAACATGGCATACAATTACAATCACAAAGGCGAAGCAAACTACTACCCAACTATTGAAGCCCGAAGAATGGCTAATGCTGCCACTACCAAGCGCCGTAACTGGATCGCGTCTGATGAACGCGCCCAAGAAATCATTGATTTTGTCAATGATTATTCAACTGAAGAAGAGGGATTCTTTTCAGCTTGCAAAAAGGGCATCTGGCAGTTTGGATCACTTACACCAAACATGCGTAACGTTATGGTTAAGGTGTTGGACAAACGTGCCGCACAGAAAGCTGAGTGGGCTACCAGAGATGGTAAACTTGAATTTGTTGGTACAGTGGGCGAGCGTCAGGCTTTCGCAGTCACAGTCAAGCACGTTGTCGAAATGGAAGGCGTTTATGGATGGACATGGCTGCACATCTGTCGTGACGCTGACGACAACGTCATCATCTACAAAGGATCACAAGATTGGGGCAAAGGCGCTCAAGTAACTTGCATGGCCAAAGTCAAAGAGCATGGTGTTCGTGATGGCGTCAAGCAGACTATCATCCAGCGCCCCACAAAAGTAAAAGTAAATGGGGAGGATTACTGATGGCAACTGCACACACACACTACATGACAGTAATGGTCAAAGGGATATCAATTCCTTTGGCTATGGAAGGCCATGTGTGCCACCATGATGTGGATCTGGGAATTGATGATTGGTACTTGGCAGATTACCGTAAGGGTTCTGTACGGCTACCTAAGAGGGTCACAGCATGGATTGAAAAGAATTGCCGCATGGATATGGAAGAAGACTTCTGGAAAAGCTTTTAATATTGATAATCGAAAAAATTTATAGCTTATTGAGGATAACTTTCCAATATTTTTTGGCGAGTTTTCTCATCAATGCTGTCAAGTATAGAAGACGCACTAGGAGATTGATCTGTACTTACAGTCTCCACAATTTCTGGCCTAGTAGCTGATTGAGAAATTGAAGAGAATAATGGCGCACCTGATCTTGCAACATATTGTCTAATTACATTTGATGCCTGAGATCTTTGCTGCGCCCCCTCGACTGCACCAACAATATCAGAGCCAACAATCGGTATGCTTTTAGCAAAATTCATTAATCCTGAACGTGTCATAGCACTTAGCAATGTGTAAGCAGATCCGGGTGGATTTAAATTTATTTCAGCCCACAGAGTTGGCATTACATCTTTTCTAAACTTTGACACTCTAGGAATTTCTTCTGGAGAAAACAATTTATTAATTATTGCTTTATTTTTTACAAAAATATCATCGTAATTGTTTACAATGTTACTTCTTGTTACACCTGATTTACCAGCTCCTGAAAATGCTTTTTCAAGAATTGCGTCTTTTAACAATCCAACAACTTCTTCATATTGATCTTCTGGTAAGTTTGATTTTAATCGATCAATCACTAAAGGAACGGCTTGGTTTGGAGCAAATTTATTATGTCCAAAAAGTACATTTGCCACTTGTCTAGGTGTGTAATCTGGATTGGTGACTTTTTCTAAAATAGAGTTTGCTGCTCTTTGCGCTGAGTTTGCGCCTCTACCTTTACCTGTCAGGCCAATGTAAGTTTTGTATAGTTCAGTTGCGTCTTTTAATTGATTTAAAACAAGTTCATCGCCATACATAAAACCATCTTCAATTCCATCAAATACGGCCTTATCAAATACTTTTTTGATTTCACTTAAAGCTAATTGCTCTGGAGATCCTTGCTCTGCCGATCTGACGGTTCTGTTTAATCTTTTTTGGTAACCATGAATTTGTTTTAAAGGTTGATCTTTAAAACCTTCTTTGCCTGTCAATTTGTATAGCTTTTGCAAAAATTGTAATTCTCTTTTCAGAAGAGGCATCGAAACAAGTTCTGCGTTTGTTATTCCTATGTCTTGTCTGACTGCATTCAATGCAGATTCAACATTTGTTCTAATACCATCAACTGTCATTTTTGGTGGCATTTTTGCGTTTCTGACATCTGTGTATGCTTTACTTGCGCGTGTCTTTACATCGCCTGCTTGTCTTCCAACAATGTCTTTTACTTCTTCTGCCGCAACTCCAGATACATCTGTCTGATCTAAATTTGTAAGTGGAGATCCAGAGCCAAATTCACTTTGTAATGTTTGTGCCTCTGCTCTGATTTGATCAAGTTGCTGTTCATCAAAACCCCTTATGACCATAGATGCTTCAGCATTTGTTCCAGACGCTCTTCTTAAAACATCTTCCTCTTCAAGTTCTGGAGTGGTTTTTGGAGTCGGTCCAGCTTTAGAATCTGGTAATGGTGCTGTACGTTGTCCTTGAGTTAAAATAAATGGTGATGACTGAGGATCAAATCTAGGAAAAACTTTTCCACCGCTTACTGCTCTTGCGCCAGCTTTTATAGGCGCTGAAATCGCTCTAGCAACAGGAGGCAAAGCTAAGTCTGCGCCAACACCAATCGCAGTAGCTGTTGCAACTTCTGAAGCGACATCTGACAAATCCCTATCTTTTGATGCCGTTGTTTTAGGAGTCATTTGACTTTCTAAAGCCTGAGATCCAGCCTCAGTAGCTCCGTATGTCGGAACGCCTAATCCTATAGTTTGTTTTACATTTTTGGCTTTTTTCATAACTTTCATAGCAGGAAGATATTTGTATATTTCCCCTACGAATGTTCCAAAATCTTGAGAAGAAGCGCCCGGCTTATTTACATAGTAAGGCTTGTTATTCCAAATCATCATTGGATTACCATACTTATCTTGGAAGCCTCCTCCCCAACGTGGATCATCTTTAAATGAATTTTCAAAAATTTCTAATTTTCCAACGTCATCTCTAGCCATCATAGCTTTAAAATTAGGAATTATACCTTCTACAAATTCGGGTGCATCACCACCCATGTCAGTTGCTTCTGGAACTTCTGGAAATTCAATTTCTTGGCCTTCGCCAGTATATGCATCTTTTAGAGCTGATGGTATTGATGCCAGACGTTCAAGAAGTGATTTCTCTTCTTCTTGATCGATTTCAGAAATATTGACATCATTAGATTGATTGGCATCTGGATCACCACTTTCAGCGTCAGCTTTAGCGAGATCTTCTAAAGAAAAATCAGCCATTATTAATTCCCCCAACCTTTAATAATAAAAGTTCCTGCATTCGGATAAATTTTATTTCCAGAGGAATCTTTGTTTAAGATCACAGCTCCGTTAGGAAGAGATGCTTTCCATGCATTTCTTGCTGCTAAAAATTCAGCTAATGGCATATCTGCTTTTGGTCGCTCAAACTTTTCATAAATTCCTTTATCAAGCTCTGAAACTTTATCTTCAATGTATTTTATTGATTTATTTTGAGTAAGAAGCTGACGCCTTAATTGAAGCTCTTTTTTAGCGTTTCTGGTGGTTTTATCTAAACTATAAAGGGTTAGATAATTTGATACGGCTGGATTTTCCATAGTTAGAATTGCAGATTTATACGCTCTAAATTCCATGTCAGATGTAGCGCCAGATCCAATTGGACGCATTTGAGGAGCAAGTTTATTAGAGATTGCTTCCAAATACCTTTGAGATTCTAGCTCACTATCTGAAAATCCAAATGCAGAAGACATAAAGCTACGAATTGGCATTGTAAGGTTTTGGAATGCACCAGTCACGTCTTGGTTTTGAAGCAATACTGTCATCGCACTATCAAGTGTTGGTAGTAGGTCGTTCATAACTTGATTTTGTTTTATAGCAATTTTACTAAGACCTTTGAGTATTTCATTTCTATCTAAAACTTCAGCAGGAACTGGAGAGCCACCCGGTGTTCTTGCAATTACAGGAAGGTCAGTATTTCCTGCCGCATCGGGTCTTCCTGTATAAAAATTTATATATGAATCTGCCTGTATAACTGGTCTGCCAATAAGATTTTCATCATCAGTTGTTATTAAATCTATTAATCCTTGATACTCTGTAGAACCTTCAGTAACGCCCAACGCAGCCAATCTTGCTTTTGCTTTATCTTCTGTCAGATACAAAACACGTTCACCTTGAAGATATTTTTCCACACCTTCTTTTGGAACAGCTTGCTTTGGTAATATTAAACCTTTAGCCGTAGCAACTGAAACAGCACTATTTGGTATTATAGCATTATTATTTTCATCAACATTTAAGTTTGGAAGATTAAGTAACAATCGTAAAGCTGATAAATTGTTTGGATCAACACCGACAGTTGTATTTCCTGTAGATTGAGAAGATGTTTTACTCAAATCATAAAACTTACCATCACTACCCATTTGACCAGAAGTCGCGCCGTATTGTGTTAACTCTTTTTCTGTGGCTGGGCGATAGGTTACTTTACCAGCCGCAGGCTTCAAACTAGGAGCCAACTGCAACGCAGTCTGCGCCCTCGCACGGTCTGTCTCGCGCTTTTCTTTTTTCTTAGCTTGAAGATAATCCATAGGCGCTTGCAATGAACTTGCAGCCGAACCAAAGACAGTAGCACCCGGCTGTGATGCCTGCTTACCCATTTCAGCAAAGAATTGAAATGCTGCTTCATATGGATCTGCTTTAGGCACATCAGGATAAAGTTGCTTGGCAAAATTTTGTGCTGCGGCTCCTCTTGAAGAGCTTCCAGAAAGAATTTTTAAAATTTCTTCTAATGCACCACCATCTAACGAGTTTACATCTGTCCCTGAAGCTCCATTAACCATGTCGTTCTCCTTAATTTTGGCTCATCTTGTAGGCGCTTACAAGACCGCCAGCACCAGCTAGTGCTTGGCCAAGCACAGATGGTTCTTGTTGATATGACGAACCAGTTTGGTAGCTTCTACTTCTTGTGTTGTATGGAATACCTGCCAATGCACCAAGGACAAAGTTAACGTCTTCTCTTGCTTTTTCATCTTCATCAAGAAAATCTGCGTATTGAATATCAAGTTTTCTTTGGTCTGCTAGTCTTCGCGCTTCGCCTGAACTTATTAGACCAGCGGCCACTTGTCTGTTTAGGTCAATATCTGTTTGCGCTCCACTTTGATATGCGCTTATTCTTGATAGCCTTGCTGCTTCATCAGTTTCATAGCCAGATCTTGCCGCAGCTTCTGCATCAAATCTTGCTGCACGTTCTTTTCCACGTTGATCAAAAAGTAAATCTTCAACACCAACTCGTGCCGCTCTATCTGCATCAAAACGATTAGCCGCAAAACCAAGAGCATCCCTTGCGGCTTGCGCTCTTAAATCACCAGATGCTTCCGCTGCGCCTATTAGGTTTTCAGACTCCATAAGACCAAGGCGAGATCCAAATTGACCACTTCTTCCAACATTCAATCTTGCATTTCTGTTTGCTAATTCTGCTTGTTCTTGGATTTCTTGAACTGCTGGGTCCATTGCTGTATTGTAAATATCAAGAAACTTTTGAGCTTCTGTACCTATTCCAATTTCAAAATCACCGCCAAGAAGACTTTCGCGTGATTCTCCTGTTGGTTCTGTTGTCCGATAATCAGGGCCTAAAAGTTCATCGTAATCAAAATCAGTTTTAAATCCAGTTGATGCTTCTACTCCAGTTTCTGGATCTGTTTCAAATTGTTCAGTTCTTGTTCTGGCTACAGAATCATATCCTTGACCAAGACCAGACATAGCTAAATTTGCTTGATTTATGTATGGAATATAATCAAGTGCATTATCTCTGATTAAACTCATTCCAGTGCGTTCATCTTCTTGAAAAGAACTTGTTTGAGCATCACCTTGGTCATCTATAAATTCATATAAAGGAGTTCTTGCTGGAACTGCGCTATATTCTTCAACATTTGATCCTGCATNAATTGCAGCGTCATATTCTGCCTNAGTAAGTATGCTTGGAACTCCATCAACTGTAAAATTAAATGCAGATGCTGGGGATTTTGNTGCAATATTTTGAGCNTCTAAAAAAACATCTCTACCAGCTTCAGTTATATATGAAGGTATTTCCGTACCACTCACAGTTGTGCTTGCAGAAGGNGTTTCAATATATGATGGTTTTAAACAATTACCTGCCATTTAAGACTCCATATAAAGAGATCCGACTTTGGAAAGCCCTAATCTCTCATAAAAGTTATCTTTTCTTTCGCCATCTCCTGAATAGACATGGCCTACTTTAATTTTAGACTTCGATTTTTTTGCCACTTTCATAAAAGTCTTTATTAACTTTACTGCGATATTTGACTTTCTATGCTCTTTATACACAAAAAACCACATATCAGATAAATATTTTTCACTGGACCACCAGTCTGAGCCTTCTACGCCACCTATAGATCCAACAATTTTATTATCAATCTCAAAAACTATAACAATGCCTTTATGCAAAGCATGGCTGATCGCTGATGTTAATTTTTCAGAATCAATTGGTGACGTGCCTTTTATTGTGTCTGAATGCATAACATGAAGCATCATGTATAACTCAGAAAGATCTTCGACTGTCGCCAATCTCATCATTATGCCATACCGCCCAATGCACCTATAGGATCTTCTTGGCGTCCTGCATTTCCACCATCAATTGCAGTCATAAGCTCGCCAAGCTCTGGCAGAAGTACGATAAGTGCCTTTGCAGCTTCTGGTGTGATAGCTCTGTCAAGTGCATCAAGTTGCTCTGGCGTCATGGTTGTAAGTCTGGAAATAAGAACAGCAGCCAATTCTTGTGATGGTTTCATCATATTTTGCTTTGCTCTTGCAGAAACTTCTTTTGTATTTGGCTTTCCATTAGACATATTCGCCCCAGCCATATCTGGCATTTGGGGCCTTTGTCCTTGCTGCATTTCCATCATTTCTTCTTCCATTTTATTCTCCAGTCTAAATTTTCCAATCCCAATTAGGGAATAAATCTATTTCTATGTCTGCTGCCTGAGATAACTTTGAAGCAATTCTTACAAAAGGAGCAGAGCCGGGTACTATTGCATTGGCAAACGCAGTAAGTACGGCTGTTTTTCCTGCACTTTTTATTGCAGTTATCGGATCTGCTCCTGCTGCTACTTGAAACAATGCATCTCCAGCGGCACTAAAAGCTTGTTGGGTGTAGTTGGCTATACCAGCATCAGTTCTAGGATTTAACCTATCCATAAAAGAGATAGTCTTGTCGCCTTTTATTATATCACCAGCCTTCGCCACCGCAAGCTCTGCTGCTGTATCCTCTTTAGATAACTTTCCAAGAGGATTAAGAGCTGAAAACCCAGCTCCCATAGCTTCAGCTCCACTCATTTCTGATGCTATAGCAGATCCTACCGCTGCTCCTGCCCCTGCTCCATAAGTTCCAGATAAAATCTCTCCAACTCTAGGGCTTTCCCCCATTTGTCCATCGCCATCGACAGCGCCAGTGCCATCAAGATCAACCCCAATTTCCTCTAAGTTTTCATCTGACATAAGATTTTCTTCATCGGGATAATATACTGTTGTTCCAATTTGCCTTGGAGTAGCAAACCTAAAGCCGGGCATTAAACGAGTGCTATAATATTGTTGTGCCAGTTTTTGATCTGGAACTTTAAAATCATAACCTATTTTTGGAACTGATATAGCGCGTCTGGTTTTTTCAACGCCAGTTACAGGATCTGTGTATTTTTCTTCATATTCTTTTCTTTCATCTATTTGATTGGCAAAATTTAATGCTCCCATATTAGTTGGCATTGCAGATCCAATAGAGGACAAACCTCCATTTGTAGTTTTTATAATTTCACCATTAGGGCCAATTGTAATTGCCATTAACTTATCTCCAGTAAACTAGCCACAACATGCAGCCTATTTGCAGTTGCTGCGGTTACTTTTATAATTTCACTTTCTTGCACAACTAAAGGTTCTGACAAAAGTTCTACAGTTGTATTAGCAGAAACTGCTTTAACTTTGAAGAGGCTAAATACAGCACTGGCTGTATCGGTAATTGTAACAGTAATTGTATCTGCATTTCCGCTGTCTTCAGACACTAAAATTGATTTGATTAAAGACGTAGTTGCAGCAGGCGCTGTATACAAAACAGTTGCGTTTGTTGTCGTTAGGTCAACTTTGGCATTTTTATAGTTATTGGCCATTATCCTATAAACCACACTGTGGCTTCAGCTTGCTGAATAGCTGTATCTAAGCCCAAAGACTGAGAAAAGTAAGTGGCTTGCTTTTCAAGCTCAAGCGTATTTGTAAGTCTTGACATATATCCTTGCTGGTATTCTGTCGGTGGAGATGGCAATCTAAGTGCCGCAAGTGGCGCTCCTGTGTTTACACTCATCTCAAACCATCCAGTCTTGCGTTAATTCTAAAGTCTCCCAATGTCCATTGGTCTTCTGTACCAGTGCTTTGCCATTTTAGCGCAATTTGCCGTCCTTTGGCTCTAGTGCTAATTTTTTCTGTTGATTGTGTTACAGTAAACGGTCCTTTTACTACCTCTGATGCTGAAGGATATTTACGTGTATTCATAAACAAACTTAAAGAAGTGCTAGATGTCATGGTAACATCTGGAACAACTTTATCAACCATGTAAAGGCTTTCTCCTTCAGCAGTGATTTCTCTGGGAGATCCTTCAATAAAACAATTCATGGCAGATCCATTGTCGCTGGTTCCAGTTTCGTGGTTGTAAAGCACTCCACTGGGATCAAATGCAAAGGGAACTGTCCTAGAGCCAAAAGAATCGTGCCAAACGGTTCTATCCATTGTTCCAATAGACCATGCGCGTTCTGCATAGTTATATGTGACGTAACTATCTGGCTCTGGATTTATAGTACCTGCGCTATTGTCATTGCTTACATAAAACCAAGTAACTTCTTTAAATCGTTTGTTATGACCTACTACAGTCTTATCAATGTATCGTATTTGCATACGATCAAAGACATAATACTGAACAGGACAAGGAAGTTCTTTTACAACGCCATCATATATAAAGAAGTTCCTCTTTCCCATCCAGAAGACATTACCATCAACACTCATCATTGTGTTTAAGCCAGCAGATCCAGCATCAGTAGCCAGAAGTCTGAATGAGAATATAAATGGTGCGCCAACAAAGGTCATGCCATAAATTGCTTCGTCTGTTGATATAATTGTTTCTTCACGCGCTGAAACCATAGAAACAATTTTTGTTCCAACTTGCAGACGTTGATCGCCAGCAGAGTTTAGAGATGTTGGTTTAAATTGAGAAAAATCTTCTTGAGTTGACCAGCGAACAAGCATGTCATCAACTTCGCCATTACCATCTTCTTGATATGCCTGAGTGCCGCCAACTACAAAATGCCTGTCTGGGAAGCTTACTGTGCTGACACGCGATTTAGTAGGAACACTAGTGGCATTTGTTAATGAAGATACAAGAACAGCTCTGTTGTTTGTTCCTGCTGATGTATCCCAATAGAAAATAGCACCGCCTCTTACGGTTGCCAAAAGATCTTCGCCCCAAAGGTTTAGGTTCCAAGCACTGTTTTCAAGGGCAACATCAGATGATGATATTGATCTTGCTGTACCCCAAGTTTCAATACCCCAACTTCCAGCACCCCAACCAAGAGCTGGATCAGAGCTTTGTGCGCCCAAACCAGCAGCTTTTCCTATTAGATAATCAATGACTACTGCTAGACCACCACCAGCAGAAACTGTGGATGTCGCCGCAGATGGTACTGTAATGCTATAAGAATTATCATCAATTACTGTGATTTGATATCCATCCACACTATTTAGCGTGTCGGCTGTTACGCCACCTATAGCCGCAGCACCGCTAATTACTATGAAATCACCACTAACTCCACCGTGTCCACTGTCTGTAATAGTTACTGTGGTGCTTTCATCAGTGGTTGCCATAGGATTTATCAAAACTTGTGTAACTGTAGCTCCACTGTCATGTGTTGCCGCTGACGTGCTGTTTGTACCTCTTGTACAACCAGTAAGGGTGAGTGTGCTAATTCCAGTGTAAGTAATAATTTCACTGTCTATTTTAATTGCTCCAGCAGTTTTAAAGCCAGAAATACTTGTTAGATCTATTGCAGTTTCGCTATTATCTAAAGCTTCTGTTGTTGTTGTGGATGCATTGGTTTCATCGCGCAGTGGTGTAATATCGTGCAGTGCGCCATTTTCTACGATGTAAAGATGATTGTGAGTTCCGACAGCTAAGTAATCTTGCCCGTCTGCACTTGATCTCCAAAAAACCATTCTCCGCGCAATGCCAGTAATATTTGTTTCAACGCCTGTTATGTTATCAGATGCGCTTACCTGAAAGATACTATCTTTCGCCCATCCACCTATTTTTTCAGGATATCCATTTTTGAAACGAACAAGATCACTATCAACCCAGAATGGTCCATTTTTTCCAGCAGCGTATTCTGTAATATCTTTTACAATGCCAGCGTCATATTTTAAAAGTTGTAAAGGCATCTATCCTTTAATCCACTTATATATTTTATTTGTTTATTAACACCAAAACTTTAATCCATCAACTCAAAGTGAGGGCCATCTATAAACGGACGTTTGCCTTGTGATCTACGCAAGTCCACATAAGCATTCATAGCTTCTTCCATCGTGCCATCCCAATACCGTATATCCCCAACAGACCATGCCGCTCCCCATTTAACCGCTGTATCTATCGCACGGGCAGCTTCTGCCATAGCATCAGCGATTTCATCATAAAGATTTAATTCCCAACGGCCCCCGTCAACCCACGCCATGAGATCGACGGCATTCCCGTCAAGATGTTTGGAGTTCATCGTTTTTGAAGCCCCTTTAGCAACTAAGGCTTCTTGCTCTTTTCGGGTCCGAAGTCCACAAATTACACTGAAATCCTGTTTGCTAACATTAATAGCGTAGCGAACAATGGCAATCATTCGTTCATCTACACCCTCAAGCTTTTCTTTACTTCTCTTACCTAACTTATAACTCATTGTGGACTCACTTTCATATACTTAGAAATACTGCGCCCTCCGAACCAAAACGACATGATAGCAGCAAATAGTCCAGATGTATTTTCATCCCATATAAGAGACAGTGATCTGCCTAGATCGTTCCCTGAGTTCATCAAAGCAATTAGCGCCGTGACTTTAATGGCAACGAAAAGGCCAAAAAAAACATAAGTGATGATAGGACGGACACTACCTCGTAGTGCGTTGATAAAACCTCCAGCATCCATGCTGTCATGTTTGTATAGCCCCTCTGTCTCTTTGATCTCAGCCTGTTTGTCCATGACTTCTAGTTGCAACTCACTGCGTCTAGTCATCATCTCCATATTATGTTTATGCTCTTGATTAGTCTTAAAATAGTTAAGCACCTCTGGTAAGAAAGAAGTGCCGAATCCAAGTAAGCTGCCCAGTAGTGTAATCATTTTTTACTCCTAGTCCCAGAACTTGGTTTCTTTTTTGAGGAATTTCGGGACGCAGTAGGCTTGGATTTTGTTTTGGTGGTAGACCCTTTTGGACGTCCACGTTTCGTTGCCTGTTTGCTCAATCCATCGGGCGTATTCCCCACAAGATAAGACGG
>JGI24006J15134_10001860_pt1 | contig 11891 bp, 10 predicted proteins | sample LinPmetageLP53_FD_15134 | JGI IMG/M metagenome (IMG submission 15134) | reverse complement strand
AACGTCGCTTGCAACGCTCCGGGTTACAACTGCCGCGTAGCACTATAATTCGGACTCACTGAAGGGAGATTGAGTTATGGCGAGTAGAGATTTTAAAAATGTTCAATCGTCCGAGCGAGCGGTGAAAATCGTTTACGGTCGTGCGACAATTGGCGCATCAGGGGCACCGACCCTTGACGCCAGCTCTAGCATCGGGGTGAGAAGTATTACCCGAACCGCTGCCGGAGATTACACCATTGTACTGGGGTCATCGACTCCAGCGGCTACAGACAAGTACAGCAAACTCCTTTGGGGTGATGCGACTATTGTTGAGGTTGACGATACAGACTTACATTCTTATTTGGCGGCGGATACAGTTTCAACGGACGGTACTTTTAAGATTATTTGTACCGCTGGGGCAACAGCTACTGACCCGCCAGAAAACGCGGTTCTTTTGTTCAAAGCAGAGCTAAAGAATACCAGCGTTAAGTAAGGAGCTTGCCATGAAAGGCAAAGGTAATCTTGCCCTTATGATTCTTAAAAAGGCCAAAGAAGAAGGCCCGGAAGAGGATGATAGCGGCTTGATGAAGAAGGAGGCAGGGGAGAAATTCCTCAAGGCCATCCAAGAGAATGATGCCGATGCGGTCGTCAGTGCGATGTCCGACTTGGCAACCATGATGGATTAATTGAGTGGGGGCTACGTGCCCCCACTTTTCCTTTAGGGGATAGGTATGCCGAAGAATCTAACAACGCTTCAAAACCTTGTTGATCGTGTGCGGCAGCGAGCCGATATGATTGGCTCGGCTTTTGTCTCCGACGCCGAAGTAATCAGCTATATCAATGTAGCAATGGCTGAGATTCACGATGTTCTCGTAACCAAGTTTGAAGACTATTATATTAGCTCGGAAGAATACGTTTTACCTGGAGCTAACGGCGCTGCTTTGCCTGATACATTTTACAAGGCCCTCGGTGTTGATTTTGACGTTGGTGGGATTACCTATCGGTTAAAGCCTTACTCGTTTCAAGAGAGGGCAACGTATAACTCTCCTGGAATGATTGCTTCGACGATAACAAATACGCTTTATCATATTCAGGGCAATGTCATTAAATTTATCCCAAGCCCCACCGTGTCAGGGACAGCAACGCTTCATTATGTTCCGGAGCCCTTGCAGTTTTCCACAAGCGAGTCAGGGTACATGGATAAGACAGTCCACGACAAGGCCCCTGCGGTAGCTTACGGCTACGAAGAGTATGTTGTTATAGATGCAGCCATTAAATGCCTTCAGAAGGAAGAATCAGACGTTCAGGTGCTACTTGTGCAGAAGCAACAGCAACTAGAGCGAATTGAGCAAGCCGCAGGTAAGCGAGACGCTGGGGAATCCTACGCAATTGGTGATGTAAACGTCGGAACGTCGTCATACCTAGACGCCGCGATTAACTTGGTTTAACGATGATTCAATTTGAACGATATAGAACCGACGACTACCCACTTACTCGGGTACAGGACAAGGTTGAGCAGTTTGCCGACACGCTGCAATCCACTGGCTTGTTAGCCGGACGCTTGATCGAGAACATCGAGTTTGCCGCGAGTACGACACGGAATGTTCAGCATGGGCTGGGTCGAAACTACCAGGGCTACATCGTCGTTTCGGTAAACGCCAAAGCAATCATTCAAGTGGATGACACCAAGAACAATAACAGGTCGCAATTTCTTGCCTTGCAGAGCTATGGCACCGCCTGCACTGCATCTTTGTGGGTGTTTTAATGGCGCTGGAAAAGAAAACGCTCTCGTTTGCACTGCTCAAGGGCGTCGATGAGAAATCCTCAGACTCAGCGCGGCCACCAGACGGCTTAAAGTCCCTGAAAAACGTGGACTTTGGGAAACGTGGTCAACTCACTAAGCGCGGTGGTTTTGTTCATGACGACAACATGACGCTCACTAAGTTTGGCGGGGGCACTGTTTCATCCGGTGTCGCCATTTCTCAGTACGGCGACGAGACTTTAATCCTAGACGGCAAGAACATGTATTCTTGGATCAAGGAGGGCGCAGGCGGCGAGGGCTTACTGGATCGCGGTGTCTACGTCCCTTGTACCGTTAAAAACGAATTTAAAAATGTGCAGACAGATAAGCGCCAAGGAAACTGCCAGGTTGCAGAAAAAAACGGCGTCCGTGTTTATGTCTGGGAGGAATATGAGTTTCAGGGGAGTGACTACAAAACGTTTGTGGATATTGAGCACATTGCAAGTGGGTCAAGGCTTATTGAGACAACCGAGATAAGCAGTACGGCTATTGTGATTGATGGTCCGGGGAGCCCCGGCACCGCTGCCGATGCTACCACCCTGTATAAGCAGGCCCAGCCTCAATGCTCTGTTGTCGGTAACTACATTTTTATCGTTTACCAAGAGCGTGATGGGTCAGAAAACCACTTAAGATACCGTTCGGTAAATTGCACAAGCATTACAACTGCCGCTGCCGTATCTTCCGAGTCTAACTTGTTTCAAACTGGAACGACTACGCAAATTAAAATTGGGACAAGCTACCCTGTTTTTCAAATAGATAAATTCTTAGGCGTAACACATGCGGACGCTATTGTCATTGCTTACAAAACAGCAGGCGCTAACTCGATAACGGTGTCGTATCTGACGGCAAGTGGAGCCACGCTTTCCCGGTCAGCAACTACTTTAGTAACAACAACAAACGTTTATTTTGCTCCATTCAACAAGGTCAGCGCCGGGGTGCCTAATGGCATAATGTTAAAATGCTTAAACGATGTAAACGCTGCATCTGAGTATTCAATTATACTGGGGTACACTGCCGACACCGGTGGGACTCACAAGGTTGTCTTGGTTCAGATAAAAGACGACTTAAGCGCCAAGATAGACCACGCCAGTCAAAACGTGTTAGCTGACGGGAGCAGCACAGGGGCGTTACACCTCCTAAGAGGGACCGCCGGTTCTGCCACCGATGAAGGTGCAATAGCGGTCTTTGTAGAAGTTTACTCGCCTAGCACTGACGTGGGTGTTCAGGGCAAGATTGTTCCTGAGCATTTTGTACGGCTTTACTCGTTGGACCGAGGCGGATCCACGATTGAAACTGGGTCAAACGTTGTAGCATTTAACACTTCTGTTACTTCTGATTTTTTTCGATACAACGGCACCATTTACTGCGTATTGTCTCAGGTAAACGACAACGCACTGCACATTGATTTTGACGCCATCGAGCCCTCTGGAAACAGTAGAGGGCTCAACAATAACTCTGCCTTGGTAAACCTAAACGGTGAGATAATCGGAGCACTAAGAACAGGCAGTGCCCCTTTGTGCCTTACTTCCGATTATATAACCAACAACCCTGCCGATTTTGACGGTGGCCGAGAAAACCGCCGGTTGCTTTACGGCGCACAGCGCGTCACTTCTCGCAATAGCGCAACAGAATTTGTGTTCGGTGCCTCTCGTCACTACGGCTACGCCTTTCATGATCCAGGGGCTTACGGTCCCGGCGATTACCCGGATAACATTTTTGGCGTAAGCTTATTTGAGGTTGATTTTGACCCTGCTCGAAAACTATCATCAGTCGACATTGAAAACGTTTGGTTAGGCAGCGGCGGCTTTATCCATAGTTACGATGGCAATTCAGTGGTTGAAAACAACTTCTTAAACTACCCGGCAATTAAAAAAATCGACGAAAGCTTTAGCACCGCTACAGCTACAGGCGGCTTCAGCGACAGCAAAGTTATAAAATACTGCGCGATCTACTCATGGACAGACGCTAAGGGAAACCTCCATCAATCAATGCCTTCTGAGATGGTCGAGCAGACAGTTACGGCTGGTAAAGCTACAGGCGTTAAGTCCATAACAGCCCCCGGCACTGGTTATGCGACAGCACCGGCCTTAGTTACCACCATCACGGGTTCAGGGACAGGGTGCCAAGTAAACGTAACGGCAAACGGTTCTGGGGAGATTACGGCAGTATCAATAGCCGGTGCTGACTTTACCGGCTCAGGGTACACTGACAATGACGAGCTAACCGTTGTTCAAAGCGGGGGGTCGGGTGGCACGTTTAGAATATCTTGCTCGGGTAAATCAGTTATCCAGGTCTTGGTTTACGTTCCGAGCCTCACAAGAAAAAAAGACCTAACCATCAAGCTTTACCGAACCGACCATGCCGGTGCTACTTTCTATTTTGTCGCAGATATGCCGGTCCCAGAAAGAACGGCGCTAACATCATCCTACTTGACGTATAACGACTTACCTCAAGACGAAACAGCCATCACATCAAGGCCCATTCTTTACACGAACGACTTGCCTGCAACGGGTTTTGCGGGGTGTAGCACTGACTTGGTTCGGCACCAAAACAAGCTTATTTCAGCGGGTACTGACGATTCTGCGTATTCCTCAAGCGTTATTCGCGAAGGTGTTGCCCCGGGGTTTCCCCTTTTAAACCACTCGATCAATTTAACTGGCGACCCTGGAAAAATCACTGCCGTCGAAAGCAACTTAGACAACTTGTTGGTGTTTACAAACAACGATGGTTATTACGTAGCGGGCTCTGGGCCTGACGTTTTAGGTCAAGGTCGTTACGGGGAGCCCAGATTATTTGCACGAGGGCATGGGGCGCTAGGGGGTGCAGCCCATACTGACACGCCTCTAGGTGTATTTTACCAAACTGCTCAAGGCATACATTTAATTGGGCGCGATCTATCGATTGCCTACATTGGGGCGCAGGTGGAAGATACCGTTGGTTCGACCACTGCGGTCGCTATGACACGGCGAGACTCTGATAACAGTGTTCGCATAATGCTACAGAAGGCCACCCCTGGTGGAACTGACCGTTATTGCATTTACAACTACTATTACAAACAGTGGACAACTTACGAGCTGGCTTATTACAGCGGCGCTCATCAGGTTGGCGAAGTCTTTGACGGCACAAGCTTTCAGAGGCTCGTTGCGGATGGCCGTGTTAAAACGCAATCAACTACTAATTTTAGGGATGTCAATGCGGCAGGCTCGTCTGCGGTGCAATACAAGGCCGAGATTGCGACTGGCTTTATTTCCCCTACGGGTTTAATGAAAAAAGACCGCATATATCGCTACATGGTTCTAGGTCAGTTTGTAAGCTCGCATACTCTTGAGGTTGAAGTTTATAACGATTACGACGGCGAAGAAGGTGACCCAAATCAAGAAGATTCGGTATCGGTTTCAAGCGACCCAACAGGTTTGTACTTGTTTCGTTCCCATATTGCGAATCAAAAATCCCGCAGCATCCAATTGCTTTTAAAGCTGGACGGTGTGGGGCAGTGCGCTAAGATCGAAGGCTTCGCGCTTGAAGTTGGTGTGCGGCCAGAGAAGACATCGTTTAAAACTATAGCAAGTAGGACATTATAATGGCGGGTGCATTTTTAGCAGATACTTTGCGGGAACAGGCTCGCGCTGAACTACAGGGGAAGATGCTTCAAGATCAGATTGCCGGTCAAGTTGCTCGGCAGATTATCGGGCAGATCTCGCAGCAAGAGATTGGCCGGAGTGTGCAGGGCATTCAGGGCAGGGGCCGCGCTCTCCAAAGTGCCGCTGACCAAACATCTCGCAGGGAGGTCGGGATGACTCAACTGGAAATGCAAAAAGACCAAGCTAGGCAAGAGAAGCAGCTTGGACTCATTACCGCTGCCGCCAGCGCCACGGGCGCACTTGGGGCGCATTTTGCAATGCAGCCTGGGTACGAAGGGCCTGAGTTTGAAGCCCCTGACACTGAGTTAGAAATCCCGGATGAGGACGCTTTTCGTGAAAAACTTGTAAACCCAGACGTCCAGGGGCTTAACCCTGACTTCGGCAACACGACTCTTGACGTTTCTATGCCCAGTTACGAGGGGATAACCACTGATTTAGCCCCTACGCCCGACACTCAACTAGAATTTGGAGGACTAGGCAGCACTCGCACAGTGGAAGATCTTTTAAACGAGCTGAAGCGACAAGATCCGCGTGATCCTTTGGGCGTGTCGGGCTACACCGGTGTCTCTCCAGGAACACCTCTAAGTGACCAAATCCGGAGCGCAGATGCGTATCGCGGCAAGACTCTTAAATTCTAAGCGGAGAAAACTATGGCTTATGAAGCACCAACGCTGTCAGGTTTTATGGGGACTCTTACTGATGACCCTAACGAGGAAGATAGGGCAGAGGCGGTAGAGCAAACGGAAGAAGACAGGTATGCGAGCGGTGAATGGGAGGAGGGCGGAGGGCAGCTTCACGGAGTATCGCCGCAAGATTCGGATTACCTAACTAATCTCGCTAACGAAGAAGACTCGGCAGAACGTCGCCGCCGAGATTACGGGTTAGAGGGCGACGAGATCTATGACTACGCCGAGCGGTTGTACGGTATCGGCGAACGTGACGTTAAAACTGAGGGGCAGGTTGAGGCCGAAAAAGAGCTTGAGATACTTTCCAAAGCGCAACGCGGCAGGGCGATGGGCTACGGTGGCTTTAATGCCGCTGAGTTGCTTCAAAAAGCTGGTCGGGCGGCACAGCAAGCAGAGCTGGGCGGTGAAGCAGCAATCGACACGGCTGCTCGACAAGCGGCAATGGCGGCAAGGGACCAGCTAGAGCAGCTTTTAATATCAGGGAAGCAAAGGGCGGAAAACAAAGCATTTGCTATGCAGCAGCTTGAGTTTCAACAAGGGCAGGCAAGTGGTTCGCTCTGGTCCAACGTGCTTGGCGGCGTACTTGGTGCTATTGGTGCAGTGGTCGGATCTTTTGCGGGTCCGGGCGGTGCTATAGCAGGAGCTACAGCCGGAAGCGCACTGGGCAGCGGCGGCGGTCGGTACTTAGGTTAAGGAGATACGAAGATGAGCGATGGAATGTTCCCGCCTGCGGCACTTTACGATGCAGAGCAAGCTAGGCAACGGGCTGGGCTTAGAAAAGACTCGGACGAGTCTGTTAGAGCACGGGCAGAAGAGGCAGCGATTCTTGCGGCTGAAAATGCTCGTCGGCGTGAAGCTACGCCCAGGTACAAAGAACGCCCGGAAGAGTACATTGAACACACTCCGCAGATGCGCGAAGAAGAGCAGTTTGAGTATTTGAAACAAACCTCCCCTGGAAGGGCAAGCGTAAGGGCGCAGGAAGCTGAGTTTGCTGGCGAGCAGCAGGTGGCTGCCGAGCAAGTACTTCGTGATAAGTTTGAAATGGAGGCGTTTAAGGCTGGTCTACCCGAAGAAGAGTGGCCCGCCTACATAGAAACGAAGCTCGCAGAAACCCAGACGGCGGGGGCAGATCCCGCCCTCGACACAGCAGCCGACGCGGGAGCCGAGGATGAGGTTGTTGTTGACCCCATAGAGACCCAGCTTCGAGCGCAGTACGACTTAGGGCTTGTTGAGGCCGACAGGGCGCAAAGGGCTTTCTCGGCAATGGAAGAGCGGCATCGGCTTGCTTCAGAGCAGGTTGAGCGGGAAATTACGAGCGCGGAGACGGACCTAAAAAGCTACTCGATTGATCCCAAAAGGGCCTATGGTTCAACAGGTAACCAAGTTGCGGCAGCATTCGCTATCGCCATCGGTGCTTTTGCAGAGGGCCTGTCCGGCGGTAAGGTTCCCAACACAGCCTTTAAGATTATTGATAACGCTATCAAGCGCGACATCGATGCTCAAAAGGCTGAAATGGGTAAGTATAAAGACGTGATGAAGAATAAGAACAACGTCTATGCCCGGATGCTCCAGAAGTTTGGCAACGAGCGGGTAGCTACCGCCGCAAGTATTCAGCTTGGGTTATCGGCGGCGGAGGCCAGTATTGATGAGTTGGCAGCTAAGTTTCCGCCTGGTTCTAAGCAAGCGCAAGTTGCTGCTGGCTTCAAGGCGAAGCTCGCGGGTCAGTATGCCAAGGGTATGCTGGACCTTAAAAAGATTAATGGGCAGATTCTGGGCAGGGGCAAGGGCAAAGCCGGGGAGGGTGCGAAGTTGTTCAAAAACGCCCTTGGCGAGATTGGAACCTTGCGCGGCCTGTTTAATGAGCTTGGCCCAGGGGAAGCCGTTGTTTCTCAGATTCTCGGTGTTTTTGGTGAAGAGGCTCAAGTTTCTTATTCTCCCGATACCGCCGCGCAGTACGCGGCTGCTCGATTTGCAGTAGCCCAGTTTGTTAACAAGGCGTTTAGCGGCGCGCGCGGCTCAGATAGAGACTTGGCCGCTGTTATGGCGCGAATACCTAACCCGGTAATAAAAGCGCTCAACAAGGAAAAGGGTCTACGGCTCATTCAGAACCTTGAGGATAGCTTGCGAAGGGCTGCGGGCAAGAAGGGCTACCTTGTTAAAGGCGACGTTGCTCGCCAGTTTGACATTGATTACGGCCCTGCGGGAACAAACGAGGCACTTAAAACGTTTAAGCCGCAGATCGACTCTCTCTTGGGGGCAGGTGAGTAATGCCTAAGATGTTCAACATAGCGCTCGGCGAGTGGCGCGATATTCCAGAGGGTGAAGTCCAGGGGGCTTACGAATCAGGGCAGTACGTGTTCGCAAAAGGCGCAAGCGTACCGGTGGCCTTGGCCGATGGGCGCTATGGGACAATCAAGGGCGAAGAGTTTAAGGACGTTATTCGGGCAGGCGGTGGCTATGACTTACCTTCGGAAAGACAGCACCGAGCTGATGAAGAGAAATATGACTCTCGAAATGCGGAAGCGCTTCTTTTGGCTGCTGGTCGTGGTCTTACTTTTGGGCTGTCTGATGTAGCCCTTGAGAAGATGGGCGCGTACAGCGACGAAGAAATCCAGGGGCTGGAAGACCATAACGCTATTCTTAGCGGCATCGGCGAAGTTGGCGGTGCTCTTGCGCCTGCGCTTCTTACGGGCGGTGGATCTGCGTTGGCGGCTACCGGTGTCAAGGGTCTACTTAAGAGGGGCGTTCATTACAGCCCAGCGGGCTTTGCAACGCGGGCGGCTGCGGCTGCTGAGTCAGCTATTGGTAAAAAGCTAGGTGTGGAGGCGCTGGAGGGGGGCTCCAAGATGCTGGCGGCGGTGCCAGGATTCGCGGCAGCCGGATCAGTAGAGGGTGCTTTGTTCGGTGCGGGCGAGACTTTCTCCGAAGAGCTTCTTGGTCGTACCGACAAGACCGCAGAGCAGATAGTGGGCGACATTGGTTTTGCAGCGCTGCTTGGGGGTGGCCTTGCGGGTACATTCTCTATGGCTCCTGCGGCGGTAGCCAAGGCATTCCAGTCTCAAGCTAAGACCGAGTATCCTAAAGGGTTGGCCAAGCTGGTTGGCGAGATTAAGGATAAGTACACGGCGGCGATGACGGGCATGGACGAAGGGATGCTGGCTCAGACCCGTGACCCTAAGTTTTTGGACGACTTGCTAAACTTTGATGAGGTCGAAAAAAAGGTAGCCGTGACCGCCAGGGAAACGATTGGCGACCTCTTCGGTGCTGTCGAGGGAACAACTCGGGGCATGACCGAGGCGAAAAACCGGTTGTTTCTGCCCAAGGTTAAAGCTGCGGTTGAAACGGATACAATAAACGGCTCGCTGGATGCACTACAGTTTTACATCGACGACTTGGGAAAAGCTGCCGCCACCCTTGGGGATAAAACCCGGCAGCAAACAGCACGTAGGCTGATAAAGGAAGCTCAGAAGATCCAGGAGGGCATTGCAAAGTCCGTCCAGGACCAGCTTGAATCTGCGGGTTACAAAAACCTTAAGGTAAAAGTGGTGCGGGGCGACCGTGGCAGCCCTGACTATGGCTCAATAGAGGTGGTGCCAAAGAAGAAGCCTAAAAAAGCGGCGTCAACACTACTGGATGCTACAGGTGCCCCAATACGCTCTAAGCCACAGCCGGGGGTTAGGTACAACTTGGGGCAAGTCGAGGGTTTGCTTAACAAGGGGGCAAAGCCAGGTTCCTTACAGGGCACCGCTCGGCAGATATTTAAAGAAGTCGACAATCTCAAAATGGGACAAAGCCGCCTCGATAGCGGGACGGCGGGTTATGATAAGATCCGTGTGTTGCTTGAAACTGACGACCTTTTCGGTGAAGCGGCTACGATGCAAAAAGCCCTTAACGCTGCCTGGAAGCCCCTAATTGAGCAGCAAAAAGAGTTCGCTTCCCAGTTTATGAAAAAACATAAGGGCACGAAGCAACTTGAGCCCGATGGTAAAAAGATTAAGTCTTTTTTAAGAAACTTACGAAACGAGGACACGTCTGAATACGCCCGTTCACAGGTTTTTGACGCCTATGTTGAAGCATTTGACACTTACAGCACGACGGCAAAGGGCATTGGGCTGGAGCTGGGTGACGCTGCTCCGGCGATGGTTACGGGATCCAAGGCGATGCGTGAAAGCTGGACGGAGTTTAAGTATCTTCAGGCAGCGAAGAAAGAGATCAGTGACCTGACACGCAATCCCGGAATCCTGTCCGAGTCATTTGCGACGATAGGTGGTTACGCTCTTGGCGGCCTCCCCGGTGCTCTTGCAGCCCGTTGGGTTCGGAACATAGCGACTCCAGGTGACGCGGTAAGACGCCGAGTTACGGCGCACGGTATTAAGTCGCGTGTAACCAAGATGATCGACACTTGGGCCGCAAGATCGACAAAGAGGCTGATGGGCAACACTAAAGGAGCCCCCTCGGTTAAGCCCCTTGATGCTTTAACTGGCTCAAAAAGGGTGTCCCTCCTTGGGTTGATTGGGGCGAAGGCTACGGGGAACGAAGAAGAGGACACGCAAAAAGAGATTGAGGCTTTCGCTACAATCGCATCGCCGGAAGTGCTGGCTCAGAAAATCGAAGATAACATGGAGGTGCTTCATGATGCCCCGGAGATTCGCCAAGCTGCGGTGAACGGCGGAATTAAAGCTGCCGCGCTCTACCAAGGGGTTATTAAGGAAAACGTTCAAGCCTCTACAAACATGATAACAGGTGAGACGCGGATATCTTTTTCGGATGCAGGCGCAGCCAAGATTGCCCGAGCGCGAAACGCCTGCTTTGGCCGAGCCTGTGAGCAGGTGGCTTTTGAGTTTTCGCAAGGCAGCGTCACCCCTCAAAGCCTCAAGATAACGGATGAGCTATACCCCAACGGAATGGCCCAGTACCGTGGCGGCGTAAGAGACGCGTTTACCGAAGCGTTTGAAAAAACAGGGGTGCCCCCGGACTTTCAAGTTCTTCAAAGTTACGCTAGTCTTAACTATACGACGGCGACACCGATACAGAACGCAATGGCGTTGCAGGCGGTGTTTAAGGGAATGGAAGCGGGCCAGCAGCAGCCGCAACAGGGCGGTCAGAATGCAAAGGGCCTTAGAAAAATAGTGAATACAGGAGTGACGCCTGTAACGGCTTCGATGGAAGCATAACACTTAGGCTGAAGATATGGCCTTGAGGAGATAGATATGAGAATTATTAAGTACCGCGCAACTGTACCAAATGCGACGTTTGCGGAAACAGACCCTTTGAATCTAAAGGTTCAAGAACACCAGAAAATCACAGTCTGCGCCCTGACTGCATCAACCAACGTTAAAATGGTTGTTCGTTATGTCTTTGAGGACGACGATGGGACTGAGGTTGTTGGTGACATCCAGACGATAAATCTTACGCAAAACGTCTTGACGATAATAAACTTCAACATGAAGCTCGGCTACCTTAGAATTGTTACCGACGATGTAACTGGAACCCCTTCAGGCGGCGCTATTCGTATCGACGCAACAACAGCTAAGTAGGAGTAAGTCATGGCAGATGCAAAAATTATAAACTACGGCCAGCAAATCAGCGCAGGCTCTACGGCTATCCCAGACAACACCAGTGTTGCGCTTGATATCGAATCGACCGATGCGAAAGATTACATCACGATTAATACAACCGATGGCAGCGAAAAGATAACTCTTACAAACGCCACCGAAACAATCGGCGCAATCTCAACAGCTGTTACCGGCACATTTACAGCAACGCAGGGCAGCGACGTCATAA
>JGI24006J15134_10001857_pt1 | contig 11905 bp, 16 predicted proteins | sample LinPmetageLP53_FD_15134 | JGI IMG/M metagenome (IMG submission 15134) | reverse complement strand
GTGATCTGATTGATACAGATCTACAGATAGTTTAATTGTAGAAGAACCACCGTCGTAGTTAACTGAACGTGTACCCGGATTTGCACCAGTAGTCGCATCAGTAAAACGAGCAAAGTCACTTACTAAGCGACGTAATGCTGTGTCAGCTACAAGAGTCAACGACTCAGTAGTACCAGTTGTACGGAATACACTTGTGATCAAGTCATTAAGTACGGACTCAGTGAATGCACCTTCTGTGCCTATATTCCAGATAGAGTCAGCTGGAGTACGGTAATCAGCTGGGACATCAGATGGGCCAGCGGAATCAAGCCAGTCACCTAGGCCACGAAGACCATAAGCTTGACCGGCACCGTTTTCAACAAAACGATTTTGAGTACCGATAAGGGTAGCTTCAACGTCACGTTTAAGTTCACGGATTGCTTTAGCTTCTGCTTGAGCAATTTTTGCTGGGCCGACTGATTCAACAGCGTCTTGTAAATCAGACACCATAAAGTCACGGCGGAATTTTTGAATATAGTTGCCTAAGCGAGCACGTCCAGAGAATTTGTCTGTAAACGCAGTTACGTCAGCACCCTCTTGTATACCAGAAGTTACTGGTGCACTGAGGCCATCAACAGTCCACTCAACAAAAGTAGCGTTAGCTTTGCTTTTATTGGCGGAAGAAAGAACCGGAGTTTCTTCTGGAGCAAGAATAGTCAAGACATCAGTCAAGTCTTCTCTGTTAGAAACAGCCGATCCGGTATTAGTAGTATCAAATGTATTTGAAAATGACATTGTATTTTATAATTAGGATTATCGGTTTTGTATTTGTTGTCTTCTCATTTCAGCGTAATCACGGGGACTGCCAGTATTTTTAAATCTACTTTGTAAATCTTTAAGAACTTTAGTTGTTTGCGAAGTTGGTTTATCTGATTTAGCGACTCCCGAGTTTCCCGTTTTTGTTGGGTTAATCGACGGTGCTTTACCAGTTTTGGTAACTTGTTTTGTTGGTGTTTCAGAGATAGGCTGTCTACCGTACATACTGTTAGTTGCGTGAGCAAACCAGTATTCTAGTTGACTAGATAATCCGGGAGATTCCTTATTAAGATATGTTTTTAATTTAGCATACCTAGGATCCCGCATTGTAGCTACGAAAGCTTGACGAGTAGCATTATCTTCTCCGTTCAACCAAGGAAGTTCTCTACGAGCTTTTGTGTCAAAGCTTACTTGTAACCTTTTTCCACTTTCTCTTTCATTAACTTTGTTTAATTGATCGGGCAAGAATGTTTTCTGTGCCTTTCGGGCATTCAACAAAGCTTTACGCACTTCTTTTTTCGTAACCTCTTTACCATCTATTTCTGTAACAACATCGTCGGCTGCGTATGAGTCGCTTTCAAAAAGAATATCTTCTGCCCATTCAATAGTAGAATCAATCTCTTCCGTTTTGGATTGTATATCTTGAATGTTTTCAAGGTCACCAAACGGATTGTCTTTGATTTCTTTTGACGGGATCTGTGATTGTTTTTGATTTTGCAACTGCACTTCTAAAGCGGCAGCTCGTTCCTCGGCAGCTTTGCGTCTAGCTGTCATCTCTCCGAATCTAGCTACTGCTCTACTACCAAGTTTGTCAGCCAACTCTTTGAGTTCGCCTTCCGACAAGTTATCCATATCCAACTGTGAAAGAACTGCTTCTTCAGATTGCGGTACGCTTTCCTCAGAGTTCTCTTGGGCTTCAACGTTTTCAGATTGCTCTTCTTCGTTTCCTCCCAGTCTACGTTGTGTAAATTCCTCTACTGACGTATTATTTATTTCCTCCGTTGTATTTTGAACTGGTTCAACGTCTCCAGTTGTGATTTCATCTGTCATAAGATTATGTTTTTGCTCCACTCCTTAACGCCGAGCGATGGCGATAAATACATTATAGCACAGTAGTCGTTAATTATTTAATGACTGTTGGTGTCTTACCTTTAAGGTATTCCAATCAGCCATTTGTATTATTTGATCGTACGTAATAATTCTACCGGATAACTGTTGAAGTTGATCTACGGTAGCATTGTGCATTTCTTCTATAGTTTCTTCTCGCAAACTATATATAACCTCAATAAACCTAGCAAAAGTTTCGTGGTTATGTAGGGACTTTATATCGTCGTTTAAATTATTCGTCATCTTCAGAAGGATATCCGGCTGTATTAAATTGATGATCTCCAACCATAAAGGTTCCGACATCTTGAGATGGATCGTACTTTGCTTCTCTTGTTCTAAATCCAGTGCCTTTTAAAACTTCTTCCGGTAATTTAGCTGCTTGTACAAAAAAGTTAGCCATTTCATCGTCACGTGCAAATACAATCATATTTCTAGCTAACTCTAAATCTTCTTCTGTAACCGGAGAATCTTGTTCGTTAAATTTTTTATTTTTTTCATCATACACGGCGTATTGATTGTCTGCACCGATAATATCCATAAAGCTTGGTTTTTTATTAGTACCTAAATTATACGTATACGGCGGAACTTCTCCATCATTAATTAAACGATGCCTATTGTGAATAGAGCGAGCTACAGCAAACATTCCATCGTCACCTTCACCTCTAGCTTCTAGGGCAACAGCCATAGCTAATCCCTCTAAGTCTTCTTGTTCTTTTTCTTCTAGGGCTCTTTTAATTCTAAGTTGAGCAAACTCAGCTGTGTTAACATTTTCTGGTTCTTCTGTATACATATTATGGTTCCATTTGTTGGGTTTGTGTTTCTCCAACTGAAGCTGGCTGTGTGCCGATTCTTCCGATTTGTGCATTTTCTTGTTGTTGCATTTGGAATTGGTATTGACCAGCATACTTTTGTAATCGAGCTGCAAACGACTGATCTGATTGTAATCGCTGTGCAATGTCTGGCTGAGAAGAATACTGCTGAATAAGCTGCATAGCAACTTGACCACCATTAGGCCGCGCTGGCATTTCAATACCGGAATATATTTTAGCAAGATCATCTGTAACGTTTTTCATTACCTCGTCTTGTGCTACTTGTGCTGGTTGTAAAATAGCATCAGCAAGAACTGGGTCTATGTTACTAGCAGCTACATCTAACAAATTGTCAATATTTATTCTACCACTTCTGTCTAATTGTGTAAGAGCAACAAGTGATTGTAATTTTTTTTCAGAAGTTTCTGGATCCGTATTTAATACATCGTAGGTAATGTTAATATCAAAGTCTTGGTTAGGATCACCTTTGCTAAGTTGTAATGATTCCGGAACTCCAGTTACCCTAAAGAATATACTATCCGGGCCAAATCTTTGAAAACATTTAAATGCCATTTTAAGTACATCAGATGTGTGTTTAAGAAATTTGTTTGTAAGAAATTGTAACCGTACTTGACTAGATGGGGACTGATCAAGGCCTACAAGCCTATCAGCTTGGGCTTCCATAGTCTTTTCCATCTCAACAGACCCTTGGTTGTATGAAGGCGTAGGAGCGAAGTCTAAGTCCCCTTTACGCCTATATGGAATCATACGTCCCGGCCCCCAATCACTTGGTGCTTGCCCGACGGGATGGAGGATCGGAGGTAGCGTCGATATGCTATTTCTATCAATGCGAGAATCTCGCTCAATCTTTACTTGGTTTTGTATGCCCCTAAGTAGACCGGGTATTGTTTGTACGTCATATAAACGCTTACTATCTTCGGATAGTTTAGTAACTACCACCGGATAGTCCTCGTATCCATTCATTAACTCGAACTTTGCATAACCTTTAGTTGTGTGGTCTCCGTTAAATTCTTTATGAAATATTGTTTGGTAAATACCTTCTGAGCCATCGTCTTCATCAATAAGTCTTTGGTAACCATATACTATCTCAATTAATTCCTCAGCTTCGTAAGCATTATCAGTAAGGGAAATACTTCTGCGGCCTTCTTGTTCTCTTTCTATAGAATCAATNTTAACGCCTCTGTAGTGTTCNATTATATAATCAACAAACTCTTCGTCCCAGCCGTCTGAGTTAACTTTATTTTTTAATTCTTGAGGAGTATAGTATGTTCTCCAAAAACAATATGGCGCACGCTGTGGGTCAGTTACATATGGAGGAAAAAAGAAATCTCCGTCCGGAGCTAATGTTTTAACTTCCGGTGCATTTACTTGCCTTCTAACAACCGGCAATTCCGCTTCACCACTTTTCCTTAATTCCTTTAATGCCTTCTTTGCTTTTTTGTCAGACACTCCATCAAACACTTGTTTAAAATATTCTACTAACTCATCATCTACTTTGCCGGATTCAATAGCCTCAAGGATATCTGGGCTCATTTGTCCGATTTGTTGTAGATTTAATTTTTGTAAAAAAGATCTGTCTTCTTTATGCCATCCCACGTAGGTTACTAACAACCCGCGTTCTAATAAATAATTAGCACCTAGTTCTATTTCTTGTAAAAATCTAGGGATATATCCAGAGGTAGCCATCCATTTTAAAAAACCGGATACTACTTTAGACCGAGCCATATCATCGCCGCCTACCGGGTAAGCTCTAATGTTAGCACGACTAAGGCTAGCCATAAACAAAGATACTAGTCGAGTAATACGTTCATCTATAGTATGTGCCTCCATATCGGATGCACCTTCCCACGGGAATGCGTCAGCCCCGTGTTTTCTGTGGTCACGGCTTTTGCCGGGCCAGAAGTTCCTACGATCATCATAGGAGTTTCTGCATAAGTCAAAGTATGACTCAAGCTCATTAACCGTTTGGTCATAAGCATAGCGTAAAGTTTTAACGTCGGGTTCCTTGCTTACATAAGTCAAGGAGTTTGAAATTGAATCACTGTCCATTTAATTTTTTTCTTACTGATTTAAGAATGTTTCGTAACAAGTCTTTAGGAGTACCTATTCTATCACACATATCCGAGTGCGACATTTCTATTGTATGTTCGTGCTTAATATATCGGCAAAACATCTCCCAAGCAACAAATCTATCTATTTGTTTATTACGCCATTTCCTACTGGACGTAATGTCGGGGCTAGATTCTTGTGTGGATATATCTGTAACTTTCTCCTTTTTCATCAGCTATGCATTCTACATTAACAACCTTTCCGATTAATTTTCCCCAAGATCTCCTAGGTATTAAAATTGGTACTCGTTTTTCTATTTCTTTTATAAACGCCCAGTTATAACAACGATTAGGACATTCTTGTAACATTTTAACCCGATAGTGTTTGGGTACTATTTCTGGTATATCAAAAGCTTCATCTAGTATTTTAATACCTTCCTCTCCGATCCAAGTGTTTTTACCCTTACCGGTTATTTCTTCTTGGGGTAGTTTGTCTTGTGCTATTTGTAAAGCTTCATTGAACTCCACATCATAGTCCTCTATTAGTTTAGTAAGTTTCGTTTTCATTAATAACCTCCTTGCGATTTTACCGTAGCCATCATTTGATAGCTGGTATAGTGATCGGGGCCTAACCCTCCATTGCTCATACGTAAATATCTAATTAAGTCAAAAAAATCCTTTAGGGCTTCATCCATTTTGCCATTAGAATTATAATTGATTAAGCTGTCAATCAAATTTTCACATCTTTTGTGAATAAAACATCTAGGCCTATTAGCCTCGTCTATGTCAGCATTTGGGTTGTAATGAAACCATTCGTCAACTGCCGTAATACCTATGTCTTCTGTCTTACCGTCACTGGGTACAAATATCATACCTTCATCTTCAAAACTAGCAAATAGATCTGTATTGTTTTCATTTTCTCTAGCAAAAAATCTGGAGTCACCTATTCGTTCCATTACATTTAAATTAAGGTCATCTTCTATTTCCTTGAATAACTCTACGTATCCTTTTACATCAAGTCCTATTTTTTTAGATGCTGGGCCGTACTTCCATTTAGGATCTCCGAACATAGCCCACTCTCCATAGGTAGCCCTATCTGGCCAGTCACATATAATGTACACGTCTTCATTGTCGTTTACTGCTGCCCACAAAGCCGAGTAGTTCCGGGCACCAGCTGGATCCACCACTTGGTATACTGTAAAGTCCTCGTTGATTTCGGGGAACTTCATCCCGTATTTGTTTTCCTCATCACCTAGTACATTGACCTCCGGGGAAAATAAAGGTAGCAGCGAGGTCATTGACTTTACCGGAATCCCGTAGGCACGTACCATTATGTCGCTTTCCGGCCGTCCCCTTAGATCNTTGGCTATACGNTCATAGCCACCGAATGGATTCTCGTCGGAATGCAAGTAACATATAGATGCGTCTCTATCTGGGCTGTACTGCGTAATCGGCACTTGTTTATTTCCTATCAATGCAGCCGGTTTTGTTTCAAGCGTTTCAGCTCCCTTGAGGTACTCCGATATAAATGGGGTATACCCATCGATAGGCGTAAAGCCTATAAGCAGCTTAGAGTCCCGTGTAGCTAATCTAAAGCGTAATGTATTTACTAAGGTTGAGTCCCCTAGGTATTCATCGAGCCAAGCCCCTATATTTAAGGAGCCCGGACTTGGGAAGCCGAACTCAAAGCCCTCTAAGATAGTCTGGTTATTGCTGAACTGTGTGTAGGTCTTGAAGTCCACACGTGTTCTAGTATCCGGAAAAATAAAGGACTGGCCAGTAAAACCATTTTGCATAGAAAAATTAATATAGCCCTCTATGCTCTTAGTCTTTTTCCGAAACTCCTTGGGCATCATTTCCCACATAGCAGCTTGCTGTACCTTGACTGATGTGTCAGCGTTCTGGCTGAAGCATACTACGTGCCCGTCTGTGTTCTCAGTAACGGCTTGCATAACCATCTTGGCACATCCAGTTGTTTTTCCGGATCTGTTNCCACCTAGGACTAANCATTCNTTGTAGCTATTGAGACCGAGTCTCATTCTCTCCCAACCGGCTAGATCAAACCCGTGNCGTAGTGGATCTTGTTCCGCTCCCCGGATCCGGCCCTCGTGGGCTTTGTGTAACTCAGTAAGTAGCCTAGGGTCATTCTCTGCAAGGAATAGTATCTCCTCGTCAGTCGGTGGTTCTACTATTGGGTGCTGTGTAAACTTTAATTCCATAAAGAATCATCTTCGGATATATCGTCAGAAAGATCTTCTTTTTCCCAGATTATATCTAAAGTGTCGCTTTCCATATCCTTGTATGTTTCGGCAATAAGCATTCTACCTACCCGGTGATTAATGTAGTCATAGAACAAATCACCCTCGTCATCCATTACTATAAACATATAGTTAGGAAAGTGCTCCCCTAGGTTAGCCCGGATTCTGTCAAACAATTCGTCGTGGTCTTCAGTTATCATCTATATCTATTACCTCAGCGTTTTTGATTTTCTTTATACGTTCACGAGCAGCTTTGATTGTCTCCTCGTAGTCCTCTTGAGTATACACCCTTCTATCCTCAGTTATGTTAGTAGCTTCACCCCTAGCAGTCAAAGCCTCCCTAGCAGCGTTGGCCTTGGCTATTGACAGCTCCTTTAGATCCCGGAATGTTGGCTCCAGCTGGCCGGTCTCCATCCGGTTCCGGACTTCTTGTATAAGATCCTCCTCTAAGGAGGACATATTAAAATAATTCTTAGCAGCTATCTTTCCGGCCATATCTTTAAACTTACCTACGTGGTCAACGTAATCAGTAAGTACACTTATAACCGTAGCCCTTTCGTATCCATACTTTCGTACTAACCTAGTTTGACTTGTACCTATACTATATAGATAAAGCATTTGTGCTACCTTGTCCGGATTGTGCCGGCTTAGGCTACTCATCTTGTTAACCTCTTTAGTATCAGCAACTTCCCGGATTGACTTAGCTATTTGTTCTACTAGTTCTGTTTTTTCTTCCATTTATTTTTAATTATTTATCTTTTTTCTCGACAGTCAAGGAAAATATGTGTTATAATCTATTGTCTCCTTAAGGGATCCAAGCCTTAACGATTGTTTGTTAAGTTCAATTCCTTATTAAGTAAATAAAAAACCTTAAGGATACCGTCATTATACACTAGGGCCTATGAGTTTCCTATTTTTTTGAGGCCCGATATAAGTATATATATAGCAAAGCTCTGCGATTTTCCGACCCCGACCCCCCCACGCGCGCGCGCGGGCCCACGCACACGCACACACGCGCACATACGCGCGCACATACGCACACGCGCTAGAATAGCGAACCACTTTTCCCTATTATAACGATTTTTTTCTGTTATTGAGAATAGATCTCATTAAGGTTATTGCGACTGTGTCTCATTAACTATTAGGGAGGTAATTTGGGTTCAGTCTCATTAAGAGGCTTCTTATTGAGAAAACGCCATAAATGGGTCTATATTGCCGTATATGGTCTTTTAGTGGTCTATAAGTATACTGACTCTCGCNTTGATTGTTCTGCAATATCTTTTGTAAGTTGCTTATAATCAATAACTTAGGTTGTTTTGATACATATGTTCACTAAAAAAGCTGTCAAGTCNATTATTGAATNNNAAATCACGATTTATGAAACCTTTTCTTACTTATTAAGGGAAACTAGTGAACAAATGTTTAGTTTCATTTTNAGTGANTNGAGGTTCAGAANNAGNGACTTGTNNGANNNGANNAAATTTGGTAAGCTTCTCGGCATAGTTTAATTACTATATCGTTCTTTTACATAGCATTTTAAATAGTCTCTTATTGAAACTCTTAAGTAATAATTAATCGAAACTCGGCGAATATCCGAGAAGAGAAAGCAAGGTTTCTAATCCTTCGAAAAGATTAGATATATTTTACCATCAATAAAAGTAGCAACGCTTAGACCGAATCCCACGGCTAAGAAGGAAGATTTTAGAAGTTTGCAACTGCCCACGATAGAGACCGAAAAAACGCCTTAGACGCTAGAAAATCAGTAGGATTTTTTAGAGGAATATCTAAGTAAAATGCATCCGATTTTTTACCCAAAAATGTGGAATTGATAAGCCCGTTTTTAAGTAAGATAAAATAGCTCAGACAATAGCTGTAACGGCGAATGAGAATAAATAACCTACTGATATTGAATCAGTGGATAGATCGGATTTTTACAAAAGCTTAGGAAGGTTGGATTTACACTCTAGCCTTTCCGATCAGTGACTAAGAGCCTAAGGCGACCGAAAGCTGATCAAATGCAACTAATGGATCGGGAAGTCCCGATCTGTTAGGTTGTATTGAATTAATATGAATTGATTCAACTCAACTTAACTTATGCAAATAAAACAATACAAAACTAGATTCCAACAGCTTGAACAAAGGCAATGGATCAAACAAATAATAAGGAGAATAATCAAATGACAATATCAATAACAGAGGAATTATTAGACAAAACAAGTGATGTAATTATCACTCAAGACACTCTAACAAATAACTATAGAGTTTACCAAAGNCAAAGCAACGGACAATGGCTGATGGCAATAGTAACCCCAGAAATGGGAGAAGCCATAAGCAAACAAATGGAAATAATGGAGGAGAATCACGAGAAACAATTAAGGGAAGCAATAACAATATAAAATAATGACAACAAAACTAATAAAGAAAAAGGAAAAGTTTGATATCCATCAAATGATTACCGACAAAATAGTAACGGCACTAGAGCAAGGCAAAGTAGCTTGGCAAAAGCCGTGGACTAGTAGCGTTGAAGGGGCTGAAGCACCATTCAATTACAAGACAAAGATAAAATACAGTGGACTGAATTGGTTTCTATTGAGTATGACTCACTATAGTTGTCCCGAATGGATAACTGCAAAGCAACTCAAAGAGAAGGGAGCTAGATTCAACGAAGGAGAAAAGCCGAGTATAGTTACTTATAGTGACTCTTTATTCTTTGAACACGGAGAGAAAGGAAAGCTAGGCAAGAAGCTCACGATCGGCAAGCCGTTCAACAAGGGGCAACTAGTAAACAAGGCAAGAAGGAATGAGATAAAGCAGATATGGTTCGATAAGTATTACAAGGTATTCAACTTAGAGCAGACAACCTTGGCTAGTGAATCAATTATATATAAGAACAAGCCGAAGAAAGTGAGCCGACTAAAGAAGAATAGAATGTGCGAGAAGATCGTCAAAGATATGCAGAATCCACCGACAATAAATAGGGAAGTGAATAGCAACCGAGCATTCTACAGACCGAGTGCTGATGCAGTAACGATGCCGAACTTGGATACATTCAAGAATCGAGAGAGCTTCTATACTACATTATTCCACGAGTTAGGTCACTCAACGGGTCACGACACTAGACTAAAGAGAGGACTGACCAAGCAAGTAGCCTTCGGCGATAAGAACTATGCCGAAGAGGAATTAGTAGCCGAAATGACGGCGAGTTTCCTTGGAGCTGAAGTAGGAATACTTAACGACGCTCAGTTCGATAACTCAGTAGCTTACATTCAGAATTGGCTGACTGTATTAAAGAACAATAAGAAGCTCATCTTCAAGGCATCGGCAAGAGCCAAGAGAGCATACGATTACATCTTAAACAAATAAAATTATGACAATCAAGAACAATATAAATACAAACTTCATTAAAATAAACCCGACCATAAAGGTAAAAGAGAGAAACAATTACGGCAATACTTTATATTATGTCGTGGATTATGATCAAAACGAAGCTATAGGAGCTTTGACGAAACAAGAAACGCTGACACATAGGCAGTGTAATGCCCTTGTTGAACTTGGATTCAATGTTGAAGTTGAAAATCACCAACCATTTAGAAAATAAAATTATGAAAATAGAACTAGAAACAGAAACAACATACGAAGTCACAGTCCACGAGACTGTTGTTAAAACATATTTCCTTAGAGGAAAAACCAAAAGAAAAGCATTGGATAAATTATATGGTCACAAATATGACAATCCAGTTAGAGAAAAAACAATATCAAGTGATATATACGAGACAATAGAAATTAATTCAGAACCATACGAAGAAGTATATGAAGGATAAATGGGCAACAACTTGGTATGATTTGGTTTCCGAATCAGAACAGTTGATAGAAGCAATGGGAGAAGGTGGGCTTGAATGCTTTACGCCGAGCCAACTTATGTCGATGAATATTAAATCTATTCATTTAGAAAAACAAGCAGAAGCTATACAAAAATCTTGGAAGCAAAACAGAACTGATGAGATTTGGGACGTAGCCGTAAAAAGAGACAGAGAAATTAACAAAACAACACAAAAAAATAAGGAGAAATAAAACTATGGGAAGATATTATAACGGAGATATAGAAGGCAAGTTTTGGTTCGCACTACAATCATCAGATGCACCGACTAGATTCGGTGGTTGGACAGAGCTATCGTTCAGCTTTAATGAAGACGATATCGATGGTGTAAAAGAAGAACTAAAAAGAATTGAAGACAAAATACCGATGGACAAGATCAAGAAATACTTCGAGACCAACACGGGTTGGAACGAAGAGAAGATATTAGACCAAGGATTCACAGTAGCAAATCTATCAGACTATGCTGACCACGAAATTGGAACTAGGATACTTAAATGCATAGAGCAAAACCAAGAATGCAACTTCACGGGACAACTATAATATGGAGATACAAATATACGACATAGAATATTGCTGGTTCGATGAACCAAACAAGCCTAGATTTACGCAAGTATCTGTAGGCTTTTGCCCATTCGAAGAGTGGGGAGATGATATGGATGAGTGGACATCAGACCAAACAAGATTTGACGAAAGCATCTTTCACTTCTTTGAGAATATCGAAGAGCTAAAGGAGCATACTGTCAACGATGACAAGGGAGAGTTCCTTATAAAATCTTACGAGCCATTCGAAAAGCCCTTTGATCCAAGCACAATATAAATAATAAATAAATATGAAAACAGAAATAAATAAAAATTACTGCTCTTATTCTGGTGAAGATATAAGTTCTAATAAAGATGTTCCTATCTTAATCTGGGAAACTATCATTCCAAAAGACAAATTAAAGGAAGAACTCAACTATCTTAAGGGATTATCATTCAATTTGGATTTAG
>JGI24006J15134_10001856_pt1 | contig 11906 bp, 19 predicted proteins | sample LinPmetageLP53_FD_15134 | JGI IMG/M metagenome (IMG submission 15134) | reverse complement strand
GACCTTATAATTATATGTCCTCATATGTTAATTGAAGATGGCAAAGCTATACAAGGTGATGCAGAGATAGCAATACCAAAGGCTTGGGTAATTTCAAACGAAAAACTATTAGCATTCCCACCGGGAGATTAAACGAATGAAAAGTATATTTGATTTAGAGCGCCAAGCGTATAGAGAAGGTAGTACAGTTAATAAAGCGGGTAACTATACTAAGCCCACTATGCGTAAAAATCTTTTTAACAAGATTAAAGCGAGTGGTAAGGGGGTGATCCCGGTCAATGGTCTGGGCGTAAGGCTCAAATGCTTGCTAAACAATACAAGGCTAAAGGTGGAGGCTATACCTAATGGCACTTAAAAAATCTCAAAAGTCTTTAGCTGATTGGACAAAAGAGGATTGGGGAACTAAGTCTGGTAAGCCCTCTACCCAAGGCCCAAAGGCTACTGGTGAGCGTTATCTGCCTAAGAGTGCTAGAGAGTCTCTGTCGTCGGCAGAGTATGCCGCTACATCCGCAAAGAAAAGAGAAGACAAAAAAAAGGGCAAGCAATTTTCAAAGCAACCTAAAAATATTGCAAAGAAAACTGCTCGCCATAGAGCTAGTAACGGTGGCCTAATTCAAGGCGCTATGGATACTAGCAAGCCCTGTTAATCTATTATAACCTCTCTAATTCTACGGGCCTGTACTTTTACAGGCTTTAAAACTTCATCCTCTTGAAAGCCCTCCTCGTTTATTAAAGACACATCATACCTAACTCTGTTAAGTGAGTAGGCGGTATCTGAAATATCTCTATAACCTGATGGCGTTAAGCCGCTTAAAGGAAATATATCAGTACATTCTAAATTAGAGTTAGTGTGATAGTAGTTGTTATACCCATAAGACATAAGATCATCGTAGCTCCCACATATATCATTCCAGCCGTGTCCAAACTCAGGAAAAATATAGCCTACTGCTTCGTTGGATTGATTTTCTGGGCCGTGTGCAAGCCCTACTGAGTGTCCTATTTCGTGTAGGTCTGTGTATATATCACAGCGAGACATAGAAGAGGGTGGCCTACCAGAAATAAATCTTATATTTGGGTAAGCAACACCACAAGTACCCGGATAAGATGTACCATAGGCCAGCACAACATCTACAGGAAGCTGATCTGCTTTCTTTTCTACATCACGTAAGCCTCCGTAATTAGCGAGCCAAACTTCTGTTAGTTCGTATCTTATATGAACGCCAGATTTTTCATAGACTTTATTGTATTCATCTACTCTTCTCTGCCATTTGTCCCAAGCCTCTGAGTATTCATACATTTGTGCATCATTGGGGAAATAGTTAGGAGGGGTATACACCAGTACCCCTAACTCCCAAGTCACTAGAGTATTATCGTCTTCGCCATAGTAGATAAAACCAGCACTTGGCCCTAGAAATATGTAGCCCATACAATCTAAGAGGCCGTTTTTAGGGCAACGTGGTTCTTCTTCTATACGAAATTGGATTGCAGTCCTACCTAATGTAAAGATACCCTCGCCTATAGGGCCATCTCCATAGATTTCTACAGTATCTTTACCCACACGAACTGCTGTACCAATAGTTGTTGAGTGATGAACCATCCCCCAAGGCTCATTACGGCCTAACATATCTTTATAATCTACAGTGACTATAGCAGGATTAAACCTGTCTCCAGAATCTTTCTCCATTGACAGATTTAACTGCCGTCGAAAACCACACTCCCAAGATCTAACATCTTTGGTGGTATATCTATTGCCGTCAGCGTCCTCGTAGATAAACCACTCTACCCCCAGATAACCTTTAGAACAGCCAGATTTTATTAAAGTGTCAGCGCCTGTAAGAGGCTGAGATACAAACAAAACCAAAAGTAAAACATACTTGAGCATTAGGCTATTCTATTGGTAGCGTCTATGTCTGCTTCAATCTTAGAGTGCATATCACCGGCCTGTTCTTTAAAGGACTTTATTGCCGCACGAACCAATAGCTGTGTTTCCTTTTCACGAAATACTTTTTTAATATCTTCGTCAGGTAACTCAGTTGTTTCGGTGACAAAAAGTCCTTCTGAATCTATCAGGATGCGGACACCAATAATAGTTCCTTCATTCATCAGAGTTCGCAAGCGCCACCAACACAGGCTAGTGTTTGCGCTCCTTCAGTAAAGTCATCAGCCTCGTTAAGATTCCAATCAAATCCCGTTGGAAAATCCTTAACCATTTCTTTGTACTGCTCTTCTGTTATCTGTTCGTAAGGCGCTTGAGCATAACTATGTTCGTCATAGGGTAGAAAAGAAATACCTGATATATCATCAAAGTTATTATATACCCAATTACCAATCTCAAGAAACTCAGAATCCCGATAGTATACGGTGATGCTTGGCTTATGCTCACACCAGTGCTTTTGATACTTGGCCCACAGTTCTAGTTGTTCCATACCAGACTGCTCTGAGGCAAACACAGCGGCCTCTGGAGCCTTCTTGGGGAAAGAAAATACCTTAGTACTGGGTGAAAAACTATCTTTCTCACAAGGTACTCCAGCGTCTTCTAGGATAGTACACAGTGGATCACGCATATCTGCTCTAACACGACGAATATAATAAGGAGCATATCGTCCATGTATTCCTGATGCAGAATCTACTAGCTGTGAAACCGTACCGCTAGGCTTAACACAGGTAATAGCTGTGCTTTGAGAAATACCTAAGCGTTCTGCCCACTCTTTATTTGTTTCAATAGAGAGGTCACGTAAGTCTTCTAGGAGTGTATCAAGATTTTCGTTATCAAGGGTAAGTAGTGGATTATCTAAAATACCTGTAAGGCTAACTCCTAAGAGCGCTTCTTCTTCGGTGTTGGTTTTCCAGATTCCTCTGAGGTAGCGGAAGTCCGTGAGGGTAGCTTGGAGAGTACCCAAGATAGTTGCAATACGTACTTTTCTCCTAAGAGATTTAGCCGTATCTTCCGGTCTGACGACAATTTCTGAAAGGTTGCAAGTCTGGGATTTTCGTAATATAATTTCGGAACAGGGATTCGTGCCGAAATCTCTTTCACTATCTCTTCTACCATTTCTTGAAGCTTGTTTTTGACTTGCGGCCCTATTGAAGATTCCTCGTTCTCCACTTTTTGATTCATAAAGACTCCTCCATTCATCTAAAAATAATTCAAACTTAGGCTTGCTATTATAACAGGCGCTGTTATTTGCAAGGCCACGCTGTGCTTCAGTATTAAACCACTCCCCGTGTTTAGCTTTTCGTAAGGCATCATCAGAAAGATCTGATAAACTAATTAAGGCTGATCGTCTAACTCCTCCAACGACAACGATTTGAGCGATCTTACAGCAAAGATCGTGGCATTCAAGGGGTGTAAGCTTTCGTCCAGCCGCGCCTCTAAATAATCTAACTGTAAATTTGAAGAGGTCGATAAGAGGTTCTGGGCCACTCGCTCTACCTCCAAAAGTTTTAAGCGAGGCACCCGCAGGTCGAACTCTAGATGTATCCCATTCTGGTACTTGACCTGAATATAACAAAGATACCAACTCCCTAAACGATTTCGCCCATCCAACTTTTGAATCCGGTACGTGTATGACTGTATCTGTGGCATGAAAATCCTCTGCAATTTCTGGAAGTTTAGAAACATATTGTTCTTCTACACTGTAACCAACACCCGTACCACACATAAGTACATACATCATTTCATCAAAGCAACGGGGGCTATCAATAGCAATATAACTACAATTAAACCCTGCCATATGATCACGATCTAAAGCTTCACCAGCGGTCATCAAAGCTCTCATAGATGGCATAACTTCAAGATCGTGAATAGCTTGAAATAATTCTACACGCTCATCATCATTAAGCTTGTCACCCCAATATCTAATGTAACGAGTTACTGTTTCTTTCCATGTTTCTCGACGCTCTTCACTTGGTAGGTAACGAGCGTAACGGCTTTTGTGTATGTATTCTTGATAGGCGTCCAAGTATATTACTCCTTTCTTCAGTGGTATATTTTGACCAGTTTGCTATTTCGTTTAGATTTCTGCCACATCCAATGCACACTCCATCTCTAAGTGTACATACTTTTGTACAGGGTGATTTCATTGTAGTTCTTGCACATCATGTAAGTCATTAATATTTAATTTGTATTTGTTTCTTTTCTTTATAGGCTTTAGTTTTGCTTCGTTTTTATCTTCGCTCTTTTTTCTTTTGTGGCGACTAAACTTCTCTAGGCGTTCACGCTTCCGATCATTTATTATCACCAAGACTCTCCCTCTTTGAGGCATCAATCCAAGAAGCTGGGATACTGTCTTCAGAGTACCAACGAAATCCTTTTGAAGATGCCCACTCAGAATGGTTTCGTCTTGTGCCGTCCTTCCTGCGCTTGGCTTGAGGCATCGGAGCATTAGGATCTGCAAACAAAAACACTAACTCAATATCTTCTGGAAGAGCCTTGGCAATCCAAACATATTTATTATATTCTTGATGATCCCAGAAGCGCCCCTTTGCCTCAAGATATATTTTCTTACCATCTATTTCACGAATGAAGTCTGGATGATAAGTATGCTCAACAATATAGGCTGTCTGTTCCGAATGTATTTTCCAATCGTTTAATATGCCAGAGTGTAGCTGATACTCCCAATTAGAATCATAACCACGGACGGGTGCCTTATCGACAGGCCGTTTCACACGAGCTTTTCTATAACCCTTTTTTATTTTTGGTTTCAATGTATTGTGGGTGTCCCTTCAAAGTAGATTTTTAATATAGCATATAGCTCAAACAAAAGATCTTCGTCTATTGTTTCTTCGTCTGCTAGTTGTTTGGCACAGAAAAAAATTAACGCCTCTACTGTTAGCCCCATCATTTTAAATCATCAGCAGTATAGCTGTCAATGGGGCGAGAGGGATTTTTATTATATAAATTTTTGAGTTTATTTCTTGTCCACTTTTCAGTAAAAGAAGAAGCAAGAAACTGTCTATTATTAAAGTAGTGTGAAGTCTGATTAAGGTATTGCTTATAATTTTTTGAGTTAATTTTATCTGCTTCTTCTTCAGGCATAATACTATGTAACCATTGAACAGAAATAACCTCGACCTGACGGTTTATTTTTTTCATGGTTTTTTGGTTCATGTTATTTCCTCTACACGAGGGGCAATCTCAACATGAGTAAAGTAAGCAGGCCCATTGGCATACTTAAATGTTCTTAATCCTTCCCCGCTGTTAGAGTCTTTATAGCATTCAAACTTATAGGCACAGTAATTACAGTTGCGGTTCAACTTCATATTGCCTTTCTTTCCATCAGGTACTGACTCATAGCAACGAGAGGGAGGGGTCGCCAGCTTTAAGGCTTTCTTTATACCCTGTATCTGAGAGTTGATACTAGGCTTGTCAAGCTCCTCTGGGCGATACAAACACAACTCACCGCTCTCTTTATTGATTACAAGAAAGCCACCTTCAGAAGACTTCTCAGCCTCCTCATAGCCAGCAAGCTGAGACATATAGCCAAAGGGATCATCTTCAGGTAAACGCCCCTGATAAAACTTATTAAATGAGAATTTAGAAGCAGTCTTAACATCTACTACCTCACCGTCTATCTTACAATCAATGTGTCCTTTGACGCCACGAACATCGACTTCCTTCTGCTCGTCAGTAACTTTATGGCCTGCGGCCCTGACAAGCATAAGAAGAATTTCTTCTAGGATATGTCCGTACAAGAACTTGATTTGCGTGGAGGGCATTGGCTCTGAAAGTTCAGCAGGCATATTCTGCTGATACCATAGCTGTCTAGCAGGGCGTCCTACATTAGACATCCGCAGAGTAAACCCTGAGTTTCTTTTAGATGGTCTAGCCCAAGCTAAGATAGAATCTTTCATACGGGCTAGAGTAAAATCTAGATCTTCTTCTGACAAATTAAATTCACGGCCTTCTGATAAGGCTGAAAGCTGTCCATATATATCGTCAACTAATGTGTCAAGTTTCACTTTCATCACCTTCTTTTTTAAAAAATTCAGTTAATATTTTTTCAGCATCTTCAGGATTTATATGGAACCATTCACCTCTGCGGTCATCTATTTTTTCTTCTAATATACCGTGTGCTTTCTTTTCAGACCCTCGCCTATCATCAGTTTCAAAAAATTTAAAAAGCTTATAGTCTCTAAATGGTGATCCTGTCTGGAATTGATTGACACGATCTTCAGCATCAACAGCCATTCCTACTTTACACCAGCCGGGATAAGCAGGGTTAGTCATTAAATATATATGACCACGCTTTACTTCAGCAAAAAGATTATTTACAGTTAATTTAATTTGCTCTAGGCCAGAAGGAACAAGCCCCATTACTGTAAAAGCCGCCTCCATACCAAACCTTTTATAAATTGAATTAAATGGGTGGCTAGGATTACCTAGTCTGTACCTCTTACCATCCAGAGTAACCCTAGATTTATTTTCTAAATATCTTTTATAGGGGTATTTAGTGTGTTTCACTCCAGTTGTCTCCTATCTTATACTCACCATCGAGCTCACAGAAAAGCTCAAGCTCTTCTCCCGTTCTACGAATAGCGTCTACACCTAACTGACCCACAAAGTCAGCTTGTTTTTCTAAGACTTCTATTTGCCATTCGTCATGGACATTGCAAACAAAGTGTGCATCAAGAGTATTAAGTTTTATATCACGGTGTAAGTTTATCATAGCGTGTTTCATTACGATAGCACCTGCACTTTGTAGTAACGTATTCAGTGCGGCGTGTTCAGAGCGAACATAAAGCCTGCGACCATCCAACCCCTTTAAGAATCCTTTTGAAGCCGCTCGTCCAACTGCGTCTTTAAGATGTTTAAATGCAGGGAGATTATCGAAGAAATGCTTTCTAAGTTTCGTACCATCGCGTCTGTTTCCCCCAACCACACTGCCAAGCTTTTCATCTCCTGCTCCGTATAAGAGGGCATAGATAAATGTCTTTGCTTGATTTCTCGATTCAAGCCCTGCAAGTCTTTGGTTAGCTGAGTGTATGTCTCCGTGGAGTATTTCATTTTTGAAGTCCTCATCTTTCATATAGTGTGCAAGCATCCGTAACTCAAGACCACTAGCATCAATACCTATTAACTTGTAGCCCTCTGCTACAGTCCAACAAGCTCGACACTCTTTACCATAAGGTGCTACTACACTAGGAACCTGTGCCATATTAGGACTGTTGTGTGTCATGCGGCCTGTGATAGTACCATTAGGATTTACAAAGCCGCGTACACGCTCATCTTCATGGGTTGCTTTTAGCCATGAGGCTACCTGTGCTATACGTTTCTGAAGGAGAAGGTATTCAGCAATCAGGGTAGCTTCAGGTATATTTTTAATTTTACTGAGTGTTGATTCATCGACGATAGGCTGACCAGTGGGTGTGAACTTCTTAGGCTTCCAGCCAAAGTCAATTAGATACTCACCAATCTGTTTGCGTGACCCCAAGTTAAAGGTAACTTCCTCAATGCGAATAGCTTTGCGCTTAGTGGCAACATCCTCATACTCTTCTTGAGTTAGCCTGCTCTTCTTTGTTGAGCCTTCTATCTGACCCATCTTAGAAAGCGCACCTGTCTTTGTAAAGAAAGGAAGTAAAACAGTTTTGAGTTGCTTAGGTCTGAAAGTNTTTTGAACCTCACGCTCTACTTCTTTAAGTCGATCAGTTANTCCAGCCTCAAGTAAGCTTGCAGATTTAACATCAAGAAGAAAGCCACGCTCTCTTTGATCTGCAATAATTTTTAATGTCTCGTGTTCTAATACAACTGATTGACGGCTGAAGCCACGAGATTCTGTTTTAAGATCGTTAAACATCTTAGCATTGAGCACCGCATCATTACGGCAGTAGTTCAGCATGTCGGGGGTGTACTCACTAAATTCTGTGTGGTCTATTTTATGTAGGCCAATACGATAGCCCCAAGACTCAAGGCTATGACCGCCTTCTCGTGTAGGATTAAACAGGCGGGACAAGACAAGGGTATCAACAATTGCTCGCCCTTCTGTTAAGTCTATGTTGTGTATCTTCTTTATGGCTGGGAGATCATAACCAATAATGTTATGGCCTATCAGCTTATCAGCAGTCGTAAGAAATGCAAGGCCGTTGACAATCTCAGTAGGCCCAAAAGTTTTAGTTTCACCAGAGTCAGGATCAACTGCGGCAATACACCAGATCTTTGTAGGCTCTAAACTGTCTGCTTCAATGTCAAATACTATGCTCTTCATAATTCAAGCTCATCCTGTTCTTCTATTTCTATAGATATTTCACTAAGCCTACCACTGTCTTTGTCATAAAACAAATGGGTAGCCAAGCCTACATCTCCTGTGTACCTAGACTTCAAGATCCTTACCTTTGTTGTGCTGGCCTCTATAGGATCTTCTGCTTGCTGGTTACGTTCAAGAGAAATCACGCAGTCAGATAACTGAGCAATACTTTGTGAGCCACGTAGATGATTGAGTCCTGTTTCAATACCATTCTCATGGCCGCGATTACCATCAACTCTTCTGAGATGCGAGACAAGAATTAAACCTACGCCTGTCTCTTCTACTAGAGTTCTGAAGTTGTGCATAATCGCATCAATGTTACGGCGCTCATCGCCATCAGTTGTCATAGAGAGAAGCATATGTAGGTGATCAAAAACTATCCACTTACATTCAAGGCCCATAGCCATGAAGCGTAGTTTAGAAAATAGACTATCAACATCATTCATTCCAAGGTGGGCATGAACAAAGACACGGTTCTTGTTTTCACCGTCGTATAAAACATTAAAGAAATTATCTATTTCTTCTTCACTAAACTCAGCACGAACACTATCGATGTGTAGTTTGGCGTTGGCCTCAATAGAAAGAATACCATCTACAGTCCGACGCCAATCTTCTTCAAGAGCTATGACACCTACCTTGTCGTTGGTGTTGGTGATGAGCCAATGTTCAAGCTCACGAGTAACACTAGACTTACCTAAGCCTGTGCCGCCTGTCAGTGTGATTAGTTCTCCTTGTCGTAAGCCATCTAGCTTTGCATTAAGACCACTCCAAGGATAAGGGATAGACTCTTTACGCTCACGCTTCTTGTAGTTCTCACGCTCTTCACTGACGTTTAGAATACCAGAGGGTGTGTAAAGTTTTGAAGCCCACCATGAAGTAACATAAGCTTTATGATGACCCAGCTTGAGCATTTCATTAGGGTCTTTAAACTCAGTAGGTAGGTTAAGTATCTTGGCCTTACCGGGTTTTATAATTCGTGCCACTTTCTTTGCGGCTTCTCTTCCGGGGCCGTCGTTGTCGAAAGAAATAACAACCGTATCAAACGATTCAAGGAACTCAAGATTTTCTTGAACATCCCTTGCCGCGCCTTGTGCTCCATTCTTAACAGATACAACCGGCCATTTACTCCCCAGAAGTTCGTATGCCGCCATCGCATCACATTCACCCTCAGTGATCGTAATGTATTTACCACCTGCCTGTGCAATCTGCTGACCAAAAAGCCCAGTTCCTTTGGGTGAGCCTGACCAAGTAAATGTTTTATTTGCTCTACGGATTTTTGTAGCGACTTCTTCATTGTTAATATAGGCGGGGTAATGATGTTCACTAATGTTACCCCCTTCATCTTTGGCTGATCGAACGCCATATTTCTTTGCAGTCTCAAGGGTAATACCTCTATCTGTCAGCGCATGATACACATTAGTATTTCCATTAAAGGGTGTGTTGTCATTAGATCTTTTAAAGCTATTAAAGTCTGCCACGTTTCCTCCTATTGCAGATGCGTAGTCTTTAAAAAAAGTTCCGCAACTAAAACANTTTGCAGAACCGTTCTCGTTTACGGAGACAGGATCACTGCCTCCACAACTTGGACAAGGTTTTTGATAGGCCACAAAGTCGCCCATGTTTACTCCTCCGTTTTAGCGCCCTCAACAATTGCAGAGTCTTCTAAATACTCTTGCATTTTTTGATGTAGAGCAACAGCAGATGCTTGAGCAATTGTTACTTCATCTGCAAAGTTATCGATCCGCTCTTGAACATCAGCCAGTAACTTAAAACAGGCGACCCCCTCAAGGGATAGCTTTTCTACATCATAAACTTTATCTTCATAAGTATATCTGTACATTAAAGTTCATCTCCTTCATCGTCTTCAATATCAAACTCAGAACCATCAGGGCTGGCATATTCTATCAAGTCAATTACTTGGACAGCCTGTAAGTCAAGTCCTTTATATACAGTACCGTTCCAAGTAGACTCCCACTCTTTGTATTGCACCCTAACCTTTGAGCCATTACCAACTGCAACATTCATAGGATTTTTATTTTTATCTAGAAGTTTAGGTGCTGAACGAACCATGCCATTAGGCCCATCAACCTTACGCTTGAGCATAATCGCTGGCCCTTCTTCCATGTCTTTAACAGTAAAGCCTCGTGATCTAAAATCATTTGCAACATCATCCGCAACAATAAGATTAACTTGATATGCTGGGGTAAAGGTAGTGTTTGGTGTGGTAATAGAGGCCCACATTGCTACGCCTTCAACAAGTGCCATAATAAAATCTCCTAAGATTTGTTAAACAGAAAGGTAATATAACGGGGTACACAACTATAAACATAATCTTCAGTCAAACTAACTCCCTCCTTTTTCGACATAAGACTAATCCAACTAAGCATATTCTGCACTGCTTCTGATGAAGGTAGGTCAGTACCTAATCCTAAAACAAAAGCCCTACAAAGAACATCCTCAACATTGAATGCTTCATCACTCATTACTCATAATCTCCGGAAAGGATTGTCATCTTTACAAGATCTAATAGTAAATTAAACTTCTCCATTTCTATATCAGATACTACTTTTAAGTCTTCACCTGTATCAACAATAAGAATAAAAGGATACCTTAAAGCTTCTTCATTAGAAGCATCTTCAAGCTTTGTAATCCCTTCAGTAATCTTTTCATTTAAAGACTTTGATTTATCTTTATTAAAATTACCTTGTATTATTTTCAACGATTACCTCCAGAACCTTTAATAACTCCACGGTCTGCACGACTCTGAAGTTTAGATAGATTATAATTGGCAACTTCTGATAAGTCAATACCATTGTCACGTAATAACATGGCAAGATTCCACAAAACATCACCAGCCTCTGAAACTATATCGTGCCTATCTATTTGTTTTTTATCTCCGCGTAACATAGGCTTGATAAAAAGATCAGATAACTCTGCTGACTCTACCATCAAAGATGCAATAGGATAAAACTTATCCTGATATAAAGCTGTTACTCCTGCACGATCTTGATATTCATTGAATGTCATGTTAAACTCCAAATATATTTAGTCACCTTTAACGTCCTCAATCAACCAATCCAAATAGACTCTAGCTTTCTTTAAATCTTCCAAGCCATTTTTATATTTAAATCTATGAACATATTTCATTACATTGCCAGCACAATAATCACCAAAGCCTGTACCAAGTTGTTGTTTAATATAATCAATAGCTTCTATCCCACCCTTGTTATAGTGTTGGGGTTTAGTAATCGGATGATGATTATCTTCAGGATAAGAAGGCTTTCTATTACTTGCCCTATTCCATTCTTCGGGGGTTGCATCATCAATACTCACAGGTATCCTCCATCTTTTAAATACTGTCCTATTATAAGTCCAATAGAAAAGAAAACAAATATTATTAATGCGTATCCATGCTCAGGTATTTGCATGTCAGTCTCCGTGATCTGTCCAATGGTGGTCAGCGTTAGTTAGCTCATCACTGATAAGATCATATATATAATTACTATTGATCCAGTTAGTGATATTAACTCCATGCGATTTAACCGATACAATTTCAATTAGATTCTCCTCATCTCCATAATGTATAAACTCTATATCTACAGTGATAGTCATCCAAGGACAGTCAAGTTCTACAGATATTATTTGATTGCCATACATACTAGC
>JGI24006J15134_10001848_pt1 | contig 11931 bp, 20 predicted proteins | sample LinPmetageLP53_FD_15134 | JGI IMG/M metagenome (IMG submission 15134) | reverse complement strand
TGGAGTTTAAGGCTAAAGGCGGGCCGCAGCTTGCTGAACTGGCAAAGCGTTCAGAGATAAACAAGAAACTCGGTGCGAGGCATATGCCCGACAACGCGGCCTACATGAAGGCTGCCAAGAAGGGTGACACTGATACGGCTCAACGCATGGTCGATCAGGCTGCGGAGGCTGCGGGGTATGTAATGCGCCGATACCACATCACGCCAGCTACGTTCAATGTCTTCAAGACTCCGGCAGAGTTTACAGACTCAGCGGGTCGCAGCAATTTACTCAGAGAGTACCCAAGTGAAAAAGCCGTTGATGTGTGGATAAAGCCGGGGGACACGAGAGACATTTCCTCTTCGGGCATCGACCCTGACAATAAGCCGAAACTCCGTTCGTACATGGATGAAACCGGACTTGATAGTGTCACTGTTGATAGCAATGTGTCTGACGCTAAAGACATCATCGTCCGCTCCCCCAACCAAATCAAATCCGCCGACCCGATCACCCGCGACAACGCGGGCAACGTCATACCGTTAAGCGAACGCTTCCAGAGTAGCAGCGATGACATTCGCTATATGCCCGACGTAGGCGGCCAAGACGCCTTGGGTATGTTCAGCGCAGCCGAACGCGCTACCGTCAACCTCAAGCAAGAGCGGGGCAGTGCGGCACAGATGCTGGCCATGATCAAGAAGGGTGGCGTGAAGCAGGAGGAACTTGCTGAACTCGGTCTGGATCAGTTCCTTGAGGGTAACCGGAAGGTGACGAAGGACGAGATTATCGACCACCTCGTGGAGAATCAGGTTACCGTTGAGGAGACGGTTTTGGGTAAGCCGCTTTCAGGGGACGAGATTGCGAAACTGGAACCGACTGCCCGTGACCCATTCCCTGATGCTGAATCGCAACCCCTCCCCACCAAACACGCCTCCTACGTCGAACCCGGCGCAGTCGAGGGCAGCTACCGGGAGTTGTTGCTGCGGTTGCCGTCTACTATCAAGAAGAGCAGAGAAGAGGTTGTCGCCGCCATCGCTGAGTCTCTAGGGGGCGAAAGCACCGCGCTATCAGAGCATTTCACAAAGGATAGGGTTCGTGCTGAGATGTCGGACATCGTTGACGTGGCAATGGCGGCAATCCCGGAAGGCGAAATTGCGTTAAGTAAAGCCTTGCATAAGAGCCGTATCCCCAACCCCGAAACTTTAGCACGCATACTCACCGATGGCTCAAGCGACTACACCGGCGGCCACTACGGCGAATACCCGAACGTCCTCGCCCATGTCCGGTTCAACGACCGGGTGAGTGACCACGGCAAGACGCTGAACATCGAGGAGATACAGTCTGACCTACATCAGGAGGGACGGAAGAAGGGGTATCAGTTGTCGGCTCGTGAAAAGGCTGCGCTTGAATCCGAGTTTAAGTCTCTGGCGAACGACAGGAGTGAAGCGGCGAATGTGAGGCGGGATGAAATCGTAGACATCTTTGAAAACCGCACACCTCCTAGCACAGGTTCCGTCCCAGACTTCCCCTTCAAAACCAGTTGGCACGAGTTGGCGATGAAACGGATGATCAAGTATGCGGTGGACAACGGGTATGACGCCATCAGTTGGACGAAGGGTGAGACGCAGATCGCCCGGTATGATTTGAGTAAGCAGGTGAAATCAATCCGCTGGGAACGGAGGCCAGATGGCAAGTATAATCTTGCGACCGAACTGATTGGGGATTCTGAAACCAGATTCAAGGAGGGCATAACGCCGGACGCAATTGAAGAGTATGTCGGGAAGGATGTTCTTGAGCGAATTGAGAATAGTCATGGGACGGAGAAGGTAGAACAGCAGCACGTTTTGATGTTTGGTGAAGGCAACGTGGGCGTGCTGCGCGGACTCGACTTGAAGATGGGCGGCGAGTTACACAGGAACCTGTACGACCGCAAACTCGTCCGCATGAAGGCGTGGAAGAAGCTGGGGTTGAAGGTGGAGACGGGTCGCTTACAAACCGAAAAGAATCGCAAGCTGGTTTTCGAGGTATTCAACGAACGCGCCGGAACGGAAAGAACGGCACCGACCGTGAGCCGCCATGACTCTCAGGAGGCCGCCGCTGCTGTAACACGAGGTAACCCTGATCTGTTATGGCGTGAAGCATGGTTCACCAGTGAGGATGCTACTCCTACCCACACCGTCCGCCTCACCCCGGAGGTTAAGGCGAAGGTACTCGACGGCGGCCTCTCACGCTTCATGCCTGACGCTGCTGCGCCTAACACGGAAAAGAATCAACTCGGCTGGTCGCTGATCAAGGGGCAAGGCAGCAAGTGGCGCGTCTACAAACCGAACGGCACGCTGGCCGGGATAGCCGCTACCAAGGCAAGTGCCGAGCGGATGTTCAGGACGAAGTACAAGCGGGAGTTGCGGAAGGCAGACAAATGATTTTCGGGTGGGAGTTACAAAGCATAAGCAGCAGGGCAACAAAGCCGAGTTGGCGGTAGCCTTGCGCTTGACGGAGATGGGGGCGAGTGTGGCATGGCCGTACGGGGATGGGGCAGCGTGGGATTTGCTGGCCGACTTCGATGGCAAACTTACCCGCATTCAGGTCAAGAGCAGCAACATGGTGAACCAGCGTGGCACCGTGCGGGTTAACTTGTACAAGGGGTATAAATCGGCCATCCGCTACACCGTGAAAGAGGCGGACTTCATCATCGCCGTTGCCGCGCACGTCGGCACCTACATCATCCCGGTTGACAAGATTACGAAGACCCGTCTGTACACTTGGACGGGCGGGCAGAGGCGCGGACAGCTACCCCATTACGAGCCATACAAGGAAGCATGGCACCTGTTAAAATGAAAAGGCTACCGGCAGTAGGATCGAGGGTGCGCGTGCTGTGGCAGGACATCGTCGGCTACATCAACCAACCGCTCAAGGACGTGAAGATTGCAGACGTATGGACGGAAGGAAAACTCGTAAAGGCCAACAAGGAATTTTTGGTAATAGCGACCAGCCAATACATCGACGACCTGCCATGCGAGGAGACGCTTGGCGACTACACGGCCATCCCGCGAGGTGCAGTGAAGAGCGTGAAATCCCGTCGCTAGTTCTGGCCAATTTCTGGCCCACTCAGGGCATCGATAGTGCGCATAATCGCCTCTGAATCGTGAATGGGTAGGGCGTAACAGGTTCACAACAGTTGCATTTTTCAACACTATCGCTACACTATCGCCCCAACAGCAGGTGTATACGGCACTTTCCGGAACTGAAGGTTGGGGGTTCAAGTCCCTCCGCGCGTACCATTTTCGTGGGTTATTCTGAATAGGTGGATAACTCTGGCCAATTTCTGGCCATTTTTTTGTTTACACGCACCCCTTCCAAGCGGTATATACACCCAACGCGCTTACACGGTGTAGGCGTACTAAAAAAATAATCGGAGCCATGACAAATACTATCATCACAAAACTGCCGAGCGTCGGTTCGGCAATCTCATCCACCGGGTTAATCTACTCGGTCAACACAAACGACAGCATCGACTTCAAGAGCGGGCCGGTGGACGTGGAAGACGCAGACTCAGAATGGTTTGAGTCACTCGACCAGAACGATGCCGAGACGGTCAATGACATCATCACGAACAACTCAAACTAGCATGAATCAAAACGAACTAACCGTACTGCGCGAGGCGGTACAATCTTACATCGACCTCGGCCTGTACTACGAGGACTTCACCCGACGCGATGACGCGAAGGCTTTACTGATCAAACTGGAACTGGAACTGGAAACCGAGAAGGAGGCAGCATGAAAGGAAAAGTATATTTGCACAAGTATTCATACCCGTCGCCGTCGAGCAGGCGATTCACCGATGAGGAATATGCGGCAGCAAGGATATGGCACGACGAAAAAACCCGCGCCTTTCTCAAAGGCGAAGTCATGCACGTTTCAGCGGCGGCGCGTGGCACTAGGATTCACGAGTGGGCCAAGACCGGCATTGTTCAATCAAAGGAGAAAAACTAAAATGAATCACAAACTAAAAATCGAGAAGGTCAAAGGTAAGGACGGCAAGCAACGTAAACGAAGCAAACTGTATCATATCGAAGTTGATGACTATGTGATCTACCAGAAAACCTATTTTATTTTTGCGAGCAATCGCACTCAAGCAAAGAAGAAGTTGGATGCTGGTGATTACTCAGATATGTCCGCCTCTGAGCGGGGGGAAACCACAGACGGCAAGCGAAAGATTGTCAGTATCCATGAAGTATCGACGTTGGCGGGATGTGAGTCCGTCGCTGCGAGTAAGGCAAGAGAAGCATACAAGAATAACTAAAATGAATCACAAACTAAAAATCGAGAAGGTCAAAGGTAAGGACGGCAAGAACGACGATTCCAAACGCCTCGTAACTTGCGGCGAGATAAAGTTCACCATGCGTATGCGCGGGAGGGGGTGGCAAGTGCGGCATCAAGTGGATGGCAAGAAACATCAGCTTAACCTCCGCACCGCCGATCCAAAGCGTGCCGCCAAGACGGCCATCGATAAGATTCGCGCAATCACGAAGGAGCAGTGGGATGTCGTTCACGCGGGCCAAACGACTCGCGGCCATCATACCATTGAGGAGGTGTGCAAGCTGTACGCAAGCCGTAAGGTTCCCAAGACTCAGCTTGTATCAACCAATTCCAACATCACCGCACTGAAAAAGATCGTGCGTGTTGCTCTCGGCCTGAATCCACCGCCGCCGCCCAAGTACAAGGTGAATGCTGATAAGTCCAGAACGACGATTGAGCAACCGCAGGAGGCTGACAAAGTATCCACGACGAAACTCACTGTTGATCTGGTGAAGGAGTTTCAGCACAAGATGATCCACGGACTGCAAGGGATTGCAGGGCAGGACGCACGGCGTGCGGCCAACTCTGCCTTGATTGCCGGACGCGCCGTTTTTGAGAAGCATCTTGTGGTGGATGGTCTGTACCCGAACCTGCCGGACATTTCCCGGTTCAAGGATGTGGGACTGCTGGAGTTTGTTCCGCTGACTTTTGATTTCGAGGAAATCGATCCTTGGTGTAAGAAGATATTCACCAACCTGCCAGCCTTGCGTAAGAGCGACCCGTCCGCCTACCTGTTTGTTCTGCTGGCGGCGAAGTGCGGCTTGCGGAGGGGCGAGATTGCCGAGGCACGCAACTCGTGGATCGTTGGAGAGAAAGGCAAGCGTGTGGTTCACGTTCAGCCGACTGAGACGTGGATTCCGAAGGGCCGCAAGAAGCGCAAGGTTCCGTTGGACGAAGAAACGTACCACGACATCCTCGCACTAACGGATGCCGAGGAGTGGATCGTTCCTGCGGATTCTGATTACGCACGACAGGAGGGCATCTGCAAGCGGGTCAGCAAGTGGATGATTTCACTCGGTTGGCCGTTCAAGAAAAAGATTCACGAATTGCGTAAGTGGTACGGGTCACAGGTTGCCGACCAAACGAGAGACTTGCTGACTGCACAGCGGATGCTCGGCCATGCCGACCCAAAAACGACTGAACAGTATTACGCTGACATCATAAAGCGTCCGAAGTTCACGATCACACTGGATACCGGGGGGATTGAGCCGGAAGAACCAGAGCAGAAGCTGGCTGTGAATAACTAATTGTTGAGCCGAGGCCGATATGGACGAAAGTGCATCCACTCAACGCGCTAACTAAATATCCGGTAAGAATAATATCATGGGAAATATACAACTAGACTCCGAAGAGGCGGCCTTTATTAGCGAGGCCGGACTTGATGCGGAACACCTTGATGTAATCGCGGCAGTGCCGGTTTTGCAACGACGAATAAGAAACATTTGCTGGGCAGGGTCAGCGGTCATTTGCATTTTGACCACCCTAACGGTGGTCACCGTCTGGCGGCATGGACAGTTGGCCGAGGATCACGCGGCACAGGCCGGTGTTCTTGATTTGGTGAAGGCAACCCAACAGGTCGAGGATGCTCGTGTCCTCTTTGAAACTCTTGAAGCTGCGGAGCGGGCGGCCAAGCTGGTTCAGATCATTGCGATAAATTCGGACATCAACCATCAATGCGCCGAAGATGGCCTAACGCTGCTTCATCAAATAGTCCTCCATCGCTCCCCATCCTTGGACAACATCGATTTTCTGATCCGCGCCGGAGCCGACCTGAACATTAAAGCGTATGGCTGGACGAAAGATGTACGCGACAAAAACAAACTTGGGATGACGCCGGTAATGTCCGCGCTTTTTCATGGGAAAAATAAACCCCAACTGGATGCGGTAGTCCTTCATTTAATCACCCGCCACGCCGATAAAATAGATTTCAGCCTTGAAACTGCCAACGGGTCTACGCTGCTCGCGATGGCGATGGGGCGGCTAAAAGAACAGCCGGACAATGCACATTTGAGAGTAATAGTTGAGGCGTGTAAATTACACGCTGGCAGAACCTAACAGTACAATGCCAAACCAACGCGCCAAGAACAAGAAGAACGTCAGCCTGTACGTTCACGAGGATACGCTAAAGTATCTAAAGCGCGAAGCGAAGAAGCTGGATATCCCTCTCAACGAATACCTGATTCGCCTTGCCGAAGAGAAATCCGGCAAAACCTTCAAGCGTTAGCACCGGCTCAACGGTGAATAGTCTGGGAACAGACTATGAAAAACTTCTTCTTTCATAATAGGTTCACGTTCACCTATTATCTCTCCTGTGCGCCATGTGCAGCACAGTATACCGTTATGAAGATTCAAATCGAAGTATCCAAGGAGGCGGGAGTTAAATTCAAAAACCTGATCGCTGACACTCAGAGCGAGTTGTTCACCATTGTCGATGACTGCATATTGACAATGCCGGTTGAGGATTCTAATCCTATCCGCCCATGCCGCTCCAACGCGCCAAACATAAACGCCACCTCCAAGCGTGGATTGACGAGAAGGTCTACGCCGCCTTCCAGCGCGAGCAGCGCGTTTCTGGTGCTACTCCTGCTCAGTTGCTTGAACGTATTCTCTCAAAGCAACTCAAGTGCAAGCCAAGCGGCAAGGTCGCTGCCCGGACAGGAATGCCCGGTGAGGGTAAGCGACTCACGGTCGCAGCCAAGTAATCAATTCTGGCGGGCGGCGTCTGATCGCCCCACCTCCATCCGGCCAAGTGCCGGACTTCATGTAGCCTCTGACAAGGAAGGTGAAACCTACCTCCTGCGGTTAGCGGCGTCCGCCAGTTCCTTTTCGGTCTGTGGTGTATCCACCTCGGAGGGCAAGCAATGCCGGTAAGCGAATCACCTCCCGAACTGCGCGGCATGAAGCTAGTGCGACGGCGTGAGGTTGCCGACACGCTCGCCTGTTCGTTGCGCCATGTAGACAACCTGATCCTATCCGGCGAACTGGAACCGATTCGCATCGGGCCGAAGGGCGTGCGGGTCACACTCAAAAGCCTAGAACGATTCCTCGGACAATGAGCAGGATCAATTCACGAGCGAAAGGTGCGAGGGCAGAACGTGCATTTGCGCTGTGGCTGAAGGAAGAAGGCTGGCACGCCAAGCGAGGCGTACAGCACGCCGGACGGGACGCGGAAACCGGACAGGACGCACCGGACGTAATCTGCCCTGACCTGAGTTGGTTGCACTTTGAAGTGAAGCACGTTCAGGCGTTGAACATCATCGACGCAATGGATCAGGCCAAGCGTGACGCCGGAGAGAAGGTGCCGGTGGTCGCACATCGCAAGAACGGAACGCCGTGGCTGATCACCCTGCCAGCCGATGAGTTTGCCAAGTTCCTCCGAGGAGATTTACCACCTGAGAAATAATTAACTACTAGGACACTGTATGTCCAACCGACAACTGTATACACCTAACTTACCCATGAGACTACAGATCAGCTACCCACACGAGATGCGCGAAGAAGTACGCGAGATGAAAGAATACGGATTTTGGATTGAAGCGATTGCCGACATCCAAGAGCAGAAAATACAAACCGAACAAACCGAACAAACCGACAAAACCGAAAAGAAAGAAGACTAAAAATGATAATGTCAGATACCTCAACAAGCAGTTGGGAAAACCCAACGCTCGGACTGCACGGTGCAGTCTGCTGTGACGTGGCCGACCTCGGCCTACAGCAAACCAACTACGGCGAGAAGCATCAAATCTCGGTCGTCTTCAGCCTCGACCAGAACAGGGTGGACGGTAAGCCGATTACCATTAGCCGGAAGTACACTAAAACGCTGAACGAGAAATCATCGTTCCGCAAAGACCTGAAGACGTGGCGCGGTGCCGACCTGACTGACGCCGAGAAGGCCGAGTTCAATACTGAGATGCTGGTCGGCGCACAGGCGCAGATTAACATCGAGGAGTTTCAGAAGAGTGACGGCACTCCCGGCACATCGATTGGTGCGATCCTTCCACCGGCTGACGGTCAGGACGTGAAGGCCGACCCTGAGTACGAGCGTGTGCAGGATCGTAAGCCGAAGACCGGCGAAGGGGAACCGTTCTAATGACCATCTTCGTCAAACCCGATGGCGGCGGCCACTGGTACACCTCTGACGGTGTGCCGCAGTACGAGGCAACCCTGCGTGAAGCACGCAAGGAGAATCTCTACCCGTCTCCAACTTCGATCCTCAATATCGTGCATTCCAGCGGACTTGAGCGGTGGAAATTAAATCAGACAATATCTGCCGCTATCGAGTTACCGAGAGGTGCCGCAGAGGCTGACGAAGCCTATGGCTCACGCATTGCCGAGCGTGCCGATGTTCTCCGCAATCAAGCGGCTGAACTAGGCACGCTCGTGCATGACGGTATCGAGAAGATGATCAGCGGGCGGCTGTACGACGAGAGTCACCCGGTGCTTGCGAAGTTCAGCGAGTGGTCAGCAGAAAACATCAAGGCGCACGAGTGGCTTGAGCGTGTACTGGTCAACCACAAGCTGGGTGTAGCCGGGAAGGCCGACGCACTCGTGTACTTCAAGGGCAAGGCTGCCGAGATAACCGGCGACAGGCCGTGCCTTGTAGATTGGAAGACGCAGCGCATGAAGATGAGCCGTGCGAAGAAGCCGGTCTACAAGCCGGTCTACTACGATAAGTGGGTCATGCAGTTGGCGTTTTACGCCTCTTGTGAAATGGCACCGCCCCCAATCGTATCGGTCGCCATCAACACGTCCGAACCGGAAGAGCCATACATCAAGCTGTGGTCGCTCAAGGAACGCGAAGAAGCGATGGCCGCTTTCGAGGCTGCCCTTCGACTGTGGCAGTACGAGAAGAACTACAAACCCGAACTGACCTACTAATGACCGTCACCCTCGACAGCAGTGAAGTTGCAATGGCGCAGGTACTCGCAACGATGCGACACAACTGCACGAGGATGGCCGGTGTGAAGAACGCCCGGATGGGCAGTCAATCAGATTACGTAACCGAGTTGGAAGGCATGGCAAGTGAGATGGCCTTCTGCAAAGCGTGCAACCTGTTTCCCGATATGACAATCGCCCCGCGTAGCGGCGGCCATGACGTCGAGGGACGCAACGGCACGAAGATAGATGTGAAGGCGACGAAGTACCAGCAGGGTCACCTGCTCGCCACCATGAAGAAGAAACGGACGGACGCAGACTACTACGTCCTGCTCGTGGGCGAATGCCCGACCTACCGGATCGCCGGGTACGCAAGTGCCGACGATCTACTTTCAGAAAAGAATATCACCGACTTCGGCCACGGCGCGACATACGCCCTGCCGCAGTCAGAACTACAAACCTACAAAGGGAGCAAATAGAAAATGTCAATCGTAACAAAAGAAGAGTTTGAAGGAATAGTCCGCATCGTGTGTGACGTGTACCGCGTCACGCCTAAACAACTGTTGGGCCGCAGTCGCTTTCAGCACCTAGCCGAAGCGCGGCAGGTCGCCATGACTATCGTTAAGAAGCGCGGCACGACCTACCAAGAGGCCGGGAGAATGTTCGACCGTGACCACGGCACCGTGCTGCACGCCTGCCGGAACATTGCCGCCCGCATCGAAACGGATCGCCACGCAAAGGCTAGATGGGAATACGTCAAGCATCTCGCTAAAGAACCGATGCCCGGTGAGGAGGACGTGAAATGAGTATGCCGACCAAGGCCGACCGTGAACACATCAGTCACATCCAGACCGAGTTTGCTCGGCTGGTGAACGACAAGTATATGAACGGCATTAAGGAACACGGCGGCCACCTGTGGGAGAAGCCGATGGAACGCGAAGCACTCGACGAGGCTATCGATCAGGTGACCTACCTGATCACACTGCGCGACCAGATCGATGTGGTGTGCAAGCTGGCGGCTGACGCCCTGAACGCCGATGACGATAAGGACGCAGGCAAGACGGCCTGCCTGCAAATCCTTCAGGCGTTGGGACGAATACGAATAAGAGGGAGGGAGTAATGCCATACGAAAACTATCAGGAATATCTGCGTGATCAACGCGACGAAGCCGAGCAGGCCGCCAAGGAGGCTGCCGCCGAACCTACCAAGTCCTTCAGCCACCGCCCGGTGACCGGAGGAACCGAACTGTTCGACCCATACGATGGGCCGTACTTCCAATCAGACTATACGCCGGGAGATTGAAGGACGATGAAAGGGCCAATTGGACAACCGAGAGTGAAGCGAAAGTACCGGGACGAATACAAGCTACATTCCTCCACGAAGCCGACCACAGCAAGCAGGGCCGCACGCCGGAAGGCGGAGCAAAAGGCAGCGCGGTTCGCTCGGAGTGAAGCGGCAAGGGGGAGGTTGAAGGACGATGAGACGGAGGCAGAGGTGACTACAGGGTAAAGGCCGCGCAACACGACGCAACATTCCCATCCGAGAAATTACCGCTCTACACGAAACATGAAACCCAACTACCCGAAACACCTGAGACTCGCCATTGATCTGATCCTGTGCGCCTTGGCGTTGTATATGGTTAGCCGGTTGCTTGCGACATAACAACAAAACTATGAAACACATAAGAATACTAAAAGAAACGACAAACCACTGGAAGTTCGCACCCACCGGGAGCGTGATAGCAATGATGAACGACGAGGACGCTGACAGCGTAATCAAGAACGGTGAGGGCGAACTGGTCGATCAAGGTACTGCGACCTCCCTGCATTTACGGGAGATATCGGACAAGCTGATGGCCATAGACCATATGCTGTCACGCGGAGATTGCCTTCACCAGCCTTTCGAGGAGTTGGGTCTGCACGAAAAGCTGGATTTGATCTACGGAGAACTGGACAGAATCACGTTAAGACAAGACGAACTGGAAGCGTAAATGAGTCTAAAAGCGTCAGCATGGGCATGGGAGCAGGATGTGCAAGGTATGCACAAGCTGATCCTGCTCGCCATAGCCGACTACGCTGGCCGTGACAATAACTCGGCTTGGCCCGCCATAACGACCCTTGCCGCCCGGTGCGGAGTCAGCCGAATAACCGCCGTCCGGGCAGTCCGTGAACTGGAGAAACTGAACCTCGTTTCGGTCGAAAATCGATCCAACAAGACGAACATTTACCGCCTCCCGATGGACGAAAAGGAGGGGTATCAATCTGATAGGGGGTATCAGAAAGATACTCCGGTGGTATCAGAGAGATACTCCGGTGGTATCAGAGAGATACCCGAACCAGTAAGGAACCAGTTAGTAACCAGTAAAGACCAGAAGCAGGATGAGGAACAGGTCGAGTCGCTCTACGCCGCCTACCCCCGGAAGATCGGCAAACCCGCAGCACTCACCTCAATCCGCAAAGCACTCAAACGGGAAGCCGCCAAGGCTGACCTCGGCATGACGCCAGCCGCCCTACTCGCCAAGACCCGACTGTGGGCGACCGCCTGCCAGCAACGCACTGCCGAGGAGCCGGACAGTGCGAAATACATCAAACACCCGTCCACATGGTTCAATCAGCAGTGCTACCTAGAACCGGCAGCCGAGTGGGGCATTAAATCAAAGCCTAAAAGCCTTTCTTCTCAACTAAACGACGAAGTTATCCGCGCATCCGAGCGTGACCTAGA
>JGI24006J15134_10001842_pt1 | contig 11942 bp, 12 predicted proteins | sample LinPmetageLP53_FD_15134 | JGI IMG/M metagenome (IMG submission 15134) | reverse complement strand
CCTCCAAAACTAAAGTCGTCTGCTTGAGACATTGCTGCCACATAAGCTGCTTGGTTTACATCCATTCCCGGTTGTCCTGCTTGTGTAAGTAATCCAGAACCAAAATTACCAAATCCAGTGTTGACCATAGTGTTAGCAGGGGCATTAGCAATAGTGTTGTAGTTACTTAAACCACCTGTCTGGTAAAAAGAACCACCGGGAGCGTCCATTAAACCATATAGAGTACCGTTATTAGTTAATGTCATTTGGTTTCCTGTAAGATTATCACCAATACCTACATCGTGGTATGCACCCATAGCGTTTAAACCACCGCCTAGTAATCCTAATAGACCCACAACTGGCCCCATTGCCATTCCAGCCAAAGTGTTGCCCAGTCCGAAAAGACCTGCACCAACTCTTCCAGAAGTGGGAACTTCTTCATCAAGTCCAACAGTTAATGCAGAACCAGTTGGCCCTAACTTAGCTACATCCACTACTGAATCTATAATAGAACGTCCAGAGCTAGGGTTTTCTACTTGGTTTACTCCTTGTACTGTATTAACTCCAGCTACAGTATTTGGTGATTCATAGAAACTAGTCATATCAAAATTAACAGGTGATTCATAGAAACTAGTCATATCAAAATTGTTTGGCCCTGTATTACCGGGTACTGATACGTTTTGAGGATTGTAGTCTATTCCCGGTGTGGCTATAGGGCCAGAAAAGTAAGGTTGGTTTATTTCTGGTCTTTCCTCAGGATACATTTGTTGTAACAATGCTAAGTCATCATTAGGACTAGGTAAGTTAACCTGAGGGCCAGAAAAGTAAGGTTGGTTTAGCTCTGGTGTTTGATCAGGATACATTTGTTGTAGCATTGCTAAGTCATCATCAGGATTAGGTAAGTTAACAGGATTAGGTAAGTTAACCTGAGTAGGGCCAACACCTGTCCCAAATGTTAGACCTCTTCCTGCTTGAGCATCAGCGTCATTCTGCATTGGCCCTGTTAAATCCATAGGTGATCCAAGTGTTGAATATGGCCCACTACCTAAAGAATTACCACGACCAGAAGCCAAGTCAGCTTTTTCTGCTCTGTCCCTGTCAAAATCTTCAAGAGCTAATTTCATATTAGCATCTTGTCCTAATCCGCTATTTCTTATAGCCTCTACTACTTCAGGACTAAGAACTCCACGACTTACTTGGTAGGCTAANTCAGCTTCTGTATTAGCTATGTCCGTAGTGTTATTTTGTTGCATATCCCTGTAATCAGATATTAACCTATCACCGACAAACTCAACCATTTTTCTTTTCCTTTGCTTTACTATACGCCCTCGACCCAAACCAAAAACTTACGATTGCTGCAAATATTGCCTGTGTCTCAGAATCCCACACGATCATAATAGACGTGGTAAATGTAGCTCCCTCCTGTGACATAATTGCAACAAGTGAAGATATTTTAACAGTTGCAAACAGTGTGAAAAACAAATAGGTTATCACTGGTCTAACTGATGCACGTAGTTGCGAGACAAATCCATCAGAGGTTAAAGATCGATCATGCTCGTAGATTCCTTTTGTCTCAGCTATGTCAGCCTGTGCATCTAGCTCTTCTACTTTAAGTTCACTGAGAGACTCAGCGTACTTAGCTCTAGCTTCCAGCATTGCTAACTCTTGTTTGTTTGCTTGGCTCTGCTTAAAGAAACCTAGCACCTCTGGTACAATAGAACTACCAAAGCCTATTAATGATCCTATTATTGATAACATTAGCTGTATTTTCCTCTTAGTTCCATATAATGATTACGCCAATCTTGTAAGAAGTCACCAATGGTAGGGTTCTTCTTTTCTTCTGTTTCTGGACGTATGTTAGATAGAATAGCTTTCTTTCTATTTTTGTTTTTCATTTGGCTTATAGGTCTATCTTTAAACCTAGATATTTCATTGTATCCTACAAAACCTTGTTGGTGAGCCATGTAAAGATCAAAAGGTGTAATTTCTTTAAGACCTTGTTTTAGAAACGACTGAGCATTTTTATTAGTATACCTGTTTAATAACCTATTCTGTACTCTTGGGTTATATAAATCTTCTCCTTTTTGTAGTCCAAGTCCTTTAGCAGTCTTAGGTAAAAACTGGTACAACCCTATAGCTCCACTTCCCTTGTTCTTAGCTTTAGGATTATTAGAGGACTCTAGTAAAGCCCAAACTTGTCTATCAGCAGGAGGTAAATCATATACGGGAGTTCGTTCTGATTCTTCTGGTAAAAGAGTTGTAGGTCTTTGTACAGGTGCTTGTTGTACAGGTGCTTGTTGTACAGGTGCTTGTTGTACAGGTGCTTGTTGTACAGGTGCTTGTTGCATAGGTGCAGGAGGAAGTAAACCACCCATTTCAGCAGGAAGTAAGAAAGACGGTATATAACTATCTTTTGCTTTTAAATCGTCCAGTAACCCTTGTAAATAATTTTTCTGCATGGTGTCTTCCAAATTAAAAGTATTTATTAAAGTTGAACTTACCCACCAAACCATTAAAATCAGGTACAGTAGTAAAATTAGTTTCATGGGTGATTTTAGAATTTGGTACATTAACTGGGTTAGGAAGTGAACGGTGGTTTTTAATTCCAACATTACCATTCGGATTACTATTAATATCTCCAACAGTATTACCCCCAACGTCTTTAAAAAAATCAAATGACATTATGAGAACCTCTTAGCTATAGCTTGTCCCTCAGCTAACCCTTTTTCTCCTAGCCCTGCATACTGTTGACTAGCGTTCAATAGGTTTAGCATATTTGCTCCAAACTGTTGTTGTATATTTGCCATGTCTACAGGTTGAGGTTGAGACTGCTGTTGCATAGACATCTGAATCTCTTCCTCGTCTACCTGCTGTCTTTTGACATTAGGTGTGTTTTCTGGAGGTAGCCCTTCATCAGCTTCGTCCAAGTATCCTGACACTGTTCCAGCTAATAAACCGTTTCTACCTGCCATTGTAAGACTTGCTGTGTTTTTACCCCCTTTAATTAACTTAGACATAAGAGGTTTTACTTGTTTTTCTATTTCATCTTGTGGTAAACCTTTTTTACTCAACTGGCTTATTCTATTCCAACCCGGTTTACCCGGAGCAAAAGATTTCAAGGTGTACATTAAAGATATGGGTTTAAGTGCTCCTACCACAGACAAATTTAAAGCACCACGTATAGTAGATATAGGCATACCTGCTGCACTAATAGCACCTGCTGTTGGGTCTATGTTAAAAGCACCTTGTATTATATTACCCATATTCATTATAGGTTTATAATTAGCTCCTAGTAATTCTTCTAGAGCTTCCTTGTTGGTGTTGTTAGCAGACACAATATCCTGACCCCAAGCTTTTATACCAGTGTTTTTAGCAGTTGCGTCAAGCCCACCGATTTTTAACAATCTAGAATATATTTGACTGTACAACAAATCACTATAAAACTCTGCTCCTCTAGGGTCTACTTCTTTATATCTTCTAAATTCTGCTAAAGATTCTGTTAATTTACCACTACCTGATAAGTTATCACCTAGTGTTGCTATACGGGATATAAAACTTTCTGCCTCTTTGTAACTAAGTGCTTGTTGTAACTTACCTAGACCCTCTGGCTTTCCTTCAGAAATCTGACGGAGAGCTTTCTTATACTCGTCAAAACCTTCATCGTTAAATATACGCTTAAAAGCTTTTTTATGTCTTGCTGTAAATTCACCTCTGTTTTCTAAATCGTCTAAGGCTTTCAAAGCTTGTTTAGCTCTGTCACGTAGTACAGGGATGTTTTCTGGTACTAGATCAATATTGGTAAGACCGTACTTATCCTTGGCATACCTCATGTACTGTGTACCAACTTTACCTAGTAAAGCATCAGCATCTAAAACATCAAAAGCTTTACCCCCTATGTCATCTGTTCCTTTTAGAATCAAATCTAAGTTTTCTACAACATCACTAAAAGTACCTGACTTAGCACCTGTTACAAGTTGTTTCACATAGTCTTCAGCGTTTTGTTTAGTTGTCTTTTCAAGAACACCTATTCTATTTGTGTACGGTTGTATAAACTTAGCGTACTTACTCTGTACCTCTGCAAACTTAGTACCAAAATTTTTACCAACTTTGTTATCTATTACTTTTGTAACGACTTCATCAGTTTTTAAAGTTTTTCTAAGTTTACTAAAGTCAGAACCTTCTGTACCAGCTTGTCTTCTTAAAGCTTGACCAAGCTGATATAAATCACGAGCATTTACTCTGTTCTCTGTTTCTTTTTTTACTTTAGCCCTAGCTACAGGATTTCTATTTGTACCTTTAAATTTAATAACATTGTTTATTCTATTAGCCAAATTACCGTCTACTCTTTGTATTAGAGACATAGCACCATCAGGTGTAGTACCAGCAGCTTTACCAATGTCTTTAATCATCTCAGCAACTTGTGCATTTCCTATTTGATAATTAGATAACCCGTCTAATTCTAACTCACCGTACAATGCTTTAAATTTGTCTTGACCAAATCTAAATTGTTTAGAAATGTTTTGAGATATTAGCCCAGTTAAAAAACTAACTTCTTGATCAGTTTCAGCCTTAGCACCAACTTTGGTATAAAACTCATCTATGTTTTTTTGAGTTTTTCCTAACAAATCTAGTTCTGATTTAGTAAGACTAGCTTTCATCATGTCAACTATTTCAGGTGTACCCATACCTTTTAACTTAGCGTTTCTAAACATATCATCGTACTTCTGTAAAAAGACTAAGGCATCTGCTGGTAATTTATCTCCTATGTTTTTTGCTCCTATGCCCTCAAGAATAGTTGCAAATTTACCTGATAAACTACCCTCATCACCTAGCATATGTTTGATAGTAATAACGGGTACAAGTTTTTCTATTTCAGCATCAGAATATTTGCCTGTAGCTTTTAGTTCTTGTACTGCGTTTGCTCTGGCTTGTTGTGCTGAAGCTGCTGAGACTGCTATACCATCAGAAGTAGTTTCTCCCATTTTGTTCTTTGCTGTGGTTGCTATCTTACTACTTACACCACCTAGAAGTTTAAAAGGTAATCCTAAAGCAAGTGAAGCACCAGCTACTATAGCACCTTCTGTACCAGCTTTAGAAACAATTTCCCCCAGTGTTTCGGTATTTTCACCTTTAGATTTTTGTAACTCTTCTAGACCTATATTTGCAGCTATGTCACCTACCCCTGCTCTGAAAGAACTAGCCCTAAGACCACGCGAAACAATCGGTGACAAAAATCCTTTAAAAACTAGCCCAGAACCGGGAATCACAGGTAAAAGTATCTCTGCTCCTAAAGCAGCTACACCTACTGTTGCTTCTGGTATAACATCTATAAAGTCGTTTATGGTTGTGTCTGTACCATTAACTAATATAGGCTTGTTACTTTGTATTCCTCTACGTGCTAAACCTTCTGGGTCTACGTACAAGTATCCTTGATCAGTATAGCCCCAGTTATTTTCACCAACTTTATTATTTAGTACAAGTGCTGTTTCTTCTCTGTTACCGTCAGCTAAAGACAGAGAAAATCTTAAATCTTTATCTTGTACACCTGTTCTTATATCGAAAGTGTCTTCAATATTTTTAGTGTCAAAAACTGGATTGTCGGTTAACTTTTGAGCTTCAGCTAATACCTGATCATCAGTTAGACCTTCAGCTAATTTTAATTTTACCCCGTCAGATAATGTGTATACTGTAGGCACTATTTTTAACTCCTTGATATAACTGATCTAGTTTGAGGTGCTGTTTGGATATATACGTTAGGATCACGATTATAACCCTGCCTTAAAATATTACCTGCAACTGTAGCTTCTTGTCTAAATTTATCCTCTAACTGCTTTAGAGCAAATAAAAATTCATTTGCATTTGTTAACCAAGTACCAGTGTCAGGCAACATTGTATCAATTATTTGTTGGTCAGATTTTGATAAATCTTTACCCACAAACTCAAACTGACTATATAGTTTACTTCGTATTATTTTAATATTTCTAGCCGTAGTATTCTTAGGATTAGCTCCAAGCAATGACAAAGCATCATTTAAAGCTTGTGCAGCTTTAGCAGGAGTACCACCTATACTTCCCGCTGGTAGAAAATTTCTCATTTTGTTTATTAAATCTATACCGCCTTTAGCTTTAGCAAACCTGTCTATTTGTTGTACCATAGTTCTATCTGTTTTAGGGATACCGTCACCAGCTTTGGCTTTGGCAGCATCTACTTTAGCTTGGGCTAGTGCCTGAGCATCCTCCCCTCTTCTTAGAGCTACTTCTCCTTCTGCTGCACGTTGTACTACTCCTCCGAAACCTTCTTGGAAATTAGGACGTGAGTATAATGCACCTTGCATTAATCTCTGTAAAATAGGATTGTTAAATATTTTTGAAGCTAGTCCACCCATCAAACCTTCTTCTTTTTGAACATCTGCTTGTTGTTGTCCAAATAGTAGCCCAGAGTAGGCTGGTCTATTTTTTAAATCTTCTTCTGGAGTAATAGCTTTTACAGGCATACCTGCCATTTTTCTTAGACTAGGTGTTATGTCTTTTAAATTAGGATCATTTAAGGCATTCACAAGTGCAACACCATTTAAATTTTTTCTTTCAGGACTACCCGGTAAAGGTTGTTGCACAGGAGGAGGATTATTTTTACTTTGTAGATAATTATTAAGTAACCCCACATTAGCCCTGTCCACTGTGTTTCTCATTTGATTGTTCATAATAGGAGCTTGAGCATTAGATCGTTTTAATATTTCTGCCCTATCTGCGTCAGTTTGTGGTCTTATAGGTGGATTGTTTAGATTTAAAGAACCAAGACTTTGTGCTAAAATTCTTTTCATTTCTTCGTTCATATCAATGTACCTCTTTTACGCTTCATTTGTTCTGCAACTTTTAACTGAGCTTGAGCTTCTAAAGAACTACCTAGTAATCCTAATATCTGTGCAGTGTTTAGACCAAGCTCAGTTTGTGTATATCCACCACTATCCAATCTTTTAGCACCTGATCCTTTTGCTGATTTTGGAATAATATTTGGTAGTCTACTTGATTTAACAGGTTTTGTTGCAGGGTCTTTATACTTAGCTACTGCCTGAGCAATTTTCATTGCTTTGTTGTCTTCTTTATCAGCCTCTACTTTTTTATCCAGCATATCAGTATCACGGTTGTAGCTATATTGTCCCTCAAAAGTATTTTGAAACATTTTATCTTTACCGTAGTAATCTTGATCTAACTCAGGATTACTTGGCCCCATCATACCGCTTAAAAATGTTGTTCCCATTATCTTATCCTCTACCGCTTAGAAGACCACCAACTTGAAGAGCAGTTGTAAAAGGACTAGTTCCCGGAAAAGCTTGACCAGTTGAACCCTGCTGTGAACTTTGGTAAGCGGTGCTTGTACCAAGACCAGCAAGACTACCTAAGATGTTTGCATAGTTAATTGATTGTTTTCTGACAGCCTCTTGTTCTTGTTGAGCTAGTCTAGCTGCATCTGCCAAGTTAGCTTGTGTGTAACCCTCTTGAGACTTACCTATTGCTTCTTGTATTTGTAAAGGTAATGCTGAGGTTTGTGCGACTTGTTGAGCATAAGCAGGTAGTTCGCTTAGTGCTTGTGTTTGACGTTGATCTGCACCTTGTAGAGCTTGGAACAGACCAGAGCGTGTAGTTTCTTCTCTCTTCTGTCTTTGTAGCTCCTGTAGCTCACCCAGTGCAGTAGAACCCACACCAAATTGTCCAGCATTAATAGCTTGCTCCTGAGCAGTACGTTTGTCTAATTCTGTCATTGACCTAGCTTGATCCGCAAGTGTACCTATTTGTGCTTGGTACAGTTGAGAAGACAAAGGGTCTTCTGTAGCAGTTGCAAATCTTTGTTGGTAAGCTTGTTGGAGACTTTGTGGTAAACCCATACCACCTTGAGCAGTGCTTGTACCTATTTGGTTAGCAAGTGTACCAAAGCCTGACAAAGCTTGTTGTGTCTGAGTCGATTGACCGGGTGTAAGAGCACCTGTGTATAGCGCAGGGTCTTCTGTAAACACTGATTCCAATGTAGGTAGATAGTTTTGTATAAACGGTTCTACCTCTGCGTAAGGTTTAACCTCAGTAGACCCTGCGACTCGTTGAGACTGTGGTACAGTAACTACCGTTGGTTTAGATTTAAAGACACTTCCCATAACTACACCTTTTTAAAAATTGTTGTACTCTTAGGGATGTAACCTTGAGATGACATAACTTTCTGCCATCCTTTTCTCCCTATCATTTGAAAATGCTTATAACCTAAACTTATGTAGTGATCCTCTACTTTAGGTAAAGCATACTTAAAATTAAACTTACCGCTAATTGCCTCAAAATTTATTACATCTGCTTTAGGATACGCGATAACTCCTACAACAAAAGCTCCGACTACATCACCGTCTTTAACAGAAATCCAGAGATCAGAGATGTTATTTAAGACACGCTTGACTATATCTTCTGTGTCTACTAGCTCTCTATCGCCCTTGGCTACAGACTTGTCTATAAAATCCCAACACTCACTTAGGACTAAAAATTTATTCTTGTATTCTCTATTGATTTTCTTATAACTTAACCCACGCTCCGCTGGAATTGAAAAAGTAAATACCTTCTCCTGATCCGGGATTCCATACTGTTCCATCTGCATATCTTATATCACCTTGACTTGGTTTATCTGGTTCGTAGAACACTACATCTAAATGACCATCTTGCACTGAGTCTAGAATACCCTGTATTGCAAACAGGTTGTTTGTCAAAAGACTAGTTAAATCTTCCGCATCAGAAGTAGGTAACTCAGGAGCAAATCTTAAAAATTCTTTAGCCATTATCTATCTGACACCGCTTCTGATTCCACAGCGTAACCTGACATATTAAACTGATTACCTGTGGTGTTTTCAAACTTTAAAGCTAAGTATCTACCACGTACTCTACAATCTATTTCACTATCAGTACCTATGGTAAAAGCAACTGGGTCAGAGTAAGATACACCTTGGTTTGCTTGTAGCTCTGCACCTACACTTATGTTAACTGTTCCCGTACCTTCTATTCTTGGAAACACTTTTGTAATACTCTTGACTGCACTAGGACTACCTGCTGTTAATCCTATTCGTTCCATGCGAGAAGTAATAGCAACACCATTAAATGTAATTCCTGAGTCTGCAAGATAAAGTTTAGTATCATTTGTACCACACATCAGTAGTGAGTCGATTGTAGGGTTGTAAGGTTGTTGCGCCCAAGTAAGAGTATCAGCAGCCCAAGTGGTGCTTGTAGCTGTCCATGTGTTAGCTAATTCAGGGTTTACTATACCTCTGGCTATGTAGTTAACACCCGGTAGAGCACGTATAGACCATGTGTTATCACGGTAGTTCCAGATTAAAGCTTCATCAGGAAAACCGTTTGTAGCGTTTGTCTTGGGATAGCATATCCATACTTCGTTTCTAACTTTGTTATGCACAAGGAAAGTCTTGGAAGCAGATGCAGAATCAATCTGGCTAAAAAGATAAGTACGTACTTGATCGTCTATGACACTCTTTAGAGTACTACCGTTGTGCATGACAACATCGTTGGTAGATACAAGTACGTGTTCGTTGTTGCTTATCTGTACAACCGCATCTCTGGCGAATAAACCTATGTCCTTAAATCTTTCTCTCAAGGCAAAAGTAAATGTACCACCTGTGAATGTCAGTGAGTAAATACTGTCTTCTTTGTAAACTAGTAAGTCATTACCTAGAGGTATTGCGTTTAACAAGTGACCTTTAGTACCACCCACAGTTATCTGGTTAGATTCTGACGCTGTGCTACTAGTTGTCCATGTTGCAGAACCGTTGTTAGAAGCTCCTTCAGGGATAGCATCACTCCAACGTATAGAGTATGGCAATGCTGTACCGTTGTCAGTTAAGTTCAGAGCTATCAGGTGGTTTCTAAATGGTACGATAACTTGACACCTAAGAGTACTAGGCCANTGTGCTAAGTCAACAAACCTAGAACCACCTTGTAAGAAACTCTGAGGTACGTCTATACCATTATTAACAACAAGAACACCACCAAGAGCATCCCCTTGCCAATTTTTCCCGGTGTTTGCCAAAGTTGTATAGGCTCCACTTGATCTCGTGACATCTGAGTGAGAAGTTCCTGTAATCTTATGTAAAGCAGTTAAGCCTCCGTATATCCAAAGGTTAGTAGAAGATTGTCTCCAACTTGTAGTCCAATAGGGAGCAACTGTAGGGTTGCCTAAAGCTGCTATGTGTCCTTCTATACTACCTGCTTGCTTGTCATTAAAGCGAACATTTTCAACAGATGAAAACATATTAGATGGCATATCATAAGGAGATAGATCAGAGTTAAAGGTAAAACCTGTTTGTAACCCACTTATGTCAAATATTTCTTTAACCACTGCCAGTTTCCGTATCTGTTGTCCAAATAGTATTGTTAAATTCTTGTAAAGCTATATCTATACCATCCTCAGTTTGTATGTTACCACCTGATTCTTGTATCAGATTAAACTTTTCTATAACCCAGTTAGTATCAGCCATTATGTACCTTGCATAGTTAATACGGTTCCACTGTACTCAGCCCTGTCCTCTAAGAGCATTACGTCTTGTAATACCTTAGCGTAAATTCCACCAAACCTTTGAGATTGTTCTGTGTCGTTTAAAAACAAAGCCCCCTCAAAACAACTACCAAACAAATATAAATCAGGGTAATTTTCTAAAATAATATTACTTGTGTTAGAATCTGATAAAGCAATTAATTTTTGATAGTAGTTAATTCCTATTGTATACGTTGAATCAGGTGTAGGTAATAATTTAATAGTATCACCTACACTTGAGTAAGCTCTTGGTGATCCAGAAGACACTCCACCGTACTCTCTTGAAGCAGACTCTAACGATAAGTACGACAATGCAAAACTTGCACTAGAAGTATCTCTGGTAATGTTTTTTAACTCTATGATGTCACTAGGTAGGTTGTAGAAAGCTGTACCAGCAGTTGTCGTAGTTTCTGCACGTACTACACTTGCTCTGATAAGTAAATCCCTGTTTAACTTACCTTCAGTTAAGGTTATAAAATCAGGTATATTATCTGTCAGGTCATTCCTGTTCAGATAACTTGCAATACTTGCCTGTAGCTCAGAGTAAGTGGATAATGCCATTATATATTACTTTCATGTGTCCTAAGATAACGCCATTCAGGGTCATTAAGAAGTTTTTTAACTTTAGGCATATGATCTTTGTTCATCACGTCTACACCTAACTCACTCTTCCACTTTTCTATTATGATTAAAGGTATGCTTGCAACTTTACGCATATCTTTACCGGGAGAACCAAACTGTGAATCTCCGTTAAATTCTTTTTTGTTTAGTTTAAGCAAAGGCTCTATGTCTTGACTATTTGTAAGTAAGACTTTATCCTCAGCTTCATCATACTTAAATTGTGTTTTAATTGGATCGTTCATCTGTACCTCATAAAGTAAAGGTAGGGGATTTCTCCCCCACCTTACACCGATAGTTTATGATAAGTCGTATACTGCACCTAGAGCAGCTTCGTTTTTAACAACAAGCGTATACTCACAGATGATAGCTCTTTGCTCACCATCAGAAGTACTTGCTACTTCACGTTGCTCAAACGGACGTAGGTAAGCTACACCGTAGTACTCAGGGTCAAGTAACCATACATCCCTACCACGCTGAAAGCGGTTAGGAACAACAGCCATCTCACCAAAGTCACTTACGTAGATGTCCATACCACCAATGATACGTTGATCAGAAGTGTCCGTAAAGTTAGATACTCCACTTGCACCACCTACACCAACAAAGCTGGAGAAGGTTTGCTTTTGGCTAGGAGCCATCATTAGGTACTTTATGTCTGCACCACTGTCGTAAGCTGTTACAATAGCAGCTTTCAACAGAGCTTCAGTAAATGCACGTTGAGTACCATCTGTACGTGCAGCAGCACCTGCTCCAGCACCGTTAGCACCGTTAGC
>JGI24006J15134_10001839_pt1 | contig 11945 bp, 11 predicted proteins | sample LinPmetageLP53_FD_15134 | JGI IMG/M metagenome (IMG submission 15134) | reverse complement strand
TATCTAATTCACGAAGTTTTGATCCTGCCCATCTAAGACCTGCTTTACCGCCCCATAATAGATAAGATATAGTNCCACANGCTTTAGTATCGCCTTCATCATAGTATTCTCCTGCCCTTGATAGATAGCTNAACATTCTCTTGACAGTTTCAACAGTTATAGNTTCTTTTTTAGCTAATTGNTGCGCTCTTACTTTGCCAACTTGTGTTGCACATTTATTNTTGTTTTTTTCATTCAGATCAATNCCTCTTTTAGCGTTATTAGANACAGCNTNTGGATAATCAGAATANGACTCTANATTTTCACTAGANAGAAAGTCTTTTAATTCGTCTAAAAGCTCATTNGCTTCATNTTCTANAGATTCNTTTAANGTTTTNTCTTTNGGTCTTGACATTTTATCTGAGAAATAAGCTTCTATTGAAAAGCCTTTGACCTTTCCTTTTTTGACATATTCATTCCAAACTTCATCTGAATTCACTTTCATTGAAACCATCCAAGTTCCCATAGGAACATCCATACCATAATGTCTAGACTTATCTTGTTCTGATTCTACAATCCAACTCTCNACCACAGTAAGACCTTCTAAGGCTACTTTATGCTCTAGAGTAGATTGAGATTGATTGCCTTTTATAAAAAACAACTCAGAGGCTTTTCTGACTGTATCTTTTGAGAAGAAAATNTAGTATTCGTCTTCTTCATTTTTACGGAATATTGGTTTATTAGGAATAAGAGCTGCACCCATTAAGATTCGCTTTTCTTTGTCCTGTTCTGCAAACTTGACTTCCTGGTTTTTNAGNGCAATAAAGTCTTCTTCGATTGCAGGGTTTTCAACTACTGAAATGGCTGTNATTCCATTGTCTTCGTTTTCTTCGTCTAGTATTAATTCTATTATTTTCATGTTTATCCTATTGATGCATTTTCTATTATATTTCTGTCTAGTGATTGTGCTGTTGATACATCTCCAGATGTGACAAAAGCTTTAATTGGTTTCTGACTTTCTCCACCTATGGTTTCTGCTAACTGATTAACAGGCGATGCCCCTACAATATTAAAGTCTGGGGGTGCAGAAGGTATCGCAGCACCACCACCACCACCAGAGACAGAAGGTTTTGATCCACTTACTATGCTTTTTATGGATTTTGCTCCAAAGGCTGCTGCTATTCCTGCTTGAATAAATGGATATGCAGGCCCAATAATTGGAATTGCTGTAATTGGAGAAGATTGTGCTGTTGTAAAGGCATTTTGAACACCCTTAACAGTCTCTCTAGTCACATCTGCAACTGCCATCGCCTTGCCTATTTTAGTGCCTTCTCCTGCGAGATTTGCTAGTCTCCCTAGTGTTGCATTGTCTTGTGCTATTGCAGCATCTTCTGCGGACTTTTTAATATCGTCATCTTTCTTCTGTGCATCGTCTTTTATTTTTTGAGATTCAGCAGCTAAGTCTTTTTCATTTTGCAACAGTTCATCTTGCAGGTCTTTTTGTTCTTGTAGTAGAGAATTCGTGTTTGTGAGTTGTTCTGATCTAAACCCTGTGACTGTTTCTTCTACATCTATAAGAGCTGTCTGAGCATTTATAAGCGCAATCTGTAAATCTAGATTTTCTTTATCCAGGTTTAAAGCAGCTTGAGCAGCATCAATTTGATCTTGAGCATTTGCCATCATGACTTCTGCTTGTCTATCTAAGACGTTTCCTAATTCTTCATTGGCTGCAATTCTATCTTCTATTGACTTAGAAGTGTCGTCTCTAATTTGTCTCTGAAGCTCTGCTTCTTGACTAAATTGTAATAAAAGTTTAGCGTTTTGTGCTTCAGATAATTGTGCTTGTTTATTTAAATCAACTTGATTTTTAGCAGCATTAAAAGTTTCAACAGCATATTCCTTAACTGCTTTTGTTACTTTTTCAACTGATTTGTCTACGCCTGTAAATACGTCAACTGATTCTTTTCCTGCTTGTTTTAAGCTATCAACTGCACCAGAAAAATCTCCCTTAAACAATTTGACAACTGCTTGTCCTAAAAGACCTGCAACTTCTTTTGCTTGTTCAAATCTATCAATCAAGCCTTGCATGATTCCATCTTTTAATTCACGAAAACTTGGGATGCTTACATTAGTCACTAATTCTACTAAATCATTAAAAGCTTTTTGCAAGAAATTAGCACCAACAGCCATAGCATCCATCACTCTTTGATTACCCATAAAAAGCTCCATAAGTTTTTCAAAGATGACTGCTCCTGCTTTAAAAAGTCCACCTGTTAAAACAGCACCAACGCCAGAAACAGCTTTTTTAATTCCGCCTAGTCCTTTGCCTGCATTTTTAGATTCTTCTTTTATGTCGACTAATTCATTAGTAACATTTTGCAAGTCTTTCCTAAGACTGCCAAACTCGGCTTTTAAATTAACCTTTACTTCTTCTGCCATTTCTTAATAGTGTTAAATGAATTAATTCATTCATTGATTCTGGTATTTTGTTACTCCCTAATGCTATTCTAGACAACTCTCCTAAATTCTTAGAGTCATCTTTCACAAATTCTAGCATTTCTAAAATGTTCTTTATCATGATGTACTTTGTAAATCATTAGCATTATCTCCAAGTCTCATATCTTGTGCTGTCGTTAATGTTCCTGTAAATGTTCCACCCTTAATCATAATGACAGGGTAAGCACCTAATAATAAATGGTATTTCACAAAAGCATTTGTTTTATCTCCTAAATCTAACAATGCTGAATTGTCAGCTCCAAATCTATCTAGTGCCTTAAAAGTGTGCGATATTGCATAATAAGTATCTGCTGTTGGACTAGCAACGCTGCTGAACCATTCGACTATCTGTTTTGCAGTTGCTAGAGTTACAGGTTTTACAACATTTGTAATAACAAACCCATCTTGATTTTCTCCGCCATAAGTGCTAAAATTATCTGCTCGCATTATCATTTCCCATGAATTTTGGCTTATATATCCAGAAGTTCCTACTATACCAATCATGTTCTCTCCACTTGCATTGTTGTATTGAGTAACTGCTGAAGCAACAGTCTGAGCTATTACTAGGCTACTAATTGCATCAGCTTTATCGTTCTGGACTGTCGTGTTTGTCCTTGCATAAAAACGATAATAAATAGTTGCAGGGTCAGTCAATCCTGCTTTTTTGTAAATGCTTTTTATAGGCACATTTAAAACAGCCAGAGAAGGGATAAATGGAACGACTGTGACATCTCCAAAAGCTTTTAAAGTATCAATGTCATTTGTAGAGCTTAGATTTGTTAGAGATGTAGAATATAAATATCCGTATTCATCAAGTCTATCTGTGTCGCCTACTTTCCCTAGTGCAGTTATTTGATGACTAAAGAAAACCTCTGTTGTTGTAGAAACAGGAATCTGATCTGTGGCGATTGTCGGAGCTATAACCTTGAGGCTTGTATCTGTAAATTGACTCACAGGATTATTAGCAGAAGCTGTTGGAACACCTGTGTTTGTGTTTGGAATAGTAAAGTCTAAGTCACACCCTGCATCGACAGTAATATCAACACTATCTACACTAATATAAGTTGTGTCTACTGTTAAACAGTTGTTTTCTATTGCTTTTAGTGTTCTAAATACAGGTGCTTCAAATATGTTAGTCAGTTCCAGACTGCTTTGCTCTGTTTCAAAGTTTGTGGAGATTTTGTTTATTCTATATTCGTTATTATTAAGAATAAATTTATCCGCTAGATTTAGATTGTATATTATATTCATAGGCAGATAAGCCTTGACGCTTGTTAGCCTTTTTCTAACATCAAACATATCGTCCACATAATTTTTATAATATGTGTTAAATAAAGTTTTGGGATTTACCTGTCTTGAGAATTCATCAAATTCTGCATTAAAATTTATACTTTGTTTACCAACTAAAAATGTGCTTCCTGTCGATTCACAGTTTAATGGGATGTATGGATTAGCTACTGAAACCCCTGCACTCTTAGTTAGGTTTAACGCTCTGATAGTTGCAGTAGATTTTGCAGCATAAAACAAAAGGGGTTTTCCTAGATATGCGCTTTGCGATTCGTTTACAGAATATCCATACTGAACACCGCTATCTGTTGCAGTTAATACACTATTATTTGTAAGGTATAAATGCTCATATTTAAAATGTTCGAAGGGAACTTCTATGTCATAGACTTTTCCATCGTATTTCTCTGGAGCGTTATAGTATAAAGCACCCCATTCTGTATTGAATTTTTCTTTGTGGTTGTTTGCTAGAAAACTTCCTGTGCCTTCAAACCTAAAATCTATCTCTTTAAAAGGTAAAACAGAATCAGTCACAGTTTCAGTTTTATCGACAAAGGGTGTGATGTCATGAAAAATTGTGCTGCTCGCATAGAACTCATCTAGAGTCTGTACTTGGACAATTCCTGCTTCGTCTTCAAAAGCAGTTAGATTAAACAATTTAAATATTCCTGTTAGTAAGTCTAAGACCTTAATGTCTGGAACAAACTGTGTAGCTGTCACAGGGTTGTCAGTTGTCTTAGCTGCACTTGCTGTGAATTCAATGTCCTTTCTTCTTCCACCTGTTCTTAAACTCTTTATAAAATGAGTTATAGTTAGCGCATAACTTGAAATGGCATCTGTCTCTATAAAAAATGTATAAATGCCATCTCCTATTCTTAAAAACTGATCTCTTTTTAAACTAGAGCTTTGACCTAGTTCTGTTGTCCCTGTAAGTCCATCAAAGCGTTGAAACTCTTCTCCATCTTTTTTAATCACTAGACTATAGCCTGCACTTCCAGAAGGAACAACTGTAACATTTAAAGCTCTCTCAATTTTATTAACAGGAATTCCATCAAATATTCTGTGCTTTCTTATTTCATCAAGTTTAGTTTCAAAACTCGCATTTTTAAATCCTGTGAAAAAACTTCCAAGACCCATTGTTTTGTCCTTGCTTGTAACTGTAAATCCAGAAGCCTGGTGTTGTGCATCTTGATCTTGGAACAGTTCGCCTTCTTTATTGTGAAGCCACATATAAAGACCAGAGAAAGCAGTATTTGTTTCATTAAAAAAGTCAGTACTAAAAGTGATGCCATATTCTATCTCTATAGCTTTTATAATTGCAATTAATCTAAGTGCAGGTTTAAACTGTTTAAATGGAACTCCATAGTTTGTCGATGTTCCTGCTGTGGGGTTTATGTTTTTTAATGTGTCAGCATTTACAACAGCAGAGTCGCTATCAAAAATTAGTCTATCTGTGTGTGTGATTAAAGGAATAATGACTGCATCGGTTACTGTTCCACCTGTACTAAACACATCAAGACCATTTGACATATAGGCTGCAATATTTGTGTCATTGTAGTCAAAGCTGTAATCTTTTAAATGACTAAGAGCTGCAAGTTTATCTTCTCCGACTAGGTCTTTTAGATTTATTGTGTTGCCGAAAAATGTAAGCTTGTATGTGTGTGGTTCGTTGTTTTTTAATTGAACGCCTTCAAGTTTTATCTTTCCTTTTTTAAAAAGCTTGTAATTAAGAAATAGTTCTGAAGCTGTTTTTTTTCTAGCATCAAATCCATCAATATTAAAATTATAAAAATGCTTAAATATTTTATTATTGTTTTTTGAAGCAGGAACGTTGAATGTTTGTGTAAAAGGAATAAAGACTTTTTGTATGTCTTTAATGTCCTGGATTGATTGTGTTAAAACAACACTTTCATCTTTAAACAATTCAACTTGCTGCCCATCAAAAAAAACCTGTAATTGTAGCATTTATCTTATATTGTTAATTCTGTCGAAAGCAAAATCAAAATCAATTGTGTAATTAATAAGGTTATCGTTTAGCTGTGTTTTATACTGAAGAGACTTGGTCTTAGGTATTACAGGCAAGGTTTTATTTTCGTATCTGATCCATACATTCTCGCTATAAAAAAGCTCTTCAATGGTTTGATTCATGTTTTCACTTATAAAGCCTGTGTTCATTTTTAATGAAGTCTGAGCGTTTACATTTATCCTGCCTTTTTGATTGTCATAAGTGTTATATGTAGAAGATGTGTTTGTTATTATATTCTTTTTAAATAACTCATCTGTTACGTTTGTTACTTCGCTTGTTTTCTTAAAGAAATATAGATCAATGAAGCTTCCATATTTTCCGACAAAAGTTACTTTAAATGGTGTGTACTTTGGTTCACAGATATTAGATACCGTTATAGTCTTTTTTAGTGTCGTATCGTCTGTGTCAAAAACCTGTATTGTAGTACTGTCAGCAGGGATTGTAATATATTGAATCTTTTGATTCGTGTTTCCGTTATCTGTTATCTGAGTTGTAGTAGAATCAATGATGACTTTTCCAACACCTTCTGCAAATATTGGAAACTTACCTGATGTAGATTCTGGAAGATAAATATTAGTCGAACTTATAAGAGCGTGTCTGTCTAGTTCTGGGTTTGTGCCTTCTTCAAAATATCCGTATCCATCCAGAGCAACGTAGGTTGTCACTATAGGATTTGTCTGAAAGGGTTCGTCTGAATCGTCAAAGGAGCTTACAATAGCTCGAACATATCTTGCAATTGATATATAATCATTGTTAAAAGTCATAGTCAGATAATCTCTAACTAACTCAGCAATTTCTAGTGTAATATTTGTCTGTCCAGATATTACGTTTTTGTTTATTGAATATGCAGGTGCAGATGGTTGTGCTGTGACCAAACCTTCCCACACATAAATATCAACTTCTACTCTTTTTAATGCCATAATTTTATACTAATGTTCCTGCTTGATTGCCACCACTAACTGTCGAACATCCGCCAACTGCTAATTCTGTGACTTGTCCGTTTCTATTTATTCTTACTACAGTAAATGGAGATATTCCTGGGCCTGCTGCTGCATCAACTATTGATGTTGTAATCACATAATAAAGGTCTCTGCCATCAAAGGGCGATCCGTTTTGACAAACTGTTGTGCTTAAAACTCCTGTTGCACTAGCTTCTGTTGCTTTTATCTCTGTATATGTTCCCACTACTTGAATCTTATTGCAATGACTCTGTGTTGCTGTTGGACTAGGAGCTTGATTTGCAGGAGTACTTAAAAATAAAGTATGTGTTCCACAAGTTGGCGTTGTTCCTGGTTGTGTAAATGTGACATCACATCCACCACTAAAATCTGATCCTGCACTTTGGTAGCCACTAGGAATTACCACAGGGAAATTAACAGTTCGAGATGTGTCTACTGTAACTGTTGGAAATGCTGTTCCGCTAGCAGGTGTTTTCACTGTTGCACCAATCGAAGATGTAGGTGTTAAAATTGCTCCGTTTTGTGAAACACCACCACCAATTAAATTAGCTATAGCACAAGAAAATGTTGGAGCTGCTGTTCCTGCTTGTGTTAAATCTATTTCACAAATAATCGGTGTTCCAGAATTTGTAAAAGTTGCAGGCGGAGTAAGTTTGTAAAACAGAGTTACTGTTTTAGATGTGCTGTCTCCATTTGCTGTGACACTTGTAATTGCAGCACCACCACTTGTCAAGGATTTTTCAACTATTCCTGCTATTGGAGAAATAGGATCTGTGATTGCTCCTGCTGCTGTTATTGAACCGCCTTGAATAATACTTTTTCCTGCAAGGGTACATCCTAAAGCACTCCCCGCATTAACTGTCACAGATATGCTTTGTGTTTGCTCACAAGTAGCAGGGTAACTCCCATCTCTTGCTATTCCATAAACAGTAGTTGTTCCACCAATTACATTTGGGGAGAGAGTTAATGTACTTCCACTAAGAGCTGTCGTCACTACATTTGGATTAATATTAGATACATCATAAGTTGTCTCATTTGTAAAGAAACTCGCTAGATTAATATCTACACTAGAGCCACCTACTGTCAAAGTTTGCGCACCTATTGAACCATTTTTGGATGGGCCACCAGAACAAGTTGTTGGTTGAACTACTGAGCTTGTAACACCAGGTTGTGTTGCTGTGACAGGACATTCAAAAAATGCACTGCTAGAATTTGCAAAAATAGCAGGGGGGATTGCTAGATTAACTTTTATAGTTCTAGAAGTGTCTGAGCTTTCTGTTGGGAATTTGTTATTAGAAAAATCTCCGTCATCACTAGAGATAGATTCTATGACTCCTGCTTGTGGTTGTGGCAGAGTAATGATTCCTTGATCGTCAACACCAAAACCTGTAAGACCTGCAACTACACAATCGAAGTCTGGAAGGGGTGGACTAGGTTCGACTAGATGTAAATAAAAAGGGCTTCTTACATTTATTTTAGTGTAGGTACTCATGTATTTATGTTTTTAGTTGCTGCTTCAAAAAAGTTTTCAATGTCAGACACAAGACCTTTTTCCATTTTTGGAATTAATTCTTTATAGGCTTTCATAAATGGGTCTGTAAAAAATAAGCTTCCTCTTAATCCACGATTATAGATATTAGATGCTATCACATAACCCATGCTTTTAAATCCACCTTTGGAAAACTGTCCTTTAGAGTTTCTAAATCTTATATTCTTTTTACGAGCAAACTTCTCCATTGTCTCTGCAAAGTTTTTAAAAGTGCCTCTGCTTTTTCCAGAGCCAAATCTATATGGACTCTTTTTAAATTGCCCTGTGACAATATCTCTGCCTACTCCTTGCTGACCTTTTATCTTTGCATTAGGAGATACTTTGCTTGGGTCTTTCCCTACAACTCCTTGATCATAGAATAAACCATATTGCTTCATAAAAAACTTGATGTCAACTTCTTTATCGCTTTCCTTTAATTCATATTTTAAAGATTTAGCAAGAGAACTGTTGCTGTCTAGTTTTTTCTTTGAATTAGCAATGACAGTTTTGCCAAAGATGTTTAGTACTTGCTTTAATTCTTTTAATTCCATTAGCACTTAGTTGAAGGATTTGCCATAGTAATAGAAAAAGAAACCGCCCACCCTGCAACATTGTTTTCGAATCTATCTGTAAAAGGTTCACAAGTAAAAGGACTGTCGATCTGATAATCACTATAGTAAGTGTCAAGTCTTAATAGTTCTGCTTGAATTCTTCCTGCAACTGCAAGCTGAGTATTAAGCACATCCATCTCATTGTTGTTTCCCCTAATGTCGCTTGATGGAGCTTTCTTAGAAAAATCCACTATGTCCATAAGAATAACTGAAATGTCTGCTGTGCAGATATTCGATGTTAGAGTCACATTATTTATTGTCAAATGGCATAGTGGGAATATTGTGTTTTTGTTTAGGTCTATCTCAGTAATGTCTCCTTGAGTTACTGTATTAATAAAAGGCTCTGCAATAGCAGCATCTTTTAAATCGTCAATTATTTTAAAATAGTTGTTCATAGTGTTTTCACAAATATGGGTGTGATAGATTCTGAGTTCTCGATTTTAATGTTTACGAATTCTTCAAGCCATTCTAGAGACTTGTCAAAACCTAATTCTGGAGCTTCTTTCATTACTACATCTAAAGCTTTCCAAAAATCATAGATTGCCACCTTTGGTTCTGCTGCACTAATTCCAATCAGAGCTGACTCGAATCCATCTGATAAAACAATCTGTTCGTCATCATTTAGAAACAGTCTCTCGTAGAGCGAATCAATAAGTTCTGTTTTGTCTGGCATTTTTTATTCTTTTAGTTTCTATTTCGTTTTTTTGTTTTTCGAAGCTTAAATAAGTGAGGCATGATCTGAAATTTAATTTCTCTATCTGTTCAAACTTTGTTAAATCGCCTTTACTAATGGAGTAGAATGTAATCCACCACCCATAGACTTCATTAAGGTTTGTTTCTGTTGCTCTGTCATGCTCTTCGACTTTTTCCCCAAATAACTGAGGGAATGATTCGTTAACTCCTTTCCTAAACTTTCCAAAAAAAAAATTGCTCCAAAGGCTACATCCAAAGGCATCTGCTTCATGTCTTGTGAATCTTCTTGGTTGTATTCTTCTATCGTGTATTTATCCTTATGTGTATCCTTTACCTTTCTAAACAATACTGCCATTGCTTGATCCATAGTTGACCAATCACTCATGAGCGTATCTAAGTCAACAAATTCTCCATAGGTCATGTCATCGAGTTTAGGCACAAATCCATATTCAGTATCATTCATTTTAAAACGATTTGTAAATACAGATTTTTGACTAAACATTTTATTGATTACACCGATTACTCTAATGATCGATGTGTATTTTATTTTGACAACATCTATGAGATTGATACCACAGAATATTTCAATTGTCTTCTTCTGCAAGAAGTCTTCGTCAGCATCGTCAGTTGATATTTTACTGAATTGTTGATACTGACCAAGTGTGATCTCTGAGAGTTTGTTTGGGATTTTTAGTGTTTGTGTTGCCATTTAATAAAATACTATGTTATATATACGTTTGAGGGTGGGTAAATCGGTCTAGGTTTTTTAAATAATATGATATTGTCCTGCATTTGGATTCTTTAGTTGATAGCTTACAGCATATCTAATTGCATCTAAAGCGTGATTGTATTTATCTATTGGTGTTTGACTCTTCTTCTCAAGCCATCTGTAATTGTTTAGTTCTTTTATTAGCGGTGCTGAACCTTCGCCTTCGTCAATGATCAGATCATAGTCCTGAAGTAGTGCTATTCCGTAAGTAATACTCCCTTGACCTTTTATGCTAGGAACTATGTTGCAGGTAGATTTAAGCTCATAAATCAATCTAGGTTCTGCGGAGTCTGCTATGATAAGTGAATCTCCTGCATACTTCTTATATAATTCTTTAAGCTGTGATGTAGTTAGTCCAGGAAGATAGAAGCACAGTTGTAAATAGATAATCTTTTTGTCTTTGTCAATTGATGTTTTTACAAGTGTTGAACTGTCTGCTGAAAATCCAAAATCTGCTCCAAAAACAGGTGGAGATACTTCCTGGAACTTTCCTAGTTTCCAATTAGTAAAGATGACACCTTCTGCTTTCTCAATCCAATTACCTTGTATCACAGCAGAGTATCTCTCTGGTCTTCTGATCTTCATATTCTCTATCTGTGCAATGTAGCTATCAGATAGATTTTCAATATTGTCTAGATAGGTTGTATGTATGTAAGTGGTATCTCCTTTTGAAATGTTTGCACCTGCTTGAACTCCTCTGTCCTGGTAAAACCTTTGATATATAAAATGTTCTTTAGTCGATGGATTAAGCAGCAGGATCACTCTGTTTTGTTTTAGCTTTTGTCTAACTGATAAATCTATTTTGTCAAAGGAGTCTTCATCTATTTCTTCAGCTTCTTCCATTACCCAAGTCGTGACACCTTGTAATGATTTAAGATTTGCTGTCTGATCTCCGCTTGATGTTTTAATTCCTCTGAATAATATCTTGCTGCCATTCTCTAGATTAACAATTTCATCTTTAGTGATTTTAAACTTATGCTCTAGATTTGTCATTTCTATCTTCTCTCTAAATTCTGGTATTATGGAAACAGATGCAGAGCGTAATGTGTATCTAGTGAATAGTATTGTGTGACCTTTCTCGTGTAGTAACCCTAATAAGAAAACACCTGTAAAGAATGATTTACCAGAACCACGCCCACCTGTCAGAATTGTATATCTAGTGTCATTCCAAAACAGCTCGTATCTAGGAGAAAAATCAGTCTTTGGTTTTGTCAGAGTCATCTTTAAAATTAAACCATGATCTAAAATCAACAGAAGGGGCATCAGCTAATATATCTATCTGTTCTTTAGGTTGCCCATAGGCAGAGTCTAAAACTGCTTTAGAAGCAGCGACATCCCCTTGTCGTGCCTTTTTAATTAGAGCTAGAGTAATTAAATCTTCTTGAAGCATATCTTCTTCTTCCTGGCTTAGTGGATTCATAGCTCTAGATTTTACATTAAGCCATTTCCTAGCAATAGTGCTTCTGTTTCTTGAACCTTTAGGTCTGCCATTAGGATTACCAGATTGTCCTTTTTTCCATTCGTGTTTTTTAATTCGTTCGTTTTTTTCCATTTAGGCTGTATTTAGGCTGTATTAATTAGGATTTGGTTGTGTGAGATG
>JGI24006J15134_10001833_pt1 | contig 11970 bp, 15 predicted proteins | sample LinPmetageLP53_FD_15134 | JGI IMG/M metagenome (IMG submission 15134) | reverse complement strand
AGTATCTTGTCTAGCGTTACCTTGAACTATTGGAGCTCTATTATTTGCAATAGAAATTCCAGGTTGTCTTGGGGATTGCGGTATTTTATAAGCTTGATTTGAAGTCATTAATCGTTTTGGCAAAGCACTAAATTTGCTTGGGCTACCTAAAGCGCTAAATTTATTCATTTGGTTTGTTGTTATAGCGTTTGTACTTCCAGGATTGCTAGTAGCGTTACCTCTAAAACCACCTAAAACCATATTTCTATAATTGTCGTAAACGTTTGCCATTAAAAGAATCCTCCTAATAAGCCACCGCCGATTGCACCCATACCCGCTCCCAATCCAGGAATCATACCGCCCATTTTAGCGCCTTGCATAGCTCCGCCTAAAATTCCTGCGCCGGTATTTCTAAATACTGGGTTTGTTGTAGTTGTTGTTTGTGCGTACGGTGAGCCAATAGAAGCTAAATATTCTCGTAGTTTAAAATATGGTTTGTTCTGTTCGAAATCAAAACGTCCTAATGCGTCTTGAATTTTAGCTTGTTCTAATGTTTCTTTTTCAGCGCCTACTTGTCCTAGTCTAGTAATATCGTCGTAATCCGCTTGGGCTAATTGAGGGGCTATAGAAGTTGCATTAACCATATTAGCACGTTCTTGATTGTATTGATCTCCGTAAACTTGTTGTCCTACTTTTCCTAGTTCTCTAGCTAGTATTTCTTGATTTGCTCCACTACCCAGTCTACCCGCTTTGCTAAATTGCGATTGAACGCCAGACGTAACGTCACCAGCTATTTGATTATATAAAGCTTGGCTATAAGGGTTTGACGTAGGGTCTAAATATTGACCTGATAATATATTATTAATTTCGTTTTGCGACGATCCTAAAAGAGGATTACCTTGTAATGCTCTAGCTGTTTGTAATTGTAAAGCAGCGTTTGTTTCGGGGGCAAAATCTGTATACGTTTGATTTGGGTAATAGTTAGGCGTAGCCGATTGAAATAAATCTTGCGCTTGTCCGAAAGCTTCTGATAAATATGGTTTTACAAATTCGCTGGGATCAGCCGAAGTTGTTGTTGTTACATTTGTTGGGTTACTACCTTTGCTCATAATTCCTTACTCATTAAATATATATTTTGTTTAAATCCTTTAAGTTTTCGCAACCAACCCTTTCGCCCAGCGATTTCTACCGCTTGGCAATGGTTATTTATTGCAAAACTTTCTATTTTGTCTTGGATATTTATTATCCAATTATTAATATTATTTCCTCCCGCGAGGACATAACGTAAAATTCTTTTGCGAGGATAGTCTACTACTTCGGTTACTACCGCGCTTTCTACTTTTCCTTCCCAACTAATAAATAGTTGAAACTTATTTATTTTAATACCGTCTATTATATCTTTAATAGTATAGGTATCGTCTAAAGCTTTTTTAATTAAAGGCTCTATTTGGTTTTGTATAACGGGTATATCTTCAGCGGGTACTTTTACGATCATCCAATAACTACATAAACAAACTTCTGATCAGTATTACCAGAACTAGCATGTGTCAAAGTTGCCGATCCGTTTGCCCTTGCGGAAACATAAAGGTTTCCTTTTGCAGAATTCGAATTAGCATTTGTTGGCTCTAGTATAATTACAGAATTAACGCCTATTCTTTCATCAACTAAATTTGTTGATGTTGCCGAAGCTGTTAAAGTAACTTCGCCCGTAGAATTTAATTTTCCGTCTAACGTATTGTTTAATACGCTTGATACAAGTCTTAAATGTTGCGCTTGATCTGGCATTGATATTGGCGCTCGTAAAAATTGGTTTATTGCCATTATCGTTTACCTTCTTTTCTTGAATCAACGTCTACACCAGACATAGTTGTAAAGTTTCCCGTTACCCCTATTCGTAATCTATGATATCGGCTAGTTGTACGAAGGGGGCAGCTTCCATTTGATAATGAATTTACTGCCGTCCCTGTCGTTACAGCATCTGCTTGGGAGGAACGCGAGATTGGAGTAACCGTAATCGTTGTATTATCACTTCCGTTAGCGTCTACTATCGGTCTAGCTTCAATAAGTGTACTTCTTGAATTTTCTGCTCCTTCAAATTCGGTAGTGTCTACCGTTGCCGATAAACTATTACCTAAAAACTTTCCAAAGCGATTATTAGAATCAAAACCCGCTAAACCAATAACGCCTTCGTCATAAAAAAAACTATCAAGACTTTTCGGAAGTCCGTCTAAAGTACCTAAAGCGTTTAGACTTTCTAACGTTGTAAAAGCTTCTTGCGAAGCCGAATTAATAAACTGTAAATCTTGTCCGCTACCGGTAGACCATTTATCAACGTTAAAGTTATAACAAATTAATTTATTATTAACCGTACCGCCACCGGTTGCCCCACTACCTCGATAAGACCAAACTACCATACTATTATTGGGGTCAATAGCGCTAGTTATTCCTTCGAAATTGCTTGTAACGTCATTTAAGAAGAAGTCATCAATCTTACCTCGACCAATAGGCACTAATTGTTGTCCGCCGGATATTTTATAAAACCCATCTTGCGCTAAAAAATATACGTCAGATCCAAAACTTGCTACCGATTTCGGCGCGAAAGCTCCTATTGAATCAGCAATCTTATCAAATTGAAAAATAAGAGGTGAGCCAACGTATGACATACGATAAATAGCTCGTTCTAAAAATATAATTCCAAAACTTTCTCCCCCTGATATTGCTTGAATACCACCGTGCGCTCCTACAATATCTTGAAAACCAGATTGTGTTGTACCGCTTGGAGTCCATGTAGAACTGTCATTAATACCAGACCATTTTACGCGTTGATTATAAGCTATATATTTAGCTAATTTATGCGTTTGTGCGCTACCCGAAGGTGCGGTTAAAGTTATAATTGTACCCGCTACCGCGTTATTAACGTTAGTAGCTAATCGTACATTATTATTATCTACTTTATTAATATAGTATCTAGTACCGTTTACTAAATTAGTTAAATTTGCATTACCGTTATTATCGTAAGTAACCGTGTCGCCCGTACTATAACCGTGCGAAGTTATAGGAATAGCGTTTGAACTAATATTATTAGCCGTAAAAGTTTTAGCTGTTTCGTAATCCGTAACATAACCCGTAACAACAAAATCACGAATAACACTAATATATTTAGCAGCAAAATCTGTTAAGTCTGCAAATAAACCACCAGCGCTTTCATCAAATTTTTGTATATTATCATAACCGTTTGTTGCGATTATATTTGTACCAAATTGTGTAAAAGCCCAAAAATCNCTAGTACCNTGTATTCGTATTATTACTATACCCGCCGGATTTAGATTTATCTTGAAATACTAAACTAGAATCCATTTGATATAATTTAGTAGTATCACCAGCGTAGTTAGTAACTCCCCCCGACGTAAACGAAGAAAATAAACCAACCGGAGTACTTGTTAAACCCGTATTGCTTAAATGAACAAAAGAAGGGAAACTTCTATATCCTTTAGTTAAAGGTATAACGTTATCTACTTTTATTGCACCGCTGTTTTGATAAGTAGGCAAATCGGCTTGAAGGTCACCAAACTCAATCATTTAAACCACCCTAACGGCAGACATTTGTAAAGGCGCAGAAGATTCACGTCCTCGTTGCGCTGATTTATTAGCGGAGTCTACCCCTTCTTTATACAAAGAAGCCCAAACTTTAAGTCTTTCATCTTGCATTAAGAATGGCGCACTTTCTCCTAATGCCCCGTATAAATAAAGATCGGGGAAATTAGTTAAAACGTCGTTAGTCGTATTTGTAGNTGATAATCCCGTAGGTCTTTTAAAAAAACCAATTTCTATATTAACAACACTATCTGGAGCAAAACCTATATAAATTTTACTTCCAACTATAGTATAGTAAGTAGAAGCTCCCGACCCTTCGCCTAAATTATAAACTCGAAAGAAATCGGCAGGAGCCATAAAGCTTAAAAAGTTATACGGTGTACTTTGTAATAAAACGTATCTAGCTTCTAAATAACCCGTAGGTAAATCGTAAGCTTGAGTACCCGAAACAGTTTGTATTGTAGCATCTACGCTTTCCATTTCTCTTAAACGTAAATCTCTAGCCATACGTGATTCTGCTAAATCAATAAACGTATCTAAATATTCCGATAAATCAGTTCTATTTAAGTACGAAGCTATTTCTAATTTTAAGTTCGCGTAAGTGTCTAAAGCCATTAAATTTTTCCATTATAAAGTTTAAAAACGCCATTGTCAGGGTCGTTTAACCATTTTCTAAAGCGTATTTTATCTTTAATAGCCCCAGCGTTAGTCATAATTCCTTTTTGCGCAAGTTGTTGAACAACAATTAAAGGGATAGACGCTACTTTTGTCATACCCGCATGTTTACCCAGTTCGCCTTTAAATTTTAAATTATTATTTCCTAAATTAGATTCTTTTTTATTCATATCTAATAAAGGTTGAACGTCCTGCACATCTTCGAAGTGATATTTATTTTCACTATCGTCGATGTGCATTCTTGTTTTAAGTGTAGACGGGCTATTAGCCTCATCTATCCAAAGTTTTTTTGTCATACCATTTCGGTCGCGTATAAACTACCACTTGTAGACGCTTCTCTAATAGCTCCAATTTTATCTCCACCGCTTACTTTAATTAAAATAACTTCATCTTTTGGTAAATAAGATCCAGCATTTACAGTTGCGGTTGGAGTAGAAGCAACAACAAAATGACAGCCAGCAGTTTTTGCACATAACATTACATAACTTGTATCAGCACTAAAAGCATTTGATTGAGGTACTGATGAAGCAGTAAAATCAATTTTATGTACTGTTGATGGTCTGCCATAATATATTCCTGCATTAGCCATAATTACCCCATTCTTCTGATTACGAAAGTTACTTCAACCTCACATGCAGTTGAAGAAGCTCCGTCAGTAATCATTTCTATTGGAGTTCCTTCCGGTACATAATTAGCACTTGAAGGTGTTGCATGATGAACTGTTCCTGCAGCTGATCCACTATGAGGTACGGTAATTGCACCACCACCCACTGCTACTCCGCCTATCTCAAAAGATAAAGCTGCGTTAGCAGAAGATATTGCATTTTTTAAAGTAACGTAAATTTTTTGTATTTTCCCACTATCAGGTACAGTTACAAAATAACTTCCACCAGTTGAGATAGTTGTCATTTTTGATGTTAAAAAATAATCGTTTAATGTTCTCATTTTTTTTTTCCTATTGTTCCGATTTTTACAATCTTCAATAAATAAAGGGCGTACTAATTACGCCCCTTAATATAAAAATATAAATTTATGCTGTTAATGCAAAAATTCCGAAGTTAGAATTAGGGCTTCTTGCAGTCAAAGTGTACTCAGTAAGTATCATGCTTCTGTCTGCATCTCCCGTTTTTGCTAATTCTTTAGTTTGGAAGGGTCTCAAATATGAAAGTTCCCATTTATCCATTTCTAAAATATCAACTCTGTTATCTTGTTGGAATCTATCTGCAACAAATGATGTTTCACCAAAATCAGAAACATAAACATCAACCGCACCGATTACTCTTTTATCAGCAATGTTGTTTGTGTTAGTTGCGATTCCGTTAAAGCCTGAAGCTGTTTGTTTGTGTGAAGCAGTCATAAGCACTACATCTGGATTTCCACCAAGTTCAAAAGATTTTTTTAAACCTGCTTTTAACAGTTCTTCAGTATAAGCTCTTAAAGTTCCGTTAGCGTTTCTTTTTGTTAAGCCATCTCCAGTTGGATTATTTTCTGCACCACCAGCATCTGCATAAGTAGTGTCAGCAGCGTCGGAAAAATTTGAAGCTGCAGTTGCAGTTCCAGCAATATTTCCTCCATACCATGTGCCAACCGATCCGAGATTACGAGCCGTTCCAGCTGCGCCAATAGTTTTAAAAGTTTCAGCGCCGATACAAGTAAATTCTATATCGCGTTTTAACTCTTTTCCAGCTTTGGCTAACTGATAACTCAGTTCGTCGCCCCGACCTGCATTTGTTACAGCTTGGTCAGTTCCGGTTACGCCAATTACTTTATTTGAAATTTGCGTGAAGTTACTTAATCTAGTAGTAGCAACTGTTGCTGTATTTGCAGCATCATCACCCTCTATTTTTGCATTTGCACCAGCAGCTGCAAGTCCATCTGTTTGCCACTCGTGTGTTGTTTGCGCAGCGCTGCCTTGTCCAGCATTACTCATGAAAGGTGTCTCAGTTGGTGAAATATTATATATCACGTTTATAAGATCCTCACGAATACCCACGCGGTCGTATGTTTGTACGGTATTTCCAGGTACAGCCATAATTATCTCCTATTATTCTTTTCCGAAGTACATTTCTTTCAGCACCGATTGTGCATCCTTAACTGACCCCGATTGTTTCAGTTTACTAAAACGATCTTTGTATATTTTAGAATTTTCAGAAGCTTGACTGACGTTTGCTGCATTAGAACTAACGGATTTAGGGGCTTTAGTAACTTTTTTATTTGCTAATTTAGTTTTCTTTAGTTGGTTATAACGATAAGCGTCTGCTAACATTAAAACTGCTCTATGATCTACTAACATAGAAAGTTCTTGGTCTTTGTAACCTAGTTCTTTCGCAAAATTAGTTATGTTCTTTACGAACTCTTTACCCTTAACTTCGTCTTTATAAATTGGTAACTTTTCTGAAAGTAATTGTTTTTCGTTCAAGATATATTTAGAATAAATTTTTTCTTGTTCGATTTTTTGTTCTTTCAAAACACGTTGTTGTTCTTGTTCCGCAATCTGTTTTAGTTCCATATTCTTATCGTATTCAGCTCGATGAATAGCGTAATTTTGTGGATCGTCTTGCGCTAACTTAACCCAATCTATATCTTGGTCTACGTTTAAACTATCAGTTAAAACTTTTAATTTTTCTGCGTATTCATTTCTCGTTTGTTTGACCGCATCAAGTTCGGTTTTAATTCCTTCTTGTTGGGTTTCTAAATCCCTTCTCGAATTACTTAATTCCTGACTTTTTTTTGTGAATGAAGATTCTCGTGAGTAACCTTTTAGAAGCTCGTTAAGGGGTACTTTTTCTAATTTACCGTCAATGGTAACGTCGTAAAGTTCCTCTGGGCTTTCTAAAGCGGTTTCGTTGTCGTCTACTAATTCGTTTACGTCTACATCTTCTTCTAAAAGTTCCACTTGATCTTCTTCAAGATTGCTTTCCTTTTCTTCCGTTGTAGCCGGTTGTGGCTCTTCAGTCTTTGCAGTCTGGTTTAAAAGATTGCTGAATGCCTGTGCTGTTTCTTCCGTCTTGTAGGTTGGTTGTGAAACAACAGACTCCTCAGCTTGAGGTTGCTCTGCCATTATAACTCCTTATTTAAGATTATTATTTTCCTGCGTGGAAGCTAGTTTTCCAGTTTCCATTACAGATTTAACTTGGATAAGAACTACGTTTAACATTCTTTTCATCATGTATATTCTTTCACGTCCTTCAGTATCCCTAATCGGAGAATTGATCCATTCGTGGTCTAATTCTGCCGAAACTTTTTGTATAGCTTCTTGAAATAAAGGATTATCCAGTATTTCTTTAGCTTTTAATCCGCGTTGTATTTCTTTTTCTTTATCCATTATCTGTTATTTATATTTGGGTTTCTTCTATAATTTCCATCTGATTTTCTGCTATTAGATGTGTAATTTGATGGTGTTGATTGATTTAGACCAAATCTTTCAAATGGATTAACACTTGTTGCTCCAGATTTTACTGCATCTTCTATAACTTCTTGTTCTGTCATTGCCCTTGCGTAGTTTTGTTGATCGTTAGTATTATCTCTTTCATTCTTAGCATCTATTTGATAATTAATTTCACTTGCATCAAATTTTTGATCTCCTGTCATTAATTTATTAGCTGCTTGTGAGTTATCAATTATTTGCATAGGACTTTGTAAATTATAAACTGGCTCTCCATCTTTATTGTTTGTGAAGCTATATCCAAGTTCATAATTTTTTACGCATAAATTTATTTCTAATATCAGAACTATCTAATCCTAAAAGTTTTAATCCAGAGCCAAACATTCCAAAATTCATAGGATCATTTAAAGTAAATTGACCATCTTTTCCTGTCATGTAAGCACCTGCACCAGTAAGATAATTTAAAAATTCATAATCATCCATTTTTTCCATATCTTCTATAGAATAATATTCTCTAGGCTCGGAATCATCTTTATCGTCTTTTTCGTTATAAGCGGATTGACCAAAAGTTTCTATTGGCTGACAAATACCATCAACTAACATAAATCCTTCTTGGCAAGGGTCGATAATTTCTTCTTCCGGTACGGAAAAATCTATTTGCGGATTTGGATATAAAGCCGAAGGGTCTAAAGTACCCGCGTTTTCTTGTTCAGTTCGTAAATCAAATAAAGGATTTCTAAATACACCAGCGCTATTAACGTTTGGTTTAGGGTCTAAATCCCCTTTTAAATATTTATCTATAACACCTTGTGCTTCTGTACTTTGTAAAAAAGGTGTCATTAATTTATTCCTTGTTGTAAAATTTTAGAAGCTAGTTTTTCTTTTTCTAAACTTTCTATTTTTTGGTCTTTAATTAATTGTGCAGCTAATTTTTGTTCGTCTAAACTTAATTTTTGCATTTTAATTACGTTATCTTGTTGTTGCTTTTGCGCTTTTAATTGTAAATTAGCTTGATTGTTCATTGTTCTCATTTGTATATCTTGTTTTGCTAATTCCATAGCCGGATCGGGTTGTTGTTGTTTAGGCGGTTGCGGTTGCGCGTTAGCCGGATTAACAAAGAAAGCGTCAGCGCTTTTATATCCAGCGTTTTCTAAATATTTTTCTAACGTATTAAATACGTTTTGCGGGGTAACTAAACCCATTCCGCCCTGCGCTATTAATTTTTCTTGTACAGACAAAACTTGCTGTAACGTTGTTAATCGTTGTTGTTCGTTGCCCGTTCCTAATCCTACTTGAACGGTTACGTCGTAACGATTTGCCCATTCGCGAGGATCCATATTTACAAACTTACCGCGTAAACGGATAATTCTTTCTTTATCTTGGTATTCGCAAATAACAGCCATTACGTTTTTAAATATATCTTTAACGCCTTCCGCAAAGTTACGGGCTATAAGCTCAATTCTTTGATTTGACGCTGCCATCATTTGATTAACTGATTGCGCTGTTGTATGTGATTTATTAATCGTATCGGGATTCATACCGGTTTGTTGTTTTCCTACACCGCTACGTTGTTCTTTAATACTTTCTATTTTTTGTAACATAGCTAGACCGTCGTTTAAGAAATTTGGTGTCTGTAATGGCGTGACAGCATTTGGCGATTTTACGCGTACTATTCCACCTGCTCTCGAGGTCAATAAATCATCAAGATTTGCTTGTCCGTCTACAACAACCGTACGAGCGTTATTCTGAAAATACATGTTGTCCAGCGTATTTCTTAATATGGCTGTGTGTGTTAGCTGAACGTCTGCCAATAAATCATAAAAACTTAAACCAAAGAATCTATGGGGCATTGGTATAGCTACTGCCGTTGCAAAAGGAATAAAATTAATTTCTTCGTTTTCTAAAAGAACGTAATTGTTATATCCGCTTCCGCCTACGGTTATTTTTCTTAATTCTGCGATACCGTCGTTATCGTAATCGCATTTCATATAGACTTCGGTTATATTAACTACCCTTAACGAAGGGTCTATTGTTGAAGATTCTAATTGTGAAGTTGTATCGTCGTAACTTCGTCTAGTTATCGCTTCGGTATTAAAAACATCTTCCGACGTACTAGGTAAATTTTCAACTAATTTCTTATCGTAACCCAAGTCTATTAGTTCGGAAACCGTTTTATAGACGCGTTGTGCAATAAAATCACAATCTTCTATAGATTTAGCCCTCTTACTAATTAAAATTTCTTCAGGCGCTACATTTTCGATACAGACGCGTCCTATATCCTTAACACGTTTAACTTCTACGTTATAAGATACGTCGTTTACGTCTAAATTTTCATATTCGGCTTGTTCAACGCTTATAATTTCTACTTCGCTATCCATTTCTAGCGCTTGTAGTTCTTGTTCCGTTAAATTTTCGTATTTTTCTTTCTTTTGGCTTTTTCTTGTTTTCCAATACGTTTTAACAAATCCGTTTTTAGATAATAAACGCGTCTTTGAACAACGTATAAAGAATACTAAAACCAGGATTATCTTTTTGGAATATATAATTACAATAATCAGAAACTTGATCCGCGTATTCTACATCTTCTTCGTTCGTTGGGTCAAAATTAACTATTTTATCGCCCTGCGTAAACATACGCATTAAGCTTGGAAGGATAGCTTCTACTACTTCTAGTAAATCTTGGCTGACAACACTAGAACGTCCCGAAATTTCATTACCAATCGGCTCACCTAAATAATATTTAAGCGCGTCTTTTCTTTGTTTAGAAAGATCTGATTCGTAAAAACCTAAACTATTACTTATTTCTTGCGAAACTAAAGATAGTAAAGATGATTTTGTTAATTTAGCCATTAAATAATTCCTAATTCGTTATATTCTAATTTGGTCGTCCATTGTGTTGTCTGCTGATTGCCAACAGCGAAATATCTGAATGCGTCAGCGCTATGTGAAGTCCAATCGTGTACTGGTTTATTCTTGATTTCGCCCTTGTCGTTTGTTTGCCATCTATATTGCCGTAAAGCGTCTAGTCCGTCTTTGCATTTTTCGTAATCCCACCAGCATCTTCCGAGTACCATTCGCACGGCATTTATTCCATCTTCGATTGATAGCTTGGGAACTATTGACGTTCGTAGTCCTAAACTTTGCGCGGTTTCTATTCGCGATACACCCGTGCCTATTTCACGTACGTTGGCGTCGTGGGGCAAATAATGGGTATCGTATATATATTTTTTTTGATCCAATAATTGCGCGTAGTATTCTAACGATTCACCGCTATCTTCTATATAGTCGATAACATGAAAAGCACTTCCCTTTTGTTGCACCATCCAGATAGCTGTCTTATCCGCCATACCTAAATCCCAGAACGTATCTACTTTTACAGCGGAGTCGTAAGGCACTTTAGTTATACGGTTTTCTTCTTCCGCTAATTGTAGCCCTTTAGAATAAATAGACCCAATAGCTAAACTATCGAAACTACATTCAAATTCCGCTTCATACACTTCTTCCGGCATTAAGTGTTTAGCTTCGTTTAATTCTAATTCGGATATAATACCCGTTTCCGAAGCAACAAATTTTTTCGCGTACCAACCTTCTTGATGTAAGGCGTAATCAAATAGCGTAAAGAAGCTATTATGACCCTGCGGTGTCCCGATTGCCACCATAAACCCGTTTCTATCCGATAACGCAGGTCTTATTATTTCCGTCCAAAGTCTAGGGGGCATTTGTGCCACCTCATCAAGAACTACACCGTCAATGTATAATCCTCGTAAAGAATCTGGTCTTTCGCACCCTAATAATTGTATTCTTGCGCCATTAGGTAAATCGCATCGTAGTTCTGTTTCATGGTATTGGACGTCCGGTAGGACACCCGTAAATTCTTTAACGTAATCCCATGCATTTTTTTTCGCCATTGCATACGTAGGGCAAACATAATAATATCGCGGTCTTGGTAAAGGGTTTTGAAGCGCCTTTTTTAATAATTCATTTATACATAGTACGGTTTTTCCAAAACGCCTATGGCAGACTAATACGTTAAACCTTCTTAAATTATCGTGAATTTCTTTTTGTAATTTTCGCGGTTTGTAAGGAATTACTATTTTCATTTATCATTTTTTTGCTCTATTTTTAGATTTCGACATAATTTTCAAATTTGAAATTGAATTATTTTTTGGGTTTCCATCTTTATGGTGAACATCTTTACCTTTTATTTTTGCGCCAAATTTTTTTTCCATAATTTTACGTGCTTGATTTCTACTTGATCTATTTTTAATTTGTTTAGGTTTGCCGTGAAATTCTTTATATTCTTTTTTGTAATTACGTTTTAGATTTTTCATTACTTT
>JGI24006J15134_10001831_pt1 | contig 11972 bp, 28 predicted proteins | sample LinPmetageLP53_FD_15134 | JGI IMG/M metagenome (IMG submission 15134) | reverse complement strand
GCTGAACTGTTGACACTTATGGATGAGGCACATTGGGATGATATGTTTAATAAAAAAAATAACATCTTCAAGAACCCACCAGTAGCTGATACAGTTGACAACAGTTTTGATGTCAGCAGTCTAAGTTAACACAATGTCTGAACAAGATAATAAGTTGGCAATCACGGAGATCCGTGGTGAGTTAAAATTAATTAATCAAAAATTGGACACTCTGGTGTCAAATCATATTTGGCACTTGAACCGTGATGTTGGAGTCTTAACTAAGATTTTAATAACGGTATCAACTATCTTGTTTTCAGGCCTTGTAACACTATTGATTAAGACTTTCTTTATGTAGATGGCATTGTCCAATACTCGTGGCTTGGTTGCTGAAGCTCTGGCTTTAGCTCACCTTGCAAACGATCCTAACATCCTGTGCTTTACAGCTGCTGGTGGATTAGGACCGATAGATATTATTACACTAGATAAGACAACTGGTGAGAGAAGATACTTTGATGTGAAGTATGCATCAAAAAGAAAAAACCATAAACCAACACACAACCCAAACATTAATCGTTGTTTAACCAAAGCACAACTGGAGCTGCCATTGCTGGTAGAAATATTATATGTCGATACAGATAACAACAAAATTACAATTCAACGAGCATCAAGCTAGATACCCAAATTTTAGTTACGAAGAACTTGCGTGTCAGCATTGTGGCTCAATGGATTTACCACTTGAATTTTTAATAGCTCTACAAGAGTTAAGGGAAGCAGTTGCAAAGCCAATGCAAATTACCAGTGGCTATCGTTGTGCTGAACACCCAATTGAAAAAAAGAAGTCCAGTCCTGGTTACCATAATCGAGGAGCAGTTGATATTGCAGCCCACGGTGAGTTTGCATATCACATTTTAAAAATAGCCCTGTCGGATGATCGTGGCTGGACAGGAATTGGAATCAATGTGCCATCGTTTATTCATTTGGATAGACGTGAAGAACCTACAATATGGAAATACTGATGCAGTGTAAAAACTGTGAACACGAGTGCCATTGTGGAAACAATGGACAATGTAAAGTGTGTGCTTGCTCAATGTGTGAACACAACGCATTAGATGAATTTTGGAAACGATTAGACGAAGATGAAAAGAACTAAAAATTTTACAACTCATACACCAGGGCCAAAAAAGAGAACAAGCATTGGTAAGAGTAAACTATCAAGACCAAAGAACAAACATACAAGAAGAAGATTAGGATTATAATGTTAAATTTATTAATTAAACCACTACTAGGTGTAGCTGGTGAAGTTGTTACTGGCATCGTAGAAACAAAAAAGAAAAAAGCTGAAGTTAAATTAAAAAAGATTGAAGCTGAAGCAGCTCACATGGACAAGATTATAGCTGGCAAAGCTGAGTGGGAAACAGAAGCTGCAAGACAAATGGATGGTTCATGGAAGGATGAACTAAGTTTAGTCGTGCTACTTTTTCCAGCAGTTCTTGTATTCGTTCCTGGTTGCCAAGATTTTGTTAAGAGTGGTTTTATTGCATTGCAAGAGTTACCAGCTTACTACCAAAATCTTTTATACATTGCCATCTCAGCTAGCTTTGGAATTAAGGGGGCTGGTTCTGCAATTAAAATGTTTAAAAAATGATTTGGATCCTAACAGTAATGATGTGGTACGAGGGTGAGCAAACCAGAAATACCTACTTGCAAGATATAGAATTTATATCTGACAGTGCATGCAAACAATACTTGTTTGATAACAAAGTCATGCTTGTTGATAGCTTATTTGAAAAATTTAGAAACTTAGATGGAATGAAAATGAAATCTTTTGAACATTTTTGTGAAGGCAAGTTTGTAGAACTGGATGAAGTATGAAGATAAGTGAAGATACACCAGTAAGCATGCCAATGAAAAACTTGATTTCAATTGTTGCCTGTGTTGCTGTCGGAGCCTGGTTTGCATTTGGTGTAATCGAGAGATTAAATGTTATAGAGACTGAGCTGCAACTGATGAACCAAGACTTGTTATCTGCAAGCTCACAGAAACCAACAGATCAAGAGCAGTACATGTTGCTTGAGTTCTTATCAAAAGAACATGACAAACTTAAAACAGATGTCGAAGATAAATTACCAATGATTGATAAAGTAGATATGCACTCACAGTTTTTAGAAGAACGTGTCATTGATTTGGAAACCATAACAGACAAGTTAAGAAATAACGGTACACATGATTGAAGTAGTGTTTGCAATATTAATGATAAGCAATGGACAGGTTATAGAGTATGTACCTACTAACGGTATGGCTGACTGCCTAGAACAGAAACGTATTGTATCTCGACAGATTGGTGAGGATCAAGATGGCATCTCAATACAATGCAAACAAGTCAAAGCAGAAATTGAGATCGACATGGGTGACAGAAAAAGAATAACAAAAATAATAGAATGAATTTACCAGAGAAAGTTATTGGTGTTGCATTATTAGGATTGATGGCACTGATTAGTTGGAACTTAGTATCAACAATAAATCTACAAAAAGAATTGTTAAAGATACAGCACGACCAAAAACACATGCACGAAGATATTGAGGAACAAATAAAAAAGATAATTAAAAAACTCAAGAAGAAGGCCAACAGATAATAAACTACAATGGCTTATAAGAAATTTCCAAACGTCAAACTTGGAACGTGTGAACACTGTGGAGCTACAATCAATAGGCATGACTCCTTTGTTGTAAAAGAAATAATGTTTCCCAAAATAAAAAAGATGTATTTATGTCACAATGCTAGAGAACAAGAAGATTGTTTTACTAGACACGAAAAGATCGAATAGATCAAATTTTTCTAAGTTATTCCCACCTACAAAACATATTGACCTAAATGGTAATATAAAATATATTCTATATTCATGGGATATACAACTTTTCAACAATACAAAAACAAACACAGTAAAACTGCATATAAAGTAGTTACACCATACGTTAATGATGAAGGTAAGAAATCATCATTTGTTACAAAGTTTGACCCTCACTCACCTACTATGCCAATGGATAAACAAGAGGCAAAAGTAGCTGCAATGTCTTTGGCAGCTCACATTAATAAAGTTGGGCCTAAAGTTTATTTTGATTTAATGCCTTTGTGTGAGGCAGTTGAAACTATTTATAGACCTGAACGTAAAGAGCAGCACAAAACAAGTGAACCTAGAAGTTTGACAGAAAAAGAAATGAAGATGGGTTTTTATAATTGTGGAGGCATATACAAAAAAGGCCACAAAAAAGAAGGCCAGACTTATGGATGGATGATACGAACAAGTTTATGGAAACAGCCTATTAAAACTATCAACACTACATCTTGCACAAACATGGTAAGAGAACTGAAACAATTAGGTTGCAAGGATAGTAAAATTACCAGTGTTGTTGATACATTAAAACAAGTTATAAAGATATGTGTGGCATCTGATAAATGCACATTGCAAACCAATCAAATTATTAGTTTTAAAAGAAAGAAAACAAAGAAAGATATAGCAGTACAAATACCAGCTAAAAAAGATATTGATCTTATGATCAGTAAAGCATCACCTTTGTATTCTATTATGTTTTTGTTCATATCATTGACTGGTATGAGGTGGCAAGAGATGTCAGCATTTACCTGGAACAAGATAAGTTGGAACCGTGATATGTTAATTATAGATCACGCAATAAAAGATGGGTATTGCACAAAAGGAACTAAGACGGCAGCTGGTGAACGTGATGTACCCTTAGTTAAAATATTAAAAGATGCTTTGTTAAAATGGAAAGAACACCCATTGTCTGACAAAACAAATGGTGATGATAGTTTTATATTTGGTGATGGAAATGGCAACTACATTCCACATCATAAAACTAATGTGTATTACAAAAGATTAAAAGAAGAATGCAATTTAGATTGGCATGGAGGCATACATTCGTTCAGACATTACTATGCAAGTTTGCTGTTTGACTGGCATCGTAAACAAGCAATATCATTGAAGGACATTACATACTACATTGGACATACAGATATTAATTTTACCATGAAAAAGTATGCTAAATGTTTTAATGATGAAGATAAATGGTTTGAACGAGTTGATAAAATAAATGCTTGTTTAGACGAGTTTTAGGGGGTACCCGTAGTATCACCTGGTTTCATTTCGTTAATCCTCGTGCTTCCTAGAAGGTTTTTTTTTGTGCAAGGAGAGCAAAAAACTAGCTCAATGCCTTGATAATTATATTTCCAAGTAAATTTAGTGTGAGTTAATGGACTGAATGTTTTATGGCACAAATCACATTTCAAATTAATCACCAGACAAAATCTTTTCAATTCCTTTGTGGTGTATGAAAAGTTCTCTTACGCAGTTTTGAATGATTCTAAGGTGGCGTATATCTTGTTCTCGATAGTATCGTCTTGATCGTGGATCGTTGTTGCGTCTTACTGGTTTGATAAATTCAGGATGTTTTGACTCCCAAAATCTAATAATCCATTGTGGCTCTTCTAATATCTGTGACACTTCACTGGTGTTATAAAATGTTTTCATATTATTTCTCTAAATATGGATCTTCAAACAATCGATCAATGATTGCACCACGGATTGTTGTTGGTGTACCATCTCCTCTCCGTAGCACACTAGATTTCATTCTAGCTAATGCGTCACCAGGTTCTTTATAACATTGCAATCTAAATGTTAAATCATCTGATAATTCTTTCAGCATCTCATGCATATCAGTGCCATATTTAAGTTTAGGAAATAATCTAACTACTCGTAAATTCCAATCGTTATCATATTGTGCGTTTAAATAGCAGATGACATTATTGTAAATAAACTTAATTGTAATGCCTTGACGTTTATTGTCTGGTATTTCAAACATATCTGGTTCACTGTTTCTCATAATATTTCTAACGATCTGTTGTTACCTTGTTTTTTTTTTAAAAAACCACGTTGTATTAATTGTTGTATATGAAGTCGTGCTGTTGTTTGTGTAGTTCCTATTGCATAGCCAACTTCTTTTTGTGATGGGCTATATCCGTTGTCTTTAAAAAACTTTTTAATAAAATCTAAAACTTTTTTTTGTTTTGGTGTCATTCAATAACCTTGATTAATTTTTTTAAATACCACTCAGCCTTTTGATAATCCTGGAGTGCATTGCCTTTCATCTCAGCTCGTGAAATGTATTTGTATATTTGGCCCAAGCAATATCCTTTAAACATTTCTGTGGTTAATCCATTTTGTATGACATCAATTGTTTCAATGTCACTGCTTGTGTAATGCTTTGGATGATTAACTGGATCGTGGCTCATAAGCTGACCACAACTATGACTATGACAAACAAAGCCATGCCAATTAATTTCCATCCAAAAGGTGATATATATCTCATATAATGTCCTAGGAGGTGGGTAAGGAATAAAGGAATTATGAACGAATCAAAACACCCTACCCACCATAAAAGTTAAAATGGTATTTCATCTCCCTGTGCTGCTTGACTTGGAGCATTTGCCTCACTGAGCTGTATTGATATAGCATTTTTGTGCTTATCACTTGTCCATGCAGCTAACCGACCTCTACGTTCAGACCCATCTTTGTTCACAATTGTTATTGGACCAGTCCAAATTGGAGCAACTTTTTTACCATCTTTGTTAGGTGGTCTTTTATCTACACTTATTTCTAAAAAATTATTACTTGCTACAATTTTTTCATCATCAAGAAACAGCATGCCGTTTCCCATTTTTACATAATCACTCATATCGTTTTTCCTTCTGTTAATGTTTGTTGAGTTTTAGTGTATAAAGCATCTATGGCTTTCATCTTCTTAGGATTTGAATCTCTCAGACCCTTCAAAAATTCTCTAATTTCAGGCTGGCTCACGACAGCTTTTAATGATTCTGTTTGACTAGCATTTTCAATCTGTTTCATAACACTGTCATAAGTCACTGTTTTTTTTACCAAGGCTAATCCAGTATGATTTTGATTAGACTTTTTTAACAACTCACCATCACTAATAGCTCGTTGCACTTCTTCATAAGAAGAAATCTTGTCGTTGGACAATCCAAGATTGCCTAATGCCCTTCCAATGCAGCTTGTCTCACAATTTTCTAATGCACTTGTTTTATTGACTGGTCCGATTGCTCTAAATTCTTCAGCAGTACCAGTTGCAACTAACTTATCGTCTATAAATATAGATGATCTCATCACAACTCTTGTGGCTGTGTTCTCAACAATCTCTGTATTTATTAAAGCTCGTGTTCCAAAATGCTTACGCATAATTTGTATTCGTGGACCTATTTCTAAATACTTTTTGCCTTTTAAATTAATAGACAACTCGTCTTGCTTTACCATTATTTCATCCATGGCATTGCGTAATAATTTTGTTGCTGATGTTTCTTGTTTCATTGTTCCTCCTATAAGTTGTGTGCTTGTTTAAATAATTCTCTGGCCTTGTGTAAATTTTCTTCCCCTATATCTGCATAAAAACTTTCCCAATCAGGATCGTGAAAACTTAACAGTCGTAATGGATCACCCTTGCTGTTTAATATATGTCTATCCCTTAATCGTGCCTGGTTTTTAAGGTATTCAAAGTGATCATTCATGGCATCTACTGTTAGTAAATCACAGTTTGATGAATCAAATATCTTGTGTTCTTTGTCATTCACATAAAACAAGAACGGCCTCTTGTTAGTGCATTTCCAGTAGTATGACGTTTGTCTACAATGATTGATAAGGGGCTGGTCAATCTTTGTTGTGCTGACACTTCTCGTGCCATCTTTTTTTGGCTTTAATAATCGTGGTAATCTTAATTTTTGCTCCCCAAACTTTAAATCATCTTCACCATCTATTCGGCCCAACATACCTACATAAGTTAAAGGCAAGGTAACATTGCGTTCTGCTATTACTGGTTTGGTAAACTTTATTGATTTCCAAGCTGCAATAGAATGTTTTAAATAATCAGCTGCTAAACCTTTAAATGCTGCATACTTTTCTTTATCTTTTTCATCAGATGGTTTGTAAGCGTTCATTTCTTGATCTAACATTTCAAATGCTTGATCTTCAGATATTTTTTTGTTGTTTACTTTTTGACTATTAAAAGTCCATATCACATCACAGAATACAAGTTGACAAATGTAACCAATTGTTGTGCCAAAAAACATATTGATATTAGTTTTGTTGCGTCTGCGTGTCTCTTGATTAAAAGCTCCGTACATCAAAGCCCATAACCACATAGGTTGTAATAGTTGTGTAGGTGAGTAATGGTTTATATCTAATTCTATAAACTCTTGAGGTATAATACCTAGCTCTTCGTCTAATGATTTTGGTTTTTGTTGTTCAACCATATTGATAAATTTTCATATTCGTAAAAATACGTCAAGTTAAATTTTAAATATTGTGTATAAAAATAAAATAATATCCATATATACACCAAATCATTATAAAATATAAGATATTTCAAAGTTATTTAAGATAAAAAGTTTATTTTTAGGTATTGTATTTAACAAATAACGCAAGTATAAAATAAGAATGTATTTATCAAAATGGATTGGCTTAACTAAAACAACAAAGAAAAGTGTAGCTGAAAAACTTGGTAACATAACAGCCACTTCGGTTACTCGATGGACCAAATCAAAACGATTTCCAAAACCACAAGAGCTTATGCGTATTGAAGAAATAACTGAGGGCCTTGTCACTGCAAACGACTTTGTTAAACAATGGAAAGAGCAGAATGGCCAAAAAAAAATTTAACATTGATCAATTTAAATTAGTTCAGGTGCATTTCGAGGATGCTATGGATTATGACACTGGATGGCATGATTTAAAAAAAGTTCAAGCTGCAAAAACAGAGCCAGTTACAAGTGTTGGTTGGATCGTACATGAAACAGAAAAGCATATTGTTTTGTCAGCAGATTTTTGTAGTGACGGCACCACTGGTAGGGCAATTGCAATACCTAAAGATTGGTGTCAAAAAATAATACCATTAAAAGAGGTTATCAATGGACCCAACTGATGAGTATGGCTGGTAATGATAGCTGATATTTCATGGCATGAATACCAAATGGCAGCTCAAGTAGGTGTCAGCCGTAAATCACAATCTATAAACCTTGGTCATAAAGATCGTTATGGCTCAGTTTGGAACCCAATCAATGATATAGGATGGTCAGTCGTTAGTGCTGTATCAGAATTGGCCGTTGCTAAATGCCTGAAGATGTATTGGGATGGCTCAGTCAATACCTTCTCACGACCTGATTTAGAGGGCATAGAAGTTAAAGCCCAACTTCATCATAGTATTGATCCACACAAAACAAGTAATTTCTTGGTTGTAAAACCAAATGCAGATAACGAGCTTGTGCATGTCCTGGTCCTTGTTCATTCAAACACACGATACGAAGTTGTTGGATTTATTAAAGGTAAGAACGCAAAGATTAAACAGTTTGAACGACAAGTAAAAGATCGGCCACCATTTTATGCCGTACCAATTGATGAACTTACAGATATGAGGATGTTATGATTAAACACTACACAATTACTGCACTAATTTTATTTGTTTTTGTATTGGGTTTATACATTGGACACTATTTTGCTGCCCCAATCCATCATGTTCTTGATGACCAATGGACCGAGATTACAATAGCTCGTGAACAAATAGAATTAATCTGCATTCAAGTAGGCTGTGTGTTTGACTGATCTTAGAATACTTAGTCTTGGAGCTGGTGTTCAAAGTAGCACAGTAGCATTGATGATGGAAAAAGGTTTGATTGATAAACCTGACGCAGCTATTTTTGCAGACACAAAAAGTGAGCCTAAAGCAGTTATGGAGTGGCTTGAATGGTTAAAAACACAATTATCTTTTGCTTTACACATTGTCAGTCGTGGTAATTTAAGACAAGACACAGTTGACGCAGTTCATGGCAAGTACAAATATGTGACAATACCAGTTTATACAGTAAATGCCGAGACTGGTAAAAAGGGTTTATTGCGTAGGCAATGCACCGCTGATTACAAAATAATTCCAGTAAACAAAAAAGTTAGAGAATTGCTTGGTCTTAAAAGGTATCAGCATGTCAAAAAAGGTACTGAAGTTGAAATGGTTATGGGTATTTCGTATGACGAGGTGAGTCGTATGCGTACCAATCAAATTAAATATATTAAAAACCAATATCCATTAGTTGATCTTAAAATGCGTAGGCAAGACTGCATTAATTGGATGGAGGATAATAACTATCCAAAGCCCCCACGATCTGCGTGTACTTTTTGTCCGTTTCATAGCAACGAAGAATGGCTGCATGTAAAACAAAATAAATCTGAATGGGATGAAGTTGTTGAGCTTGATAAAGCAATTCGACATGCCACAAAACGACCAGAAGATGAGGTGTTTTTGCATTCATCTTGCAAACCCATTGATGAGATTGATTTTGAGAAAAAAGATCCTCAATTAAACATGTTTGAAAATGAGTGTGAAGGTATGTGTGGCGTATGAATAGTTTAAAGCACAGCTGCATAGACGTTGGTAGTGGTTTTTTGTTAGCCATCTTAATTCAAATATCTATATTTCCCTTGTTTGGATTATACCCAAGCATAAGTGACACCATTGGCATATCGTTAATATTCACAGTTGTTTCTATCATACGTTCCTGGCTATGGAGATTGGTGTTTAAACATGAATAGCCAAGCAAAATGGGGGTGGTTTCTCCGATCTGATGTCAGCCCCAACGGGAAGATCGTTTACCTCTTATTGAGTGAGTATAAGGCCAAATACGGGAGATGCTATATTCGTCAACAAACCATTGCAAACCAAATTAATATGAACAGAAGAACAGTCGTTCGTGCATTGCGTGAGTTAGAAGATAAACGATTAATCACAAGAAAAAGATTAAAAAGCTCGTGTGAATATTTTTTACATATCAGTTTATTGGACAATGTTTTAAGCCCTCAACAAAGTGATACGACACCAGAGTCGTATATTAGTAAAGTATATAATACTAATAATACTACTTATAGAACTACTAAGAATACTAAGAAGGTGCCAGATTTGTCTCATCTGGGGAAGAATTTAAAGATGAATTATAAGACTGCTGTCCATGACATAAAAAATGGGAGCAGACTAAAAAAAGCAGACCAACTTGTTCACAATAAATTCTTTACTCACATGAAATCACGAGGTGATATGGGTAAGTTTTGGCAACAACTTATTGATGGTGAAATCGAATGGCCTGAAGAACTACCAAAGTTAGGTAAGGTATAATGAAAGTCCTTGGTCATTCTTGGGCTTATTCTTGGTTCCTTGCTCATTCTTGGGTCCTTGCTCATTCTTGGAAGTTTATCAAATGAGTATCACTTCTGTACAAATAATAGATATGTTTCAAATAGCTTATGATACAGACAAAAAGCTGCCTTCTGTATATAAGCAAGGTGCAAGTTCTATGAGATTTGATATTGTTCATGATAGCTCAGATCATAATCGTTGGAGTAAGCAGCCCATTAAAACAGTTGCTACAAGTCGAGAGATTGAAATATACGAGTTTTGTCTTTTTTACTTAGGCCCATTAATGAGTGTAGATGAGAGAAAACTTGTTTGGGCCAGAACTTTGAATGCTCCCTGGCATTGGATAGGTAAGAATATTCTTAATTGTTCCCGTCATACTGCAAAAAAGAGATATTTAGAGGTCATTCGTATGCTTAGAATGAGAGTGTCAATCAGTGAGGAGCTTATGAAAAAGCTCCCCAGGATTTAATAAGTATATTAAAATTAATATTCCTCTGTTAATTTAAATTCTACTGTTAAGGTGTCATCACCATAAGTGTTAAGCTGCCTTCTAGCAAAACACATTGCCTCGTAAAATTGTCCAAGGTCATAACAATTTTCTTCAAAAACAATTTTCTTTGTTATTTTTGGTTTTTTATAATCCAAATGTTTTTGTTTTTTGTTGTCATAATAACCTGTTTTAGTTTCAGTTTTTGTTATTTTTACATTATCAAAGTTTATAGTCATTGTTATTTATTCTCCTATTTTATTTTTGTTTAAAAAATCTTGAACTCTTTCTTGCGTGTATATGTGACAAGCTAACAAAAAATTGTATTCGTTAGATTTATCTTTTTTTAAATCGTCAATGATATTATCAAGATCAAGAATTTCAGATAGTTCCTCGATTATATCTATTGCTTCATCAAGTTTGCTTTGAGTTGATCTTTGTTTCATTGGTCCCCCTTTATTAGTTTTATTAATTGAATTATTAGTTCCTTGGTGCCTAAAATAACTATTAAGACAAAGAAACAGGCCATGGCCCCCAATAGGAACTGAGGGCCTGGATCCAGGTTTATTGTTGTTAGCAGCTCAATCATTTAAGGCCTCATCAAAATCATCTTCATAATAATCTTGGAACATGCAATAGAACTGATCTAGATCAATCTTAAAAAATCTATAATCAGTCAATCCACCCCTTGCGTCAGCTCCATTATGTATTGAAAGAGCTATAATTGGATTTTCCCATATATCACCGAAAGTCAGGTATTGAATGCTTTGTGATAAGCAATTGTCAAAATTGTATGTATATGTACAATCAATATCTTGATCAAAATATACATATTCTTGCATAAACTGTTCAACGTCATGTCTAGTGTTTGATCTGCCATCTCTATTATCAAATCCATGCCATTTATCTTGATTAATCCAATCATTAAGCTGCTTGGTCAAATCTGGTAAATATTCACAACTTTCTGATAAGTGATGAAATAATGATTTTGTGATAATATCATCATCTTTTGTTAAATATTCTTCATTTTCAAAATCAATTAATGTTTTTTTCTGGTTATGCTGCCAGTGACGGCCATCATCACCACCACTATCAAGGAAATGTGTTCCAGTGTTTTCAGTTAACATTTCATATATTGCTTGATTAGTTGTATTACTCATTGAACCCCCTTATTGTTTAAATTTGTGTAAATTAATGAATCATAATTTATAGGACCACCCAAACGATCTAACAAAAACATATGTAA
>JGI24006J15134_10001828_pt1 | contig 11987 bp, 7 predicted proteins | sample LinPmetageLP53_FD_15134 | JGI IMG/M metagenome (IMG submission 15134) | reverse complement strand
CATTAGAATTTATTATGGCTAAACTTCAATCTCCTGCAATTGGATCTGATGGTACGCCAGTAGGTAGAATTACAGAACAATCTCTTAAAGATCTTATGGCTGATGAAAGATATTGGCATCCTGCACGTAGAAATCCAGACTTTATAAAGCAGGTTGATGAGGGTTTTGAGAAACTTCATGGTTAATAAATTTAATTTGTGCGTTGCATTTTGAATAAAACTGTTGTTTGAATGGGTTATTACGACCCATATCGCATTGATTGGCCCTTATTGGATACCCGAATTGATATGTAAGAGTGGATACTCGTAGCAATCGGAAACTCAATTTAGGACTGTAAAATGGCTAATACAATAACTAACGCCTTTATAAAGCAGTTTGAAACTGAAGTTCACATGGCGTATCAGCGTATGGGTTCCAAGCTACGGAATACTATTCGTTCTACAAATGTGTCAGGTTCAACTGCACGATTCCAGAAAATAGGCACTGGATCAGCGTCAACAAAATCTCGTAATGGTAATGTAACTCCAATGGAACTTGCACATACCAATGTTGAAGTATCAATGAGCGACTTCTATGCTGCTGAATACATTGACAAACTTGATGAGTTGAAAACAAACATCAATGAACGTCAGGCTGTAACACAATCTTCTGCTGCTGCATTAGGTCGTAAGACTGATGAAATCATTGTTGCTGCAATGGATGCAGGAGCTAACTCTACTCAGATACATGACACTGGTTCTGCTTTAGGTAAGGCAGATCTATTAACAGTATTTGAGACTTTTGGTGCTGCTGACATTCCCGAAGATGGACAGCGTTACTTAGTAATGTCTCCAAAAGGATTTGCAGATCTTTACAACATAAATGAATTTGCTTCATCTGATTTTGTTGGTGATCAAAACCTACCATTCGCAGGTGGCATTACAATGAAAGAGTTCTTAGGCTTTAAGATCTTTTCTACAAATGCTGTCTCAGGTGGTAAGAACTTTGCTTATCATACAACTGCAATTGGCATTGGTGTTAATTCAGATGTTTCAACTGAAATCAATTATGTTGCTGAAAAGGTCGCGCACCTTTCAACATCAATGATGTCAATGGGCGCAGTAGCTATCGATGATAACGGTATCTACGAAGTCCTAGACAATAACTAAGGAGGAGATCTAAAATGGCTTATAGTGCAAGTGGTCTTGCTCGTATCGGTGGCGACTCAAATGGTAGTTTGTGGATGTACACATCTGCTGATGCGATTGCTACTGTGAACACAGAGGGTTACTTTAACAGCGCAGCTAATATGGTTGCTGTTCGTGACTTGATTATTGTTTGCGATACAAACGTTCCAACAACTAACTTCTGTACTGTTCTTTCCAATACTGGAACAGTTGTAGATGTATCTAATGGTACTGCTGTTGCGGAAACTGATAGTGACTAATGAGTGGGGGCATTAGCCCCCCTCTTTTTATAGGGGTTTAGAATGGCATTAAGTACACCTGCTAATAGCGCAATTGATATTTGCAGTCGGGCGCTTATCCTTGTTGGTGCAGAGCCTATTACTTCTTTTGAAGATGATACAACAGAAGCCCTAATCGCAGGGAATATGTATGAAGATATTGCAAGAACTAATCTTACTTCTACACGTTGGCGGTTTGCTTCAAATCAGGCTGTTTTAAATAGATTAACAGATGTTCCTACTGGTAGATTTGATGCTGCATATCAGCTTCCAGATTATCTTTTTGTTCATGCTGTAACAGTAAGAGATCATCTAATAGAATATAATATATATGGTAATAAAGTTTTTTGTGATGCGAGTCCAAATGATGAGTTGGTTATAGACTTTACATATAGAGCTAGTGAAGTTGATTGGCCTTCTTACTTTTCTGTTTGTGTTGAATATGCAATGGCAACTGTATTTTCTACTGCTTTAATAAGAGACACTGCGTTATCATCTTTAATGTCTGGTCAGTATGACTTTCTAATAGCAAAAGCTAGATCAACTGATTCTCAACAACAGACAACTAGAAAAGTTACAACATCGAGGTTTATCACGAATAGGCGCAGCTAATGCAAAAAGCACGAATACCAATTACAAATTTTCAATATGGTGAAATAAGTCCGTCTTTGGTTTCGAGAACGGACTCTGCTATTTATAACTCTTCAGCGCAAAGCGTTAAGAATTTTTTTATAAGAACAGAAGGTGGTGTAGCTAAACGTGGTGGGTTTCAAGCTCTGCATGACTTTACTGGTATTACAGAGAACACTGCTATACGTCAGCAAATAAGGCTTATACCTTTTATATTCTCAGATGATGAGCAATATGTAATAGCGTTCTCCCATCAGAAGTGTGAAATCTTTTTTATACATCCAGTGACAGGTGCATTGAGTCTAGCAACAACATTAACTCAAGATGTAGATAGTAATGCTTTGCAATGGGATCATGCTTACCTACATGAAATGACATATGCCCAAGGTGGCGATATTCTTTTTCTCAGCCACAATACTTTTATGTGTCAACAAATAGTAAGAACTGGACTTAATAGTTTCCAAGTAGAGCAGTTTAATTTTGTTTTACAGGCAGGAGGAGCTAAGATCTTTCAGCCTTACTATCACTTTCACCCAACAGGAATGACTCTTGATCCGTCTGCAAGTACTGGTAACTCTATTACTGTAACAACTAGTGCTGCATACTTTGATACTACAGGTAAACATGTTGGTATAACATTGTTGTATCATGGGTCAGAAATATACATAACTTCTGTTCAATCTAGTACACAAGCAACTGGTAGAGTTGTTGATGAGCTTTTTGTCGAGTTAGATCCTAATGCTGTTAGAACTACTGATGGATCTACCAATCTAGAAATAACACAGATTAATCATGGCATGTCTACTGGTGATTCTATTACCATACGAAATGCAACATCTGTTGGTGGTGTAAGCGCAGGTAATGTAAATGGAGCTAGATCAATAACATCTATAATTGATGAGAATAGATATATTGTTGTAGGTGGTGGTTCAGCTAATACATCTGAAGATGGTGGTGGATTTATACAGATTGTTACTCATGCACCTACTACTGAATGGATGGAACAGTCATATTCTCAACTAAGAGGTTATCCTGCTGCTGTTGGTTTCCATGAAAACAGATTATGGTTTGGCGGTACGTTATCTCAACCTGATACAGTTTGGGCTAGTAAGTCAGGATTGTTTTATAACTTTGATATTGGTACTGCTCAAGATGATGATGGTTTAGAACTTGTTATGAGTATTGGTGAAGTGGCTACTATACGTCACTTTGTTTCTAATAGGGATATACATATCTTTACCGCAGGTTCGGAGTTCTTTATTCCTACATTTGAGAACCAACCTATTACTCCTTCTAATGCTAGGGTTAAAAGACAAACATCTTTTGGTTCTAGCTTTGTAAGGCCGCAACCTTTTTATGGTGCTACTATCTTTAGTCAGATTGGTGGCAAGATGATACGTCAATTTGTGTTTGATGATAGTCAGCAAGCTTACAAAGCCGATCCTATTTCATTGCTTTCTTCTCATTTAATAAGCGATCCTGTTCAAATGTGCGTAATAAGTGGCGCAGTAAACACAGCTGAGTCATTTGTGTTTGCTCAAAACTTTACAGGAGAGATTGCTGTTTATAATCTAAATAGAGTTGAGGGTGTTGCAGGTTGGACAAGGTTTGAGACGAACGGTTCTTTTCATTCTGTTACTGCTATTGGTAATAGGGTTTTTGCTGTCATTAAGACGAATCTTGGATCAGGTACAAATAGTTTTGTATTTACTGAGCTAAATCAGAATGTAAGTTTAGATCTTGGAAACACATATACTGGAACAGCAGGAGTGTTTACTGTATCAAACTTTTTTGAGAATGGCGCACAGGTCGATGTAATCAGTGCTACGGACTACTTAGGTAAGTTTACTGTGTCTGGTGGTCAGATTAATGTTTCGGCTGTAGACGCTTCTCTTACAAGCTGTCAGGTAGGTTTTGGTTTTGATGTAGAGTTAAAGACCAATCCTATAGATGTTAATACTGCAATCGGTCCAGAAACAGGACAGCCTAGAAGTTTAAGTAGAGTTATACTTGATATGTCTGAGACATTATCTGTATCAGTAAACAACAAGAAACTAATTATAAGAAAAGTAAACAATGACTTCAGCAAACCAAGACAGGCAGTCACAGGTAAACGAGAGTTTTATTTACTTGGGTACAATAAAGACCCACAGGTGACAGTTACACAAACCGCACCTATGTTTATTCAAGTTAATGGTTTAGTTGCAGAGGTATCTTTCTAATGGGTTTAAATGTATTTTTAGCAGGTTTAAGTTTGCTTGGCACAAAGAAGTCTTATGATGCTACAAGAGCAGAGGCAAAGCGTAGGGCTGAGATAGGTGTCTTTGAAGCAAGGCAACATGTTAATGATTTGTTTCTTACTAAGGCTCAAGCAATAGATGAATCTAATAGACGTATTAGAGATATGCAAATTGCTGAATCTCAGAACATTGCTTTCTTTAGTGCATTGGGGAGAGAAGATAGATCTGTTGGTGCGCTTCTTAAAGAGAATAGAAGAATTGCATCTGAGGATTTAGAAGGCATAGAGAGATCTGCTGAACTTCAAACGGCTAAGTTAGCTACGGCTGCTGCTGTTGCTTACAAGTATGGGCAAGGCGCATCGGCAGGATTAAAAGCAGAAGCAACTGCAAATCTTATTACAGGCATTACAGATATTGCTCAGAACTTAGATCCAAAGTTTTTTAAAGGAACGGCATAAATGGGCGTTATTAGAGAAAAGAGACAGGTAGGTAGTCTTGGTCCTGTAGGTGTTGTTCGACAACAAAGTAGCAATCAATACCAAAGAATAGCTGCTGCTACAAATAAACTAACAGAACTAGCTATTGGTGAGATGGGTAGGCAGTCTGCTATTAGTGGTAAGAAACTTGCTCAAGAAGAAGAAACATCAAAGATCACGACACTTGATCCTATTACAAATAAACCAGAGGCTCTTAGTTGGATTGAAGACAATAGTTTTTTTGGTCGAGTAGGTAAAGAAGCTTACGAAGAAACAATAGCTAAACGATTTCAATTTGAGATTGATAACCAGTTAAAGTTAAAAGCTAAAGAATTTGCTATTAAATATCAGGATAAAGATGGTGGTGTAGAATTATTTAAAGATCAAATGCATCAATACATTGACAATATGGCAACTGGTTCTGAGGCTACTGGTTATAGTAATTACATTATGCAAACAGGTGTAAGTCTTACAACAACAACAAGCCTTAACCTTATGGATAAAGCTGCTGCAAAAGAAAGAATGAAGACTACTTCTATAATAGTTAGCGGTATTGAAGATCAACTTGATGCATTAGAAACATTAGCGTCTGATGGATTTTCTCAAAGAGCAGAAATTATTAGAGAAGAAATAATAAATACTGCAAGAAATGCTCAAGGATCTAGTCATTTTACAAAAGAAGAAGCAGACGCTTTTGAGAAATCTTCTGCAATTCGATATGCAAGAGGTGTTCTTCGTTATCGTATGCAGAATTTAAACTCAGATCAGTCAACTAATATTCTAAATTCTTTGCTTAGTGGAAGCTATAGTGATTTAGATAAAACATTTAATGCAGAAGAAATAGATGCACTAAGCACTGCTGTTTCTTTTTTACAGAGTAGCATTGAAGTAAACGGAGAAACAGTAATGACAGTAGACTTTGAGTCTATTCAATCATTAGCTCCTTTTGTTCAAGGCACAATTCAATCAACTAAACTTGCTGAAGCAAAGGTTGCACAAGAGGCTTCTCTTAACGAAACAAAATATGATACAGCTATAAACAATGCTAGAGGAACTGGTGAGATAGTGTTAAACTCATCTTCCTATCCCACCTATGATTCTAAAGTTAATGAACTTATAAACAGATATGAGAAGACAGAAACTTTATTAAATAATAGGGAAACTAAAGACCCTGCTCTTCGTAAAGGTGTATCTGCTACTAATCAGGAAAAGTTAGATGTAAGAATGAGAATGTCTTATGGTCTTTTAATTCCTGCATATGAATGGCTTCAAGATAATACAAAGTTATCACCACCAGATATAGTTAGAGCTATACAGGAATCTTATGACTCAGGTAATACAGGATCTAACTTTGGAAAGTTTATAAAGGGCGATGCTCGTATAGCTATGGAAGTTATTAAAGATCTTAAGAAAAGAAAAAATGGACTTAATGATCCACAAATTGATGAGTTTATTGCAGGTTTAGGACAGGTTGATTTTAGAAATAGTGAGAAAGCTAAGATTGAAGAAGAAGTTTCAACTAACGAAAAGATTGAAAATTTTATAGCAAATGCAACAGACCAATATGATGAAGCTTTAGTATATATAAATACTTCAACTCTAAGTCAGCCTCAAAAGAATGCAAGAATAGATGAGTTAAATGTTGCTAGAGTTAACAATATTTTAAATGAAGCAATACAAGCTAATTCTGATATTGTTTCTGATAATATTATTGATGCTGCTACATATGCAAGTTTAGGTTTAGAAAAAGATTCTCTTACTCCAGAACTAAAAGCTGCTGTTGATAATGCTAAAAGTTTTTTAAATGACGATAAAATCTCATCATTATTATCTGTAAAAGCTAGTAAATTAAATTCAAGCGAAGCAAAGGCTTCTATCGGAATAGCAGAAAAAAACATTCAAACCTCAATACAAAATGGTGAATTGTTAGGAAACACTACGGCACAAAAGAAAGCTTCTGAGAACCTTATTCTTCAATTCTCTGGTGGAATGGGTGTTGAGTTTTTTACTAGTGATGAAACTTTTGCAACCAAACCAGATGGCACTGCTAAGAATCCTGCTGCCCTTATGCTTCTGCAATCAATTCACTCAGGAGTTATACCAACAAGTTTAGAGGTTATGTTTGATAAACTTGCAGATGGTATTCCAACTGATGATCCACAAACTGCATTAAATCTAATAACATTATACAAACAATTATCTTCTCAGCCCAAAGGTGAACTTCCTCAAGTAAACTTAATAGCCCCACTGTTGGGAAAAGAAACATCATCAAAGTTAGAAGCAATAGCTACTGCTAGAATAATGACGAATGAATCTGTTAATGAGATTGCAAAAAGATTAAACGACACAGATTTAGAAGAAGTAAAAGTTACGATGAAAAGAAAATTTGGCGACAAACATGGGAAAGGTGAACTAACTGTAAATGACTTTGTAGCTTTAGAAGTCCCTGATGCTAAAAATAATTCTCAAGCAGTAAAGATGTTAGGGTCATATGCTTTGTACATGGGTTCTCTTGGTATGAGTGCTGATAGTATAGGTAAAAATCTTGATAGTTATTATAACAGAATGTTTTCAGATACAGAAGGTTATATAATAGACGTAGCTTCTGAAAGTGGTGAGAAATCTAGATACTCTTTTAATCATATTTTTACAGACGCTAGAATAAAAGATTTCTTTATTGAAAAAGTAAATAGGGAACTAATGGATATTCTTCCTAATGGACAATCATTAATGATTTCTTCTGATAGTAACCCTCCATCTAATAGAGCTTTCCTTATGCCTATTAATGTAGATCAAAGTGGTGGTGTTAGATTTATGGTCGTTATGAATGATAATGGTAATTACATTCCTGTTACTGGTAAAAATGGTTATCCTGTTGGATTTTCTACAGGTGAAAGTGATGTAGTTGATTTTGCAAAAAACATTACTAATGAAAATTTTATGAAAACTTATAGCTTACAAGATATTAACGTTATAAGAGAAAGCAAAATAGAAGGTGATGAAATACAAGAAAGTTTAACTACTGATCCAAATCAAGGTTATTCAGTGCCAGAAGAATATGAAGACTCTCCATATGCAGGGGCAGGTCAATAATGGCAATTAACCCTCTTCTTTCTGGAACTCAATTAGGTGCTTTAGATAACTTTCAAGCAGAAGAAAAAAAGCCTAAGTTCTTTGATCTTGTTGGCGCACAGTTAGGCTACACATATCAACCTATTATTAATCAAGCCAGAAACCAAGCAAGGTTTGGTGATGTTGAAATGGATTTTAGTTATGATCCTCGTCCAGAAATAGAAGGCTATGAGGAATACTTCGATACATTAGTTCATGCTAAGAATGCCGAGCATATGAGTGTTCTTAAATCTCAACTATTTGAACTTGAAGATAATAGGGAGGTTATGGGAAGAGCAGGTTTCTGGATGAACATGGGTGCAGGATTTATTGATCCTGTTAATCTTGTTGCTTTACCTTTTGGTGGTCCTGCAATTGGCCTTGCTAGATCAGCTGGTAGAGGTGTTGTTGCAGCAGGTACTACTCAAGCTTTTCTTGAAGGTATAAGAGCGCCTTATGACCCTACTGGAACAGTAGGAGAGGCTGCATTAAACATTGGGGCTACAGCAGTATTTGGTGGATTATTAAATAGTGCAATTAGTATTCCCCTAACAAGAAGAGCAGTTGCTTACAGAAAAATGGAACAAACTCACAAAGAGTTTCTTGAGGCAGCAGGGGTATCTGAACAAGTTGGCAAGTTAAGTCCAGAAGATTTAATTAATGCTAGAGCTAGAGATGAAAGAGACTTTGCAGGTAAAGGTACAAAAGATTTAGAAGCTCAAGTTAAATCAGATGAAGGTACAATCTTTGGTGTAGATAAAAGAGTACAAGAAATAGACGAAATTTTAGATCAAGATAGTTCTACAATAGTTACTCGAATACAAGGTAATGTCTCAGAAAAAACTAAAAAGTCTGTAAGCTTAACTGAAAAACAAAAAGAAGATTTAATGCAAGAACGTATTTCTCTTCTTAGAACTAGATCAGAATCGCAGAGTTCTTTGAATAATACTAATCGTGAGCAAGCCTTAAGAGGTGTAGAAGACGCTAAAATTGCAGGTATAAAAGATCCTTACGACATTGCTCCAAATTTATTTATTAACAGTCCATTTTTTAAGTTTGTACCAACACCAATAAAAACTGTACTGCAATCTAAGATTGATAACAGTGCTAAGAAAGCAATGCTTATGCTTGGTGGTGACAGTGGTCTGCTTCTTAATATGAATAAACTTGGTATATCTATTGGCCCTTCTATTTATCAAAAATCTAAAATTATGGAAGGTGAGTGGGTACAAATAAACAATAATCTTATTAATTATTGGGGAAATAGTCTTGGTATTAAAGACCCTAGCAGACCTCTTGGCATTAATACTAATGATGTAATTGAAAGAAGTGCTAATTTTAAAAATAAATTAAGAAAGAAACCTCCTAGTGGAAGAACTTATTCTGAATGGCTTACAGAAGTTAATAGAAAAAGAGTTAATAATGTAAAAGACTTAACACCAGAAGAAGAACTGGCAGTTAAAGACATGAATGTATTCTACAAAAGATGGCAAGATAGACTTGAGGAAATAGGTTTACTTGGAAACTTTAATAACATTACTAATAAAATTAGAATTCAAGATATTAGATTAAAGAAGTATCGAGAAAAGTTAGATGCTTGGGAAGAAAAAGTAAGAACAGGTAAGTTAGATAAATGGGCAGAGAAAAACAAGAAAAGCCCTGCGGTTGTTACAAGGCTTTATGAAAGAAGAATTACAGAGCTTACTGCTGCACTAGATGAAAACAGATTATCTCTTGAAAACATTCCAAAAGGTGAGCTTCCTGCTAATGAAGATGTGTTTATGCCTAGATATTGGGACATAAGTAAAATTAAAAAAGACAGAAAAGCCTTAGAGAAGATATTAGTTAATTGGTATAAAGAAAATAATACAGTTTATGTAAAACAAAATGGTAAGTTTGTTGTTAAAGAAATGGCAACTGATGATGATTCTTTAGCTAAGAGAGCAGAAGAAACTGTTGATAATATACTTGGCATTAAAGATATTGTTGACCCAGAACAAATATCTTATGGTCTTGGTAAATCTAAACATCTTAGACATAGACAGCTAGACATACCTAATCGTTTGGTCTTTGATTTTATTGTCCAAGATCCTATAGCAATTATGAAAGCATATGGTCATAGAACTGGTGGCGTTTATCAGTTTAACAAAGCTTTTGGTAATAGAAATATTAATGAAGTTGTTGAGGACATTGAAGAGCAGATGCTGCTTAAAGGTAATAACGCAAAAGATATTGCCAAGTTTAAGATGAATTTTAAACATATGTATGACAGGATTGTTGGCTCACCTGTTAGAAATTTTGATAGGTTTGATTTTAAAGCTGCTCAAATAATGAAAGACCTAGCATATATGAATTATCTAGGTGCAGCAGGATTTTCTGCTATACCAGACTTTTCTCGTATTGTTATGGAGCATGAGCTTGGTGATATTGTTAAAGGCCTTGTTTCTGTTTTTGATAAGAATGTTCGTAATCTTAATAGAAAAGAATTAGATGCAGTAGCTGAAGCAATTGAGATTATTCAAGGCTCTGCTCATATTAGATTTACAGACAATATGACAAACAATCCGTTGCAATCTTCAGCTTGGGATACAATGAGAAGTGTTTACAATGTTGCTAACCTTTTAGGTCCAGTAACTCAGGTAGCAAAGGAATTAGATGGGATTATCAGGGGTCATAAACTAGTTCAGCTTTCTAAACGTTGGACAGTTAAAGATCCTAGTGATCCTATTAGTTCTCAAGATGTACAATATTTAGCAAAATATAATATTACAGAAGAAATAGCTCAAGAAATAGCAGAAGCACCAGTGCAACAAACAGCTAGAGGTTTGTATCTTCCTAATACTTCAGCTTGGGATGGCACTCTTAGGTTTCCAGATCACACAGCAAAAATAATTACTGGACCTACGGATAGATATTCAAACGGAGAATATGTTCCTGCTTATTATAATAAAAAAACTAAAAAAATATTTATAGACGAAGAGTATATTCGTACTGAGTATTTTGAGTCTAGGGTGTGGGCGCAAGATTCTAAAAAGATAGAAGGCGTAAAGGCTTTACCTAAAGGTCTTATTAGAACACCTGATGATTTGGTTCAGTTTGTTAAGATGCATGAAATAATGCATAATAAAAATAGTGCTAAGAGTTTAGGTTTTGATTCTAGAACTAAACAAGGTAAAGCAGACTACGAAAATGCAATTAATGACCTTGCTATAAAAGAAATACAATCTCAACCTAGAGTAAGAACAGACACAACAGAGACATTTAGAACTGCTCTTCAAAGTGGAATACTAAATACTGTTATGATGGGTACTCCTGCTGATAAACCTATAATTACAGATGGTGTTGTTTATGTTCCGCATAGAATAGCAAAACGATTTGGCTATGAAGAAGATAATATTGTTACTGGTTACTCTAGAGTAGAGTCAGGTATTCTTGGATTGCCATTCCAATTTTTTAGTTACTCACTTGCAGCAATGAACAAAGTAACTGGTGCTTATTCTCAAGGTCAAATTAAAAATAGAGCCGCAGGAGCTTTAACCTCTATAGGTTTAGGGTATATGGCTGTGTCTATTAAAAGCAATCTTAGTGCAGGAGGATCTAGACAATGGGATGAGATGTCATACTCAGATAAATTTGCTAGATCATTTGATCAAAGTGGTTTGTTAGCTCTTTATTCAGATCTTCTTTATACTTCTATGAATACAAGTATGGCTCTTGGCAGAGGTAATTATATGGAAGGTATTATTGAACCTAAGTTTCCTCAAGAAGAAAGTTATATAGACGCTTTTACTGGTGTAATGGGTGCAGGTCCAAGCATTGCAGCCGATCTTACTATCAATCCACTAAGAGATTTTTTAAATGGCGATGCAGGTGAAGGTATGAAAACATTTGCTAGAAGTCTGCCGTTTATGAGGGTTTGGCTTTGGAAGGGTGATATGAACTCAATTACTCTTGGCATGTCTAGAGCTATGTAATTTGTGCGTCCTTTTTTGTGCGTTGATAGAAAATACAAACAGAGTTAATTTGTATTCAAATGAGGGTTTATTATGACAATTAACATTGCAGACAATTCGCCACGTATTTCTT
>JGI24006J15134_10001826_pt1 | contig 11990 bp, 13 predicted proteins | sample LinPmetageLP53_FD_15134 | JGI IMG/M metagenome (IMG submission 15134) | reverse complement strand
TGTAGCCGTACAACCGGCCACGAGCCCAACTTGCCGCCGATTGATTAGGTCTTGACCCCGATGATTTATAAGCCCCTTCTCCTTTCTGATAAACTTCATCAATAGCTTTGAATGGGATGCCCGTGATTTTGGCTATGTTCTTTTTACTTCTACCTCCTTTCATCTTGTCTAATTTCTCACCATATTCTTTTGAGAATTTAACAGTCCAAGTTGAGGTTCTCGGCTTGGCCGATGTCTTCGGCCTATCCGTTCCCTCAATTATGCTTTTCACTTGTTCTTTTTTTTCTTTTCCTTTTAATGTACCTATATATTTTTTAGGAACTGTTTTTTTCTTTCCTTGATAACTTATTTTTACTTTCTCAACCATATTTAATTTATATTATAAAAAAATATAAATTATAATAAATTATTTAATTGATTCATATCTTGTGTCTTTACATTTACACAATAATGAATCTCTGCTCTCCCCCTATCATATCGCCCCATTTCACAAACTGAAAATTCTGTTTTCCTATGTTCCCATCCATAAATTCCATCATTACATCGCCATAAATAAAAAATTCTCATATTTGGATTATTCTTTAATATTTCATCACCCTTGATTAATTTATTCTCTCCAAAAATTAATGTTGGATATTGATTGTGATTAATTTTTCTTGTCTTAATTTCAATCATAAAATTATCATTATATTTATCGAATTCATAATATTTTCCCATCTCNNNATTTTCACTTGTGTTTTTTAATGTACCAAAAATAGATTCTAATTTTGAATGGATTTCGGCTTCACTTAAATTTCCAAATCTTAAATCTTTATTTTTTAATTCTTGATAATTCATTATTATACTTATAATAAATATATTAATTTGAAATATATAACGCAAAAAAGTGGTTGGGCTGGAAATCAAAAATAAAAATAAAAGGATGATTGTGTTTTAATTTTAAAAAGTCATTTCCAGCCCAACCACTTTTTGATTAATCAAAATTAATTATAATTGGATTTTCTACTGTTGCCCTTCTAATTGTCATTTTATATTCTGTCGTTTTCTTAATAATTTTATTTTGTTTAATTTGTTCTTTGACTTCATCTGTCATTATTGGATTAATATGATTTATTTTTTGAGGTGATTTATTATATAATTTACAAGCTCGCCGAACACTTGATAAATCTCCCCATTTATAAATTTCCATCATATCCATATATGGTTCATTTAAATTTTTATATGTTCCATCTAATATGTAATCATTCTTAGCCCACTTAATAATCTTTTTTGACCTAAACATAATTATGTTTTTCTCATCTGTTGTCGGCCTTTGCTTCGGCGATTTTAATTTTAAATAATTCTTTAATTCAGTTAAATCTTTTATATTATCATCATATTTAAAATCTTTTATATATTCATCAATTTTATTTACTATTTCACCTTTTGTTTTTTCCTTGTGAATCTCAACATTATGTTTTTTAAATAAAAATATAATATCTTTTTTAGAATGGGATTTATCTACAATCATTTTTATATAATTATATTATATTTTTTTTTTTATATTTATACTTATAAAGGAATAATGCCGCCCAAAAAAACAGATGATAAAATGACTTCTGCGGAATTGAGGAAACTTATAAGAGCTCATAATGTTCTCGTTTCAATCAAAATTCCCAAGGGAACAGATAGAGACGGCTTAATCAAATTAATAGAAGATAAAGGATATAAAGTCAATCATAAAATGAAAAAAATTGTGGATTCTAAAAACGACAGACCGAGGCGACCCAAAGTAACATTAGAAGAAGCAAAAGAAATCACAAAGCCGAAACCTAAATCAGCATTACAAAAACAAAAAATAGCCGAGGCAAAAGCCGAGAAAGAAGAAAAGAAAAAGAAGGAACAGCGAGCCATCACCAAGCAAGCCGTGGAGAAATCTAAAAAAGGAATGAAAAAATCGGTGGCTGTACCAAAAAAGAAATCAAATCCAGCCAAGAAGCAAGACGAGGTGAGACCCAAAGAAAAAGTCGGGCGACCCAAAGTTAATCCAAAAAATATCACAGTTATTGTTCCAGATGAAAATAAAAAAGGTTGGGAAAAATATAAAAAAACTCTCGTATCGAATAAAAACCTATTAAAGAATGATAAAAGAAAAGGGGGGTCCCCCTTTTTTGATTCTTATGATTTTTTTTCCAACTCCCAAGATGTAATCAGTGGAATATCAAACATTGATGACAAATGGAAAAAATGGACTCCATTATTATTGAAGAAAATCGATGAACTAAAAAAGAAAGATGATAAAAAAGATGATAAAAAAGATGATAAAAAAGATGATAAAAAAGATGATAAAAAAGAAAAAGAAATTATTGAATTATGGAAAAAAGTTTTAAATCCCGATTTAAGAAATTTTTATAAAAATCAAGATAAAGAAAAACAAAAAAAAGCATATACAAAAGCCGTTGGAATTCTGGCTAAATATCAAAGCAAGCAGAGCGGTAAAAGCGACGCAACAGAAAGAAAAAAAATTAAATCTATGATGGGGGCTGGAAGATTAATCCAGAAATACGGAGAAAATAAAAAAGTTAATGATGCAAAATATGCGGGGGTTGATATAACAAAATTATTTAAACAAGATTAAATTATTCTTGGGCTTCCTTGACGTATGTATTTAATGCGACCTCTTTGCTATGTCCCATCACCTTGTTATCCTTTTCCAATTCTTTTTTCATATTTCCATATTTACTTGATAAATATATTTTTCTTAACAATGTCGTTGATATTGATTTATTCATATATTTTTGAGAATATTTAATCAAAGTTTTTGATAATTCAATCCTTGTTAATGGCTTCCCCGTTGATGTCTTGAATAAAATTCCCATTCCGTTGATTTTTAAATAATATCTTAATATTTTTCTTAATGCTTTATCTTCTATTGGTAAATCTAATTCTTCATATTTTTTTGAGGTTTTATATTTATTTAATACAAAATATAAATTTCCTTTTGATGGTACTACGAGATAATTGTTCTCTTTCTTTTCTTGTTCGCTTAATTTTTTATAAGCCGACTGATTAATAGCTTCCATTCCCGCGACATCGTTACGGAACGGCATTCTCGCGTAAATATTAAAAAGGGTGAAGGCTTGTAGAAGTTGATTCTCTTTTTTTGTAATATCATCTTTATTTTTCTTTTTTATTGATTTTAAATCATCACTCATTTTATTTATCATCTCAAATACATCCTCAATTGTTGCGAAATTCTTTGATTGTTTATCACTAATGATTCCGCTTTTCTGTTCGTCGCTGTATTTATCATTTAATTCGTCACGTTTTTTTCCGTACTCTTCCATCAAATCATCATATTTTTTGTCGTGATTGAGTGCTGATAATAAAACAATAATTGAATTTAACATATTCCTTTGAGATAAATAATGAAGGTCACTTAATTTATCCATTACGTTTTCCGGCTTATCTAAGAAATCATAATCATCCGCGTCAAATATTTTTTTTAATTTATTTAAATTATTCACATACTGTTTGACAGTATTATTTTTTAATTGGGGGCGAGCTTCCATTATATCTTCTTTTAAATCTTTGCTATTAATTTTCATATTTATATTATAATAAAAGATTATAATTTTAAATTATAAACTTAAAAAAAAGAGAATTAAAAAGTGGTTGGGCTGGAATCCCAAAAATAAAAAAAAAAGATAAATGTGTTTTCATTTTAAAAAGTGATTTCCAGCCCAACCACTTTTTATTATTTTATTTTGATTTTAATTTTTTCATATATTCTAAACATTCATTTTGTGTTTTGAGTAAATCCTCAATCATCTTTAATATTTCTTTCCTTTCTTCCTCGTGTTTTCTGCAATCTTTACAAGATGGGAAATAATCCCAAATTAAATTTATTAACCAATTCATTTTATATTAATAAAATATATTTTATTTTTCTAAGCAAAATAACAATCAAAAACACCATCTTGAACTGTTGCGATTTTAACTAATTCCAAATAGGCACGGAGGGTGTAGCTATCAGCTCCAAGGCCGGGTGCTTTATAAATTAAATCCATCCCCTTGTTATTCACACGCTGTCCCTTGTTCGGCTTGATGGCCGTCCATCTCATAAGACCACGAAGACCAGCGACAGAATTTTGGGCTCGTCCTTCCAGAGTCTCGGGGGTCAAAGCCGATACACCCGTCGTCTGGTATTCATCTCTCGTCACCATAGGTACTTTTCCTTCCGCGTGCTGGGTCGTATGGAATAAAAGAGCCGTGTTGCTTCTATCAACATTAAATTCAAATAAATCATTATATAATAGATTGACCGACACATCATTACCAACCGGCACATCTCGGGCGACCACATTATTGAGAAGAGACTTCGGGTCTGCACTTGATGCCGGTGTCAAGGCAAAAAGAACCTTATTGACTAAACGACCATTTCCACCGAGGGGAAAAGTTAAATTTCCAAATGGATTTGTCGCATCAAGGGCTGGTGGCGGGATAACTGTTCCGGTTCTCTTCGCGAGCCTATAATCAACATATGAGAAAGTTAATTTTGGATTCTGCTGACGGTATTGTTCCATAATAGCTCCATCATAAGTGATACTATCATAAATTAATTTAACTTCATTTTCATTGATTTGATACTCAACAGCATCATTTGCGTTGTCAGCCGTACCGACACACATACGACGAGACAGAGCACCACCACTTAATGCCGAAGTTACGGGGGTGAAAGTGATATCAATATGAACCTCCTCATTTAACATAAACATCGGGAGCTGATTGACGCGGAGAAATGGGAAAAGGTCGCTTAGATAAACAGAATAAACGGGGGCTTCACTAATCCTCGTCGCAGAGGCCGCATCGTGAAGCATATGAGGGAATAATTTAAAAGCCCCAGCCGTTCCATTAACTGGAACAATTGGATTGCGTCCAATATCAATCCCGATTTTTTCAGCAGAATTGGGAGTCTGTGCGTCAGCACCCCCCCCGAAATTATCATAAACACAACCGTGATTAATACACCGCTGAGAGAGGAATTGTTCGCGTTCTTTATTGTCTTCATTAGAAATAAAAAGGGATTGGTACTGATGGAAATGCGTGTAATCATCAATAGAGCAGACGACATTATTACCAATAGAAAGAGTAGCAGTTTGAATCAAATTAGATACACCAATATTTAATGGATAAAAAGCAGTCGTGCTCGTGACGGGAGTGACGGCTAATGTAATTTTGGAATTAGAATGAAGGAAGCCAGCAACACGAGACAGAGTGAATCGCACTCGGTTCTGTGAAAAAGTTACGGGGTCAATCACATCAGTCGTTAATGTCTGTCCGTACGAGGAAGGAATAGCTCCAACTTTGAGTAAATCGGGAATGGCTCCGCCACTTACGGGGTCACTTTTCATATCAGTCATTTTATATTTATATTAATTAAATATAAAAAATTATAAAAAATAAAAAATAATAAAAAATTTAATAGAAAATAAATTCAAGTTATAACTTGAACTCCCATTTGACCGTCCCAAGCTATAACAACTTTTGATTTAATAAATAGATAAGCCGAGATAGGGTTTCCATCATCAAGCCCCGTCGTCATCTGGATAGAAAATTGAGAACTGGAAAAATCAACTCCTTGACTATCTAACATATCATAAAGAACACCTACACCATAAACACCGCCAGTCTCGGGAATGAAACGATAGCCGGATATCGCGTTTTGATTTCCGGTGAAATTTCTGTTGGCCGTGAGAGGAGAGGCTGTCGTTCGGGTGTGCTGGGCTTCGGGAATTATAGAGGATAAAAACCCTTTCATAATTTGACTATCGGCGACCGTTGTTTCATTCTGTGCTCCGCGTACTGAATCAACCTCAAAAGAAGCTGGGAAACGCTGACCGTTGCGGAGAAAGGAAATCGTATCAACACTTGCGACACTACCATCACCGGTTCCCGCGGCATTCGGTGCTTTGGTCGGCATATAAGTGAGGAATCCATCTTGGGCTAAATTATTGATGAAATTCGAGGGAACAAAATTGACAAATGCTCCAAGAACTTTTGACAAACCTAAATTGTAATTAATAATGGAATTTGTGCTTTCTAACGTGGAGAAATACGAGGTGATGGAATTAAATGCGAAGATGCCTTTATCGGGTGCCGGTTCATCATAGGCTACCTCGCAAGATAGTTCAATATTTGATAATTCATAAAATGCGTTGGAAATATTATTAGTCAGTCCATCACTGGAATAAAAGAACTGACTATCCGGTGCTAAATGAATTTCTATTTCCAGAGGTAATTTTGAAAGGGGCAACTTAGAAGCACCGAGGGTGAGGCCAGATGGGAGCGGGATTGAGAAATCACTTCCTCGTACATTACGGATGACGCTTGTGCGATAGGCATTATAATTTGGATATATTAAGGCACTTTCACTTAGATGACCGGTTACATCTTGGAGACCAGCCATTACGGGCATATAAGAAGACATAAAACGTCCATAATGTCTTATGTGTTCCACGACTTGCTTTGTCTCTGCGTGTCTAAAAACAAGCTGGTCTATGGCCGCGTAAATTCCTAATTTATGAGAACCGCGAAGTTCAGTCGCTTGGCCGGCGGTTGGGTGATTTTCACCCGCGGCATCTCTCCAAATATTGAGCTGACCGTTAAGACGAATTGAACTTAAATCAAGCATCCCCTCTTGGCGACCAAGGGTTACAGTTAAAATTGGATTACCACGGGCAAAAGATACTTTCCCAGAAGCTGGGACATTTGATGGCTGAATAGATAGATATTTATTAGTTACGCTCATTTATATATTAAAAATATAAAATAAATAAAATAAAATTTAAAAAAAAATTCATAGAAAATATTGTTTTTTTGATTATTTATAGAGTAACCGTAACGCTGTCACCTTTGATTGATATACGGCGAAGATGGAATAAATAACAATAGAGGAGCTTATTGCGAGTTGGTGGTCTATCTTGTCCGCCAACCGTGCTCGAATTATAAAATAGCTGAACTTGATTAGATTTATTATTAAGATTTGATACGCCATCGTTGAGAGCATAAGCACGAGAAATTAAGAAATTCCGGCTGTAATCAACAAATGACCGGGGAACGATACCGGCTTGATTCAATGCCTTCTCTAATTCTACCAGAGGCTGAGCCGAAATAGAACGGCCTTTATCAATTTTTGAAACGTTAATTGGACGAGATGGTACTAATTTATCATCTATCTGGAATTGGTAATCGCTGAGATGGTCGGTGATTCCAACTTGACCCGAGCGGATAGAATGAAGGCGACCATCCATTCCCGTGCTTTCTTCCTCGTATGTTGTTGATAATCCACCGATTAAATCAGCTGAATCATACACCGTCGCGTCGGTCGGCATAATAATCATACTTTTAGCTCTCGTATTGGATACAGCAAGATTTATCGTCGCGTTTCTGTTGGAACTAACTAACGAGTGCTTGTAATTGGTAACGCTTGGAATATCAATTTCAACTGAACCACCATCTCTCATCTTCTTCATCATTCCGGCCTCATATCGGTCATCAACCATAACTTGCTGACATACAAGCTCAACATTAGAAATTAATGTGGTCGCCGAATATGAGGTTCTCTTGGGGATAAGCTCAGTTGTTAAATCGTCGCTTTGTACTCGTTTTTGGTCTATTGCCGCCGAGAATAATATGAAATTATTTGAGGTAGCGATTTTACCAACTCCCGTCGTGGTGTTACGGAATGCTTCAAGGGTTAGTTTCATAAATCCCGAACCGTCCATCTCTATGTTGGTGATTTTGGGATAGGCTTGGGCTCCGGCAACAGTTAGGGAACATTCTTCAAGCGGATTTATCTTGGAACAAATGCCGATTTTCTCACCCTTAACAAAAGGACAATTGGCTACCGATAACATATTATTGGCCTTAGCGAGGAAAATTTCGGTTATATCCGCACCGTCGTCAATTGAAAGTTGAGTGCCGCCAGCATTTACACCGTGGAATAGCGGATTTTGCTGCATCCTACGATTACGATTTACACTATCAAGCTGTTTTAAATATCTCGCGGGGTCTTCTAAATCCACTTCTATGAATAAACCATCGCTCAGTAAAGTTGGGAACACACGCCCGTCTCCATCCGCGAAAAGGCCACTATGGATTGGAAGTGAAACTTTGGCCGTTAGGAAATCATCGGCTGTACCCCAGTCGCGAGCCGGTGGAACAGTTCCCACGGGTTTGTAATATGGATTGGTGTGTAAATCAATGTTGTTTGAAACAGATGTCCCAAGCGTCCCTCGGTTCTCAACATTAGTGACGAGCGAGCCTTCTTTTAATGCTCTTATTTTTCTCATAGATTCATCTTGATTGTAAGAATACTGAATTTGAACCTTTGCGTTGTAATCGGTAATTTCCTCTAAGAGGACGGCACGAGAACCAGAATAAATCCTCAAATTCTTCACTACTGACTGACCCCCGATAAATGGGTCAAGGTGGAGACGAGTTGGGACTTCGGTTGCTGGGATAGCCACTTTAACATCAAATTGTAAATATGAATTTTTCCCATCTAAAAATTTTATTGTGGGAGGAATTTCGAAATCTACACGACGACCGGTTTGACCCGCTGTTCCGGTGTAGCTCTGTCCGTTGGTGGAAGGGACTGAAACTTGGGTTTGGGAAACTTTAATTTTTTCATCATTCGACCAATAAGAACTCATTTTATAATTATAATATATAAAATAAATAATAAAAAAAAAAAATAAAAAACAATAAAAAATATTTTAATTTTAAAAAAAAAATTATTCTGTTCTTCCAGTTGCCGTTTCTTGTTGTGCCGAGGCTACTTCACCTCTTCTTTGACTTGTGATGTCATCATCCGTTTTTTCTTTGGTTTCATCTGTCTCTTCTAAATCACCGTAGGTTTCTAAGGCCGCACCGCCGAGAGCAAGTCCAGCCCCCGCCGCCTCAATAGATAATCCAAGCGGCCCCGTCCAAGCTGTCAGTACCCCCGCGACTTCTAAACCCGAGCCAACAATATTCATTATATTTCCAGCTCGTGAATAATTATTTGAGCCGAATGTATCAGCCAGAGAAGCTCCTTTTGATGCTCTGTCAATATCTTGGAAAACATCAATCGCCCCACCAATTCCAGCGACAGCGGATTTTCCAACGGTCTTTGCCGCCCCTTTGAGTGCCGCCGCCCCTCCCTTCTCCGCGGCTTCCTCCAACGTCTTGCGTGCGGCTACCGAACCGCCTACCTCGGCAACCCCTTCGGCCGCTTCACCAGAAGCTCCCGCCACATCAGCCGTGGTTTGTTCTGCTGTGTATAGTTCAGTTCCCGCGGCTTCCGCGGCACTATCCGCTCGTGCCGCATCAACTGTTACTTGGCTCGGTGCCTCAACTCCAATCAATCCAGCGTCTATGTCGGCTTGTCCTCCCCTTAAAAGTGATTCAGCCCCCACACCAAATCTTGATATGTCACCGACACTATCTGCCCCCTCTTCTAATCCTTCGGCGGCTGTTTGGAATGTACGCCTATCAACAATATCAGCCCCCGCCACCGGGGCTCGTTCTTGTCCCGCTTCTTTCGCCATTCTTTCTCCAAGGGATGTTGCGACTTCTTTACCGGCTCCAAGTGCTTTTTTTGCGTTCTTAGCGAGGTCTAATTTAGACACAACTTTCCCACCAGCAGTTCCAATTGATAAAATGTTCTTTTGTAATTTAGCCGAATTATCTTCATCAACTTCTAAATTGGCCTCGTCTAATTGTGACGCGATAGTATTATTAAAATTAGTTGTATCTCTGTTTAATTGTCTCGCAAGTGACGTTTGAGAATTTGCTTGACCGATAGAAGCTCCCGTTCCGTATAAATCCATTTTATATTAATAATATATAATTTAATTAAATTAAAAAATAATTAAAATAATTTTTTATTTACCTAATAATTTTTTATTTACCTATTTTTTTTTGAGCCCGTTCGTGAGCCGATTTGAAAGTTGAGCCCGCCATCATATCTTTTCTCATCATCGCCATATGTTTTTTAGTATGATGAGCCGAGTGTTTTTTTAATCTTTTCTCTTGTGCTTCTGTTAATTTTTTATTTGTTTTTGGTGGTGGTTTCATTTGTGAGCCGTACATTATTTAATTTAATTAAATAAAATAATTTTAGAATCAAAATAATTTTTTATCACCTTCTCCAATTTTTGTTTCAAATCTAATGTAAGCCGTGGCCGGATTTGTCTGCATATCTAAATATAAAAATGAATATGGTTGGTCGTTGATAGCTTTATTATATAATTCCATAAATATGTTTGGGAATAAATCACCGTATTCTTCATTTAATTTTTCTAATTCTTTCGCGTTTTGTTGTTTCATAATAACAACATCCGTCGCATTATTACGAATTAACCCACTAACAGCACGAAATGATTGTGTAGTAAATGCTAATAGACCTATCCCGTAATGTCTAAACCTTGTCGCTAAAAATGACACAGCATTTGATTTTTTAAAATCTTTTGTTAAAATATCATCAAGAACCATCGCCACGGATGGTCTCTCAAAATCCTCTAATTTCTTTTGACTCTCAATTAAATCTGTTATCATCTCATCATTATAATGGTCTTCACAATCAAAAAATTTATTTAATAATTTACCTTTTGGGTCTGCATTCAAAGTGTTTGAAATAATTTTTACAATATCAAATTTATCTTTATACATATCGGGGTTACATAATAAATTAACGAGTAAATTTGACTTGCCTTGTTTTACCGAGCCAACAATTAAAAGTAATGATGGGGGCTGTGGAAGATGGGGGTGAATATCAGCAAATTTATCATCGGGGTCGGGGTCTTTCACTTTAAAAACTTTTGGTGGTGGTCTTTCCATATTTTATTATTATAATATAATATTTATTTTTTAATCCAAAAATAAACTAAATATTAAATCTTCGGGGATTCTATATCTATCAAGTTTAGTTGTACCGGCGTTAATTTGTCCTTCAACTTTCTCTTTCCTTTTATCATATCCACCATCACACGATGATTTATGTATATATTTCTTTTTTTTCTCTCCTACTGTATGAACGTCATTCGCCACATTTTTTTTGTGTTTCATTCTCATTTCTTTTGTATTACATAACACTTTTTTACCATCTATCATTTCATAGCCATTTCCTAAAACTTTTTTATGTTGTGATAAAATCATATTCCCACAAGCTCCGCTCCCATCACATAACCGTGTCGCCCATTCTTCTTTATTAGTCCAAATTCTTGTTCTTTTCTTATAACCCCAATCGCTAAACATACAATAATCACAATCATAAAAAGGAATATTTTTCATTATTTCTCTATTATTTAATTTTCCAGTTTGTGGATTTTCTACAAACCACCAATAAGGATTAAAATATTTTATTATCTCAAAAGTTTTTAAAATTAATTTATCAGCTTCATCCATATCTTTTTCCATAATTTCTTTTGTGAAAAGAATACCATTCCCCTTTTTTCTTCCCAACCAACAAGACTGTAAATTGGAGTAAGACGTACAAGGTGGAGAAGCCCAAACAATATCAAAATCATCTTTGGAATATTGTTTATAATCAAATTTCATTATATCACATTCGTGAGTTGCTGGTAATAATAAATCAACAGATACAACATCCCAACCGAGAGACTCACAACATTTACCAACAGAACCAGTTCCCGAAAATAATTCAAGAACTTTCATTTTATATTTATATTATTACAAATATAAAATTAAATAAAAATAAACTTAAATTTACCACCACGAATTGTTTTCTTTTTCTTTCTTTTTTGTAATATATTCTTTTATAATTGATAAATCGGCTTTGATATAAATAACCTCGGTTTTTATTGTGTTTATATCCTTCCTTATAAAATCGATTTGATTTTGTAATTCTTGAATAGGTTTGGGGTTGTCGGGCATCTATATGTTAAAAAAATATTTTAAATTGATAAAGAAAAAAAAAATAAATATATATAAATAATAATGTCTCT
>JGI24006J15134_10001817_pt1 | contig 12025 bp, 17 predicted proteins | sample LinPmetageLP53_FD_15134 | JGI IMG/M metagenome (IMG submission 15134) | reverse complement strand
CAGGCATCTGCCCCAGCTGCTGGTTTCACAATTCTCCAATGCAGACGTTTTATTAACTGGGCCAACTGGGCCTACATTTCTAAACTCTTCAGCTGTACCAGTTGCTATCAACTGACCATCAATTGATATGCTAGCTTTCATAACTACTCTGTTTGCATTGTTTTCTAATATTTCAGTGTCCATTGATGCCCTGGTACCAAAATGTTTGCGTAACATTTGTACTCGTGGGCCAACTTCTAAATATTGTTTGCCTTTTAGTGAAATAGATAACTGATCTTGTTTTAAAGTCAGTTCATTAATTGCGTTTTGCAATATTTTATCTGCTGATGTTAATTGTGCCATAACCCTCCTATAAGTTGTGTGCTTGTTTATATGCTTCTTGTGCTAATTTTTTCTGTTCATCACCAATGTCCCAATAAAAAGCATGTTCAAAATCGGGATCCATATTTGATAATAATTTTTTAACTGAGCATTTACTGGCCAAGATATGCCTGTCTCTCAAGCGTGCTTGCTGGCGGTAATACTCCATGTGTTGTGCCATAGCATCAGCTGTTAATAAATCACAATTGGATGAATCAAAAATTCTGTATTCTTTGTCATTTACATAAAGTAAGAATGGACGTTTTTGTCCACTTGCAAAATGATAGAAACTGGTTTGACGGCAATGTTCAATTTGGGGAACATCTGGAATCTTTACTGTGCTGACTGACCTAGTGCCATCTTTTTTAACAGCGTTTAATTTAGGCAGCTTAAGTTTCTGTTCTATTAGTTTTAATTCATCTTCACCATCTATACGGCCCAACATGCTGACATGAGCTAAAGGTAATGTTACGTTGCGTTCTGCGGTAGTTTTAAAATTTTTGGTTGTTTTTAAATCAATACTTTTAAAACCCTCATAAGAATTTTTTAAATAAGCTGGTGCCAGGTGTTTGATAGCATCATACTTTTCTTGGTCCTTATCATCCCATGCTACATAAGCTTTAATTTCTTCGTTAAGCAGCTCCAGGGCCTGATCGTATGAAAGCTTCTGATTGTTTTCTACTTTGTTACTACTGTAGGTCCATATTTCATCACAGAACATCATTTGAGTAATAGATCCAATGATGGTCCCAAAGAACATGTTGATGTTTGTTTTTAGTTTTCTACGTTGTTCTTGATCTAACGCAACGTACTTGTAAGCCCAAACAGCTAGCGGCATATTCATTTGTGTAGGGCTGTAATGATCGATACCAAGTTCTAAAAATTCAGGTGGGATTATTCCTAACACATCTTCTAACGACTCAGTTGCATTTATTGTTTTTTTAACCATGCAAACAATTAAAATGATTTGTAAAAAAATTACAAGATAAAAGATCACAAAAGGTAAATTAAATCACATTGGTATTTAATTAGAATATCATTGATTAATGATTATTGAGGCTATACTTGATATTAATAACTAATCGCAGATTACTACATATAGACAAAATAAGCCTATATCTTGATAGTAATATTGTTAATTTTTTTGAAAATTAGATAATAAACTTTGGTCTTGCCAACAAAAAATCATTGTAATGGATTTGTTTTATATCAGCGTGTTTAATTTCTACATATCTAGTGTTATGAACATCACCTAAGAAAATAACATTTTGTGATGCCCCTACTGGAGTGCTAAATCCACTTAAAAAACCAGCAAAAAAATCTTTATCTTTAGTTTTTACAATTAAAGGTAAATGCATACTTTCAAGAATATTATCTACGGTTGGTTCTACTGGTGTCTTATTAAATAAACTGACCATTTTTACTTGATTACCATAAAAATTTGTATTGTCATTTGAAGAGTAGCTTAAAGCCCAGTGACTATTAATATACTCTTGTGGACAATACAGACGGTCTAAGCCTGGTTTAAAGACTATTCTCATGTCGTGTTGCGTACATGGTAGACAATCTATGACTTTAACATTTGTCTCAGCCACCTGGTAAAACTCAGTCCAATTAAATTGATAAGTTTCTGCTATATCTTTAGCTAGCTCAACTGGTATTGGCCGTCTGCCATTTACAATACGAGACAGATGTTCACGGGTGTACCATTTTTTAGCACCTTTAGTATATTTAGTGAAAATTTGATCTACAGGTATGTCTCTGTTTTTCAATAATGGTTTCATTAAAAAACCGTCTCCATAATGTAAGTTAATCTTATGTCCCATAATTATATTATTCCCTTCATTTTTTAAATACCAATTTTTAATCAAAATAGATGTGATCTTTTATATCAATAAAGACTTTTAATGTCTAATTAATTATAAATTAATCTATATTTAGTGTCTGTGACTTTTATGTGCTTTTGATATGAATATAGAATGTACTTATCTAAATGGTGTGATCTACAGAAAATTGGCCAAAAAGAGCTTAAAGCAAAGTTACAGCCCGTATCACCCAGCTCAGTCAACAAATGGCTGCGGTCCAGGAGGTTCCCATCAGTAGAGATGCTAATTAAAATCGAACAACTGACTGATGGAGCTGTCACAGCAAATGATTTCGTTAAGCAATGGCAAGAGCAGCAAGGACAGCATGGTAAGTAAAAAGAAATTTAACCTGGCTGATTACGAGCTAGTTAAAATTACTTGGAACGATGCTCAGGACCATGAAACTGGATGGACCGATTTAAACAAAGCTAAAAAACATAAACTAGCAGCTGTGGTGTCAATTGGTTGGATCTTATCTCAAACAGATAAACAAATAATATTAGTAGGTGATTTTATTCCTGAAGATGGGACCACTTCCAGGATAACTATTATTCCGAAAGATTGGTGTCAAACAATAACAACATTAGTGGATGGTAAAGATGGATCCTGATGATGAGTATGGTTGGTAAATGATTATTGATCTAAAATGGTATGAGTTTTTTGCAGCAGCTTCCACAGGCATATTGCGTAAATCTCAGTCCATTGCCAACGAACACAAAGATGCTTACGGACTCGTTTTTAACCCCGTTGAAGATGTTGGGTGGCAAGTAGTATCGGCAGCTTCGGAAATGGCCTGTAGCAGTGCTCTAAATCGTTATTACAGTCATTCTGTGAACACTTTTAGTGCTGCGGACATTGGAAAAAATATCGAGGTCAAATGTCAGATGCATCACAAGATCGATAGAAACAAAAACAGCAACTATTTAATCATGCGTGAGAACATGAACTCGGACTACTACTACATTTTAGTCTTATGTCATTCATTAACCAGGTATGAGGTCCTGGGATATATCAAGGGAGCTGACGGCAAGAAACAAGAGTGGCAAACCTCAGTCGGCAACCGACCACCGTTTTATAAAGTACCCTTATCAGCATTGACACCCATTGAGGTTATTCAGTGAACTGGGGCAGCTTCATCAGAGCTGACGTAACACCACAAGCTAAAGTTGTTTACCTCTACCTGGAGGAATTTATGGCCAGGCATAAACGAGTGTACTGCCGCCAGGGGACCATGGCTAAGGACCTGAGCTTGAGCAAGAGAACCATAGTGCGTTGCATCAAAGAGCTGTGTGATAAAAACTTTATCTCCAGGAAACGATTGCGGAGCAGCTGTGATTACTTCGTGCACCTGGGCTTGTTACATCAAGAGACGCCAGATTTGGCCAGTATTAGTAAACCTAAATATACTAGAGTATCTAAGAATATATCTAAGACTAAGGAGACGACAAAATTGGCGTCTCTAACGTCTCACCTGGGGAAGAATCTAAGCTTGCCGTACCGAGATGCTGTAAAAGATATTAAGGGGGGGAAACGTCTAAGAAAATCGGACCAACTACTGAAAGATAAGTTCTTTGTGAACTTAAAATCTAAGGGCAACACAGAAGAGTTTTGGCAAAAACTCATAGATGGTGAGATAGAGTGGCCCAAAGAGNTNCCAAAGCTGGGTAAACAATGAGCATAAGTTCAGTACAGGTCATTGATATGTTTCAAACAGCCTACGATACTGACAAGAANCTTCCAGCAGTCTTTAAAAGAGGTGCTAATTCAATGAAGTTTGATGTGATCCACGATAAATCGGACCAAGCAGCTTGGAGTAAACAAGAGCTAAGAATAGCAGCTAGCAGTAATGAGATCAGGATATATGAATACTGTTTGTTTTATTTAAATCCATTGATGAGTGTTGAAGAGAGAAAACTAGTATGGGCTAGATGCTACGGAGCACCCTGGCATTGGATTGGCAAGAACATTTGTAAGTGCTCACGGCACACTGCTAAGAAGAGATACATGGGCATCATAAGATTGCTAAGGATGCGTATTTGTATTGATGAAAAATTGCTTGCCAAGTTACCACGAATATGAAATTAATTCTATATACTGAGCACATGCTTTGTATTCATTACAAATCAAAACATAATTAGAAATGGTTGGAAGGCCCTTACACAAGATTTATTGTGAGAGCATGACACGCAGAAGTAACTACACAGTTCAATGTAGAGCTAAGGGTAACTTGATGAAGTCAGGCAAGTATCGTTGTAAAAATCATGGAGGTATGTCTCTACCTAATGGACAGAGAACCCTTGATGGTAAGATCAAAGCAATGATGAACTTACGACCATTTAAAAACAAAACGTATGATGAAGTTAGAAAAATACTCGGACAAAATTTTGGAGCAACTCCAACTGGGAACACCACTCACCAAGATAGCCAAGGCCAAAGACATGCCTGGACTATCAACGATATATAAGTGGGTAAGAGAAAATCAGAAGTTCTCTGATGATATAACTGAAGCAAGAAGGACTGGAGCACAGACCTGGCTTGATACAGCTATGGAGATATTGGATAGAGAAGATATACCACCGCAACAGTTTCAGATAGTACGAGAGAAGCTGCATCATATCAGGTTCATAGCAAGTAAGCTCATCAGTCTTTATGGTGACAAGAGTGAGGTCAAGCAGACTGGGGAGAGTAGCATAGTTATTAAGTGGGAACAGCCTGATGATGGGTTTTTGGCACAAGAAGCACACACCCTCACGGGCACGACAAGGAGCTCTGAAAAATCAGGAGATATCGTACCAAGTACGGGCAGACTAGAGAATAATTAAGACGTAGCCTAGAATAATGGAGGATTGTGTAGCCCTTGACCTTTTTTTTTGGCTCTACACGGACCTCGACCACCCCCAAAACGGGGTGCATCTATTATATATATATACATGGGAATTTAAAACGGACAGACACACATGGAATCAAAACCTGACGTAGTAGCAGCAGTCTATTATGACGAAAACAAAAAGACCGTAACAGTTGAGTTTTCTAAATTTGCAGATGAGTCTGCGGCTATGCAAGCATGTGATTTCTTAATCAACTTGTTGGACCTACATAAAGCCGAAGCACCGTTTGATAGTACCTTGCATTAATGAAAACGATAACGATACCATATAGCCCACGGCCACAACAAATGAAGTTGCACGCAGCTTTAGAAAAATTTAGATTTGCTGTTTGCGTTATGCACCGTAGAGGTGGCAAGACAGTATTTAGTATTAACCATTTGATTAAAGAAGCCCTAACCTCAAAGCATAAAGATTTTCGAGGTGGCTTTTTTTGTCCTACCAGGGTGCAAGCAAAACAAGTTGCCTGGGATATGGTAAAAGAATTTTCCAGAGTTATACCTGGAATGAAATATAACGAGACGGAGTTGCGGGCCGATTTTCCCAACGGTGCTCGAATAACATTATTTGGTGCTGAGAATATTGATAGTGCCAGGGGCTTAAAGTTTGATCTCATTGTAAATGATGAGTATGCCCAAATGGATCCACGGATGTTTACTGAAATACAACGTCCAGCTATTTCGGATCGATTAGGAAAGATTGTGTTCATTGGGACTCCTAATGGCATGGATGCCTTTTACCATCTATTTGAAGATGCTAAAGGTAACGATGAATGGTTTACTTGTCTTTTTAAAGCAAGTGAAACTAAACTAATACCACAGACGGAATTGGACTCTGCTCGTAAATTACAAACAGAGGACCAGTACAACCAGGAGTTTGAATGTTCCTTTACAAGTTCAGTCTCAGGATCCGTGTATGGTAAATTTTTAGAAAAATTAGAAACGGAGAAACGCATTGGTAAATTTCCTTACGACACTGGCTACCCAGTTGATGTCTATTTCGACTTGGGGGTCTCTGATCAAACGTGCCTTCTATTCACTCAAACGATTGGTCGAGCACTATTCGTCATCGACTGTTATAGTAATAGCAATTATGGCCTTGATCATTATGCTCAAGTAATAAAAGACAAGAATTTTTTAATACGGAATTATGTATTCCCCCACGACATAGCGGTCCGTGAAATGTCCACGGGCCACAGTCGACAAGAGTATGCCTATCAATTAGGCATGCGTCCAATAAAGATTTGTCCCAAGCTACCTGTTGAAGATGGGTTGCATGCGGGGCAGATGCTATTGTCCAAATCATTTATTGATCGGGACAACTGCAAACCATTTCTTGATGCAATGAAATGGTACCACCGCAAATACATGGATCGAGAAAAAACTTTTACTCGGCCCGTGCACGATTGGAGTTCACACTACGCAGACACTTGGCGTTATGTAGCAATTGCTAATCAAGAACTAGATTTAAACCAACTTAGACCACCGCAGAAAGAAGCTGCGGGTCTACACTATAATCCATTGGAGATGTAATATGGGATTTTTAAAACCAAAGACAGTAGTCATGCCAGCTGCGGCACAAGCACCAGTTGAAGATAGCTATGTACCACCACCAGCTGCTACTATTGAAGATACTTATGAAGTAGAAAATGAAGATGGTACTACTACTGAAACTACAGCAGAAGCAGAAGCACAGAAAAAAATAAGAAAAAAAAGAGAAGGTATGAGTAATACCATTTTAACTTCTACTTCAGGTGATACTTCTGAAGCTAATATTTATAGCTCTACACTTTTATCTTGATAGATATTAAACCTAACGATAGTTACGAAAAATTATTTAACTATCTTAAATTAAATAAATATAAATATTTAGCAGATCATAACGAAATTATATATTACGCAAATATATTTGAGTTTGTCCGCAACAACGAAACTGCTGGTTTTGTGTGGATGTATCAAATTGAAACTAACGTCTACCATGTGCACATGCATATTGGCACCGCACACCAGGGTAGAATTTTAAATCGGCATGTCGTTAATAAGTTTTATCGATTAGCCACAGAACTAGGAGCTGAGTTATTAGAAGCCAGCCCGATTAATAAAACATTGATAGATTTATATACCCGCATTGGCTGGCACAAAGATGGCCGCAATGTAGCAAGATTAAATCTACCTTATGTATGGAGAAAATAAATGAGTAAAATAATAAAAAAAGCTAAAAAGAAAATAATTAATTTAGTTGATAAGGTCGTAGACGTTGTGCCCGATGCACCAACTGGACCTACCGCTGAAGAAATTGCAGCTGAGAAAGCTGCTGTAGACAAAGCTGCTGCTGACAAAGCTGCTGCTGCTAAAGTTGCATCAGATGCTGCCGCTGCTAAAAAGGCCGCAGACAAAGCTGCCGCTGATAAAATAGTTGCCGAGAAAGCTGCTGCTGATAAGGCTGCTGCTGATAAGATAGCTGCTGATAAAGCTGCTGCTGATAAAGTTGCCGCTAACAAAGCTGAACTAGGTAGAGTTAATGCGGCTAACGCTGATACAGATGCTGGAGCTTCTGCTGAGATTACTTCTGTTGGTAATGAAGAAGCTATAGCTAATAAGAAAAAAGGTCGTAAACCATTAATTAAAACAGCTCCTAAAGGTGTCCTTGGTGATCCTGTTGTTTATAAACCAACATTACTTGGTTAAATGTACAACTCACCAACCGTTCTTAATGCACCAATTAAATTTGCAGCTGCAACCGACATGACTAAAAGTATGAAACCCTTGCAAAAAAAAGGCAAGGTTTTTACTGAAATGAATAATCTGTATGGCTTAAACGCTATGCGGCAAGATAAAAAAACTTTGATGGGTAAAATATGAAAGCTAACGAACTAAAAGCACAATTTGAAAAATTAAAAACTACTAGGTCTAACTGGGAAAGTCACTGGCAAGAAGTAGCTGACTATTGTTTACCTCGTAGAGCCGATGTTACCAAATCAAGAAGCAAGGGAGATAAACGAACAGAATTTATTTATGATGGTACAGCTCTTCACGCACTTGAATTGTTAGCTTCATCACTCCATGGCATGCTGACAAACTCAGCATCACCATGGTTTAGTATGAGATTTAAAGATGAATCTTATAGCACTGATGAAGAATCCCAGGAATGGTTAGAGTCTGCAACTCGTACTATGTACACCGCATTTGCAAGATCAAATTTCCAACAAGAGATCCACGAAGTTTATACAGACCTCGTGGCTTTCGGTACATCTTGCATGTTAATTGAACCTGATGATGAAAATATTTTAAGATTTAGCACCAGGCACATCAAAGAAGTTTATGCAGCAGAAAATCATAAAGGTATAGTTGATACTATTCACCGTGAATTTAAAATGTCGGCCAGAGCTGCGTTTGCAAAGTTTGGTGATAAACTACCCAAAAGAATATTAAAGACCGCTAAAGAACATCCTTATGAAGAAGTTACCCTTTATCATTGTGTAAAACCTAATGACAAAACTAATCCATATAAAATGGATAATTTGTCAATGCCATTTACATCAATCTATTATGATAAAGAGGACAATGAAATAATATCAATCTCAGGTTACAATGAGTTTCCTTATGTGGTGCCACGTTGGTTAAAATCATCTAGTGAAACTTATGGTCGTTCACCATCAATGTCAGCATTGCCTGATATTAAGATGCTTAACAAAATGTCTGAGACTACGATCAAAGCAGCACAGAAAATGGTAGATCCACCTCTACTCGTGCCTGATGATAGTTTTGTCTTACCTGTGCGCACACAACCAGGTGGATTAAATTTTTATCGTTCAGGTAGTCGTGATCGTATTGAACCATTAAACATTGGAGCCAACACACCAGTAGGTTTAAATCTTGAAGAGCAACGTAGAGCTGCTATTCAACAAACATATTTTATTGACCAATTAATATCTGAGCAAAGCCAAAGAATGACAGCTACCGAAGTTATGCAACGTAACGAAGAGAAAATGCGGATGCTAGCACCTGTCCTGGGCCGTTTACAAGCTGAGATGTTAAAACCATTAATTGATCGTTCATTTAATATTTTAGTTAGATCAAAAATGTTACCTGAGCCACCAAAACAATTACAAGGTCAAACAATTGATATTGAATATGTATCACCACTAGCACGTTCTCAACGTTCAGGTGATGTACAAGCTATTATGAGAACCATGGAAATGATTGCACCGTTAAGTGATCGTCTACCAGTTATGGACCACATCGATCCTGATATGTTAGTTAAACATATTACCGATGTTTTAGGTGTCCCTCGTAAAGTTTTACGATCAGATCAAGAGATCGTAGAAATAAGAACCCAAAGAGCTGAAGCTGAACAAGCCGCTGCCGAGCAACAAGAACAGATGCAAGCAGCACAAATGGCCCAACAAGCAGCTCCAATGGTCAAAACACTAACCGAAGGAGAATAATATGACTGATGAACAACAAAATCAGCAAATTAAAGAACAACAAGCATTAATGAAAGAAATGACTGAAGCATATCAAATAACATTTGGATCTGATGAAGGTCAAAAAGTTTTAAATGATTTAGGTCGTAGATGCTTTGCTAACAACACAACTTATGTACCTGGTGATGCAACTGCATCTCATGTCAATGAAGGTACAAGATCTGTGTATTTATTTATAAATCAAATGATAAACCATAAGGAGAAATAGATGTCAGAAGAACAGACAACTGTTGCCGAGGAACAACAAACTCCCACGCAATCTGAGACACCAACATCAACACAACCAACTAATTTTATTGATAGCTTACCTGAAGATATAAGAGGTGAAGCATCATTAGCTAATATTAAAGATATAGACCAGTTAGCTAAAGGTTATGTTCATGCGCAACGCATGGTCGGAGCTGATAAAATTGGCTTACCCAATCAACACTCAACTGAAAATGATTGGAACGAGGTTTATAGTAAACTTGGTAGACCTGAAGCTGCGGACCAATACGACATTAAGTATGAGGTACCAGTTGAAGGGATGGAAGCAACTAATCTTCCAGGTTATCAAGAAGTAGCTCATGCAGCTGGTCTTAATAATGCCCAAGCACAAAAACTAATTGACTGGTATTCAGGATTAGAAAAAGAAAGTTTTGAGTCTGAATCAGTTAGTGCTGAAACAGCTCGTGTAACCGCAGAAACAGACTTGAGAAAAGAATACGGTTTAGCTTATGATAAGAAATTAGCAGCAGCTGACGGAGTATTTTCTAAATTCTTTGGTTCTGATTTTGCAAGTATTAAACTTGAAGATGGATCACTGTTAGGTGATAACGCACAATTCATTAAAAGCCTGGTAAGTTTATCCAGTAACTTTAGTGAAGATACCGTTACTGCCGATCAAACCTCTTCAGGGGCCATGACACCCAATGAAGCTAATGCTGAGATTGCAAAAATCACAGCACCAAACTCACCCTACTGGGATAAAATGCATCCGCAACATCAAGTTACCGTGGATCAAGTATTTCAGTTACGTCAAATGGCACATCCCGATTCAGTGGAATAATCCGACAAGTTAGGACTTCACTTGACTGCTAAGAATAGATTAGCCGAGTAGCAAACGTAAATTGTAAGAAAACCCGTGAGGATAACTTTCTGAAATTTTAAATAACTTAACATAACACAGAAGGAGAGAAACTATGAGTTCTCAAATTACGACTGCGTTTGTCGAGCAATACTCGGCTAACGTGCAAATGTTATCCCAGCAAATGGGATCACAACTTCGTAGTGCTGTTGATGTTGAAACAATCACTGGAAAAAATGCATTTTTCGAGCAAATCGGTTCTGTAGCTGCACAGCTTAAAACCACTCGTCATGCTGATACTCCACAGATTGATACGCCTCACGCACGAAGAAGAGTAAGCCTTGAAGATTATGTCTTTGCTGACCTTATCGATGATATTGATAAAGTACGCATGCTAATCGATCCAACATCTAGCTACGCAAAAGCTGCGGCAGCTGCGATGAATAGATCGATTGATGACGTGGTTATCTCGGCTCTTGGTGGAGCTGCTTTCACTGGAACAACTGGTAGTACATCTACTGCGTTGCCATCTGCAAGCAAGTTTGCAACAAGCAATCAATCTGACGGTCTTACAATAGCCAAGTTACTAGCGGCTAAGAAAAGATTTGATGAGAAAGACGTAGACCCGTCAATATCAAGGTATATCGTATGTGGCCCACAACAAATCTCTGATTTGTTAAACACCACTGAAATCAAAAATTCTGATTTCAATACGGTAAAAGCTTTAGCTCAAGGACAAGTGGATTCATTCTTAGGATTTAAATTCATTACGTCTAACAGACTAAAACTTGATGGAACCAATACCGATGACAGACTAGCTTATGCCTTTACTCAAGATGCTATTAAATTAGCAATTGGTAAAGACGTACAGTCAAAAATAGATGAACGTTCTGATAAGAATTACAGTACGCAAGTTTATTATTGTATGTCAATTGGTGCAACTCGGATGGAAGAAGAAAAAGTATTTCAAATTCCATGCCACGAAGCATAGAAAGGAAGGTAAATTATGGGTACTAAGAACTCAACTTTAGTAGCTAATTTTGAAGCTGTACCAACAGTTAAAAATAGTGCTGCACTTCTACATGGCGTGGTTCGTGTAGCACAAGGAACTATAGCTCTTGCTGCTGGTGATAGTGATGACAATGATATTGTTATGCTAGCACCAATACCAAGTAATGCTGTTGTGTCTCAAATATTTGTAGGTTCAGATACGCTTGGCGGATCTTGTACTTTCAATGTTGGGATTTACACAGCTGCTGGAGCAGTAGTGGACGAAGATTTATTTGCAAGTGCAGTAGCTGACGCTGGTGCAATGGCAGATGTTCGTTTCGAAGCTGCAAACATCAACACAGCTGGGCANAAA
>JGI24006J15134_10001812_pt1 | contig 12031 bp, 15 predicted proteins | sample LinPmetageLP53_FD_15134 | JGI IMG/M metagenome (IMG submission 15134) | reverse complement strand
AGCCTACTTCACCTATTAGTACATCATGGTTGATAATTTCTAATGCACCGTAGCGTATGTCAAAGGAGTTGTTGTTCCAGAGTATTACTTCAAAGCTGTTGTCTGTATTGCTTCTGTTGTACTCCCTTAAATCATACCAACCGAAGATCATCTTGCTGTTATCACCCCAAGACTTCATGCGAGAATTGCTGTCTCTAATTAAGTCTGTCCAAAATGGATATATTGTAAAAGTGTGCTGTCCGTTAATAGGGTCAGGAGTATAGTCATTGCAATAGCTACCACTATTACCAAAATGTAGGCATCCATTCGTCGCCATCCTTGCCTGTGTAAATGTAGAGCCGTAGAAAGTAAAATCAAAAGAAAGATCAATTGCAGGGCTAATACCATCATCAGAAACCTCGTATGCTAACTCGCCCTCAAAGTTGTTGGCGTTTGTTTGCAGATGGAATAAATCTTGTCCTGCTTCATAGGTGTACTGTCCATATACACTAAAGGATAGCAGACTAGCTACTGCGTAGCATAGAACTCTTTTTTGCATTGTTTGTTGGTTTTGGTTTTTCTTGTGTAAGTCTTTTGAACCAAGCCTACAACATCTTTATTTATTTTTTCTCTATTTGGATTAGCTTCATGTGTGCATTGCTTTATGTATTCAGCTTCAGCATCATCTACATCAGGTCTTTTGGATTTATTTTTATCCCACTCTGCTTTTGCATCTTTGCCTATCTTTCCCTCGTAAGGGCAGGGCGTGCCTGCCATTGACATAGCCTTGAAAACTCTTTCGTCTTGGCATAACAAAGCTACTGATGCTACTTTCATGCCCATGTCGTATAAGTACTTAGATAGTTTGAGCCTTTCACAGTTTTTGTCTGTAACAGTTTTACCGCCTGAGAAACCAAAGACCTGTCCTTGAAATGCTCCTGATACACCAGTGGTACATAAGTCTTGACTGTAACTCATGATGCTAGGTGCTATTGCAGATGCAGGAGGAGCTTCAGACTTTATGTTTTGATTTATGGTCTGCGTGCTGTTGGATTCATTAATGTTTCTGTTTGTGTTATCAGACTGAGTATTATTATTATTTTGATTAACATTATTAGTCTGCACATTAGATTCTGACTCTGATTTATTTATATTTGTATTTTGATTCGTATTGTTAGAAGTAGAATTATTTGTGTTATTTACATTTTGATTAACAGTTGAGTTGACAGTTGAGTTAGATGTAGAAGTATTAACATTATTATTTGTATTAGTGTTATTTGAGGTTGAACTAGCTGTAGAAGTATTTACATTTGTATTTAAGTTTGTGTTTTGATTTGTGTTTGTGTTTGTGTTAGTAGAGGTATTAGTATTAGTAGAAACATTTGTATTGGAATTATTATTCGTGTTTGTTGCAGTAGAAGTATTCGTGTTGGTGTTTGTGTTCGTGTTTGAATTTGTATTTGTGGTCGTTGTCGTGTTCACCGTATCAAGGCTATTGTTCTCACAATACTGTGAACCGTTCACACAAGCCGTGCCTGACTGTTGGTTTGACTGAGCGTTAACATTAACTGAAAATCCTGCTACCAGAGTTACAAGAAACATTAGTGCGGCCCAGGCGATTAGGTAATCGTGTTTTTTTTGGTCTTTGTCGTTCATAAGAAATCCTATGAAACTACAGCATTGCTATTTTATGTCTAATCTTAGAACAGTTTTTTTATAATCCTAACATAATTTAATTAGGGGTAAAACTATTTCTCCTCACCCTTAAATCCTTTGCTCTGTCCTGTCTTACCTGAGTAAACTCCAAAGACTACACCCATTGCACCTACCACCACAGATACCAATGCTGACTGTTCTATGTTGGGTTCAGGCAATGCCATAAACCACATGACAGATTCATACATTAGATAGATATAAACCACTACGAATATCCTTGGAAAGATACGCCATGAATCAATAGCACTGGCTAAGAATATCCACCTTTGATGTGGGTTCTTGGTTGACTCATCCTCCAAGTCTCTGATCTTATCTTTAAGCGCACCGATTTCTTGCACCATAGCCATGAACTTATTTAAGTCCATTTCTACTTCGTTTCTATCCATGTCTCCTTGAAATCTTCCTTCGTCTCTCATAATTTACTCCTATGGCTCTGTTGGAAATGTAACATCATTATAATTATCATCATCAGTATAGCTACTTGGCAAATCTCTTAGTGCCTGTCTGTAAGTAACCCACTCTGCTTTTTTGCTATCTGATAGTGGACTATCTACAGCTACAGTCCAATCACAATCTTGTAGCATAAACAACCTTAAATTTCTTATTTTTTGTGTTGTTGTAAGAGGATTTTCTGGTGTTGGTGCAAATATTTTACTCATTATTGTTTGTTTAGTTTTAGTGCTGATATTCTTGTGCTAAATCCAGATATAGCAGGTGTTACGCCTGAATTATCTTGTATAACTTGACCTTCAAAAATTGCTGTAAAACTAGTGTTAGCAGCCAACGATATCTTACCGCCAAGTATTATGGGTTGTAACATATTGCCACCAACTGGAGAATTATAATCTGCTATTACAGTTGAGCCAATTCTTATTCTTGACTCAACTTGCGTTAAATTATTTATAGTTCCACCTACCATGCAATTAGCGACAATCTGATAGTCACCACCTTCTGCTGTAGTAAATGTTGCTTGAATAAGGCTTGTAAAATTATCAGAGCTTCTACCATCCCCAAATGCTGTTGATCCTGCCGCGCCATTAACAACCATAGAACCAACTGCTCTTGTTCCTATCTCTGATACGCTAACTCCACCTGATGTTATTTTCAAACCACTGCCGTCTGCAGTTAGTGTTGAACCATTTAAAGTAATCCTTGTTGCGCTTAAATTTCCTGCTGTGATACTACCTGCATTAAGATTGCTAATTGTCATATTGTTAGCATCTATTGTTCCTGCATTTAATGTTCCAACATTACCTGTAATTGCAGACAAGGTGCTTACATTTATTTCTCTAGCTGTTACCGCATCAGCATTAATTTTTCCTGCAGTTACTTGGTCAGCTTGAATATGTCTAGCTATAATTGCATCTGTTGCAATTTTTGATGCAATAATATTATTAGCTAAAATTTTTGCTGAAGTTACTGCGTCAGCTTGAATCTTTGCTGCTGATATTGAGTCAGTGCCTAATTTGCCCTCAACGATAGCACCTGCAGCTATTACATCTCCTTGTATCGCATCTACTGCTATCTTTGCATTGGTAACAGCATCATCTGCCAGTTTAAGTTCTGTGATAGTGCCATCACCAATAACTGCTGCAGTGAATGTACCATTTACAGAGCCTACAAAACCTGAATGCTGTCCTGAGTGATTGATTGCTCTTACCCAAAAATAGTAGGTAGTGCCTGCTGTTAGTCCGTCTTGATCGCCAAATATAGTAGTTGTAATTGCATTAGGCTCACCATACAGAGTATCTACAAGGTATGTGTCATCAGTTGGCGTGGTGTTTGCAGTTCTTCTATAAACCTTGACTGCTCTTAGATCACTATTGTTAGGGTTTGTCCATGATACCAATATATTTTGTTTGCCTGTGCTAGAAGTCAAACTGCTTGGTGCTGATGGCGCAGAGGAAGCTGCAGAAATTGTGATATTAACTGCGCTAGTATAAGCACTAGCCACACCGTTAAGGTCTATGTGTCGTAGTTTGACATTGTAAGTGCTACCTACCACCACATTGGGAATAGATGCCTTTGTTACGCCCTTGCCTGCCGTAAAGTCAGCAGTGTAGTTAGAATCAGCGTTTAACTTATAGGCTATCTCTGTAAGCACCACTTTATCACTAGCGTTGTTAGTCCAGTTCACAAGTATGTCTACCTTACTGGTCGTGCCGTCAATAGCGTTCTGCTGTGCTAGGGACAGGTTTGTCGGTGCGGTTACACTGTAATCACCTGTTGACACATTAGAGCCTTCTGCTTGTCCTGTGGTGTAGTCGTTAGTTGCAAAGTTAAATACAGATGCTTCTACCTCTTTAAGGTTTAATCTAGTAGCTATAACTGTTACTTCATCATCCTGCATAGCTTCCATATTTGTAGATAAAACTTCAAAGGCTTTTTGCGTGTAGCCAAGTCTTTCATTTGTAAGATATACCCAGTCATTAGGTTGACACCGCATGAATTGCAGACTAACTAATACGGATAATGTCGTTGTTTGCCTTTGGCTTTTAAGAGCTATGCGCCCCAAGCGTTGTGCCATAGTATCTGTAACAGTAAATGGTAATTGCACTTCCATTCTTTTTACATAATTTGCTGTGCTTTCTCCACTAGGCGTATCTTCATTTAGCATGGTGGAATCTGCAAAAACTTCTGCATCTGTTGACTGATAATCAAGGCTTCTGTCAACATATATTGGTTTGACTGAGTTATATAAATCACCGCTAGAAGCATTCGTTGAAATAGAAACAGGTGCTAATAACTCATCATCTGTAATTGTAAGGCTTGGTGTTTGTGATGCGCCTGCAAACACTGTAAATTGACCATTCACATAAGACATCTTACCTGCCATAGAACTTAAAACAGACTCTAAAACACCAGTGCCATTTGCACTAAAGTTTGTAAATCCGTTAGCTGTATATCTTCTTTCTGTCGTTGAACCATCTGCAAGCGTTACAGTTTGATCGCAAGTATTTGCAGCTGATGCAATGCCACCTGCATTAGTTGTATCGTTAATTTCTGATGCTTTAGCTTTTAATCCATATTGTGTATCTGCCAAAAAATCTCTAATAATTAAAGCAGGGTTTGATCTTTGCAAATCTGTTGTTGCATTGGCACTTGTTCTAGGGTCGTAAACATTTTTACCTTTAACCTCAAATGATACTGTAGGCAAACCGCCACCAAACTTTTCTGCATCAAACACCATTTGTATATATACAAAAGCACAACCTAAAAATTTATCGGTTGTACCCATGCTTGTAAGCTGTGCATCCATATAACCATTTGCTGCTGTTTGACTGCCATCTTCAAAGGAGTAACGAACTAATCTGCCACTACCAAAATTATTATCATTCTCTGTGTTGGTAAAATCAGAATTAGTAACCGTATGTACTGTTGAACCACTTATTGTTGATGTGGTAGTAGTAGTATTAATATCATTGAGCCTTAATGTTTCTAGGCTTTCTATTTCATGTCCTGCTAATACTATTACCATGTGCAAAAGGTAATTATCTGTACCACTGGTTTCAATATGTACTTGTGTTCCACCTACACGACATTGACCATAAACAATCTGTCTTGGTACTAACCCACCCCTTGCCGAAAATTTATTACCAAAATTAGCTGTAGAAGCGTTTACGCCTTTTGATGTCATGCCACCTATTGCGCTCGCTACTAAAGTAGAAGCAAAGGTAAAAACTGCGTATTCACCAAAAGCAAAAGCAAATGAGCCTGCAAGACCTGCAGTCATTCCCATAGTGCCAAAGTATGCTGCTGCAGCGCCACCTGTTACCACTATAACTGTTGCAACAAGAGCTGCTTTAATTGCTTTACCCATTAATCAAATCTCCAAACTCTGTAAGCTAATGAACAGTCAACAACATTTATTCCGTCATCTGTGGGCGTAAGTATTCCAAAACCATTGCACATTCCAACAAGAAAAGAACCAACACTTTGTTCGTAAACAACTAGATCACCGCAAGTCATGTAGGCTTTATCTATCTCACCTACGCCTTTTGCGTTGCAGGCTTTCTCTATGCTTGTTTCTAAATCACCACCGTATGATGCTATGGCTTTCATGGCACTTGTTTCGTCATGCCACTTTAATTTTTTAGGAATTAAATCTTCGCCTGTTATTTGCTTTATTAGCGCATTGCTAAACTTACAACAATCATTCTGCCCCCACTTAAACGCAAAATTATTGTTTTCTACAAAGGAATCAAACATTGCTTGCCAGTTAGGTAGTTTTTTCATTGTCTAAAAACATCACGATTGGGTATATGACCTGCTTCAGACTCTCCTCTACCTCTACCTGCTCCGTCACCAACGCCTGCTTTGCCCCAGTTAATTTGTTTATCTTGTAAGGATGCTACTCTGTTAAAACCTGTATCACCTGAGTGCAAAAAGTTTTGTGATTCTTTTGTGTATCTAAGGTTAGAAGGTCTGTCTAGGTCTACAAGTCTATTTTCCGCATCTATCGTAACCGTAGAGCCTTCAGGGGTATCGTTAATTACTAGGCTAGTCATTCTACCTTTGAACAAAGTAAGCGTTCCTGCTACCTCATTTGTTCCACCCATTACATATCCCATAAAGATAGTAATAGGTCTGTTTTGATAGTTCTCTGTTAGTGCGTAATTTACAACTGTCGTGTCCATGCCTGACAAAGCAACAACAAGCCCATTAGACTTTAATTCTAAATTATCTTCTGCGTTACTTACACTCAATAATGTACCTGCGCCAGTGTATGTTTCTGAACTAATTGTCAAGTCATCTATGCCTGACCATACCCTTATGTCATCTGTATCAAACTCTGCTTTTACCGCAAAAAATAAGGCTTGTTCGTCTGCGCCTAGACGATTTACGATAGAACTATCTAAACCCTGCCTAGTAGCCATTAAATTACCTCAATACAAGAAAAACTAATGCCGTAGTTGGATATTCGGTCTGCTGACCAACTAACCTCATTAGATATGAGCCTAAATGTCCCTTTTGGGTTTGTGAATACTGCGTAATGCCCTGTTGCTAGGTCTGATCTTAGCTTGGGTTGTATGGCTACACCATAGAAATCCTTTGCACTACCGCCTGCACTTGTAGCAGTTGCATCTTCCGTAACCATTACTATTTGTGTGGGCGTGCCTGTGGTGTTTGCAGCCGATTGTATCTGTAAGTAGTCTCCTTTTTTAATAGTGCCACTGGCAGCGTTTGTGGAAGCTAGGAGAGATAATCCTGTAGCACCCTTTACATTGGTTCTAACTTTGCAACTTGCAGTATTTGATTCTGTGGTAAATGTGCTTGTTGTTACGACTACTGTTGCACTTGTTAAACCACCGTCTGCTATTTTATGCGTTCCATTGTTATCTTCATTAGTTGCACCAGTAACAACTATAAAATCACCAACCTTTGCACTTCCAAAAGTAGAAGCACCTGCTGTTATGGTTGAGCCACTAAAAGAAAGTGTTACCGAACTGCTGTTTGTTCTTAGTTCAGATGTTAAGTGTCCAGTGCTATATGTACCTGTGTTTGTTAGTGCATCAGGGTCAGCAAATTTAAAGTGGTTGACTGTGCCGTTTAGTTCCAAAAGAAAGGACTGCCACTCTGCGGCTTGCGATCTTCTCATTGGCGGTAGTGAAACCTCTGCTGTCCAGTACACACCGTCAAACTCCTGTGTCTTTGTCTTACCAGTAAACGGACTTACCGTTGTTCCCACTGTTCTTATAAGCGACCAGTTGCTTCTCACGAAGTTCGGACTCGTAGGCATTGATATTAATTTAGCCACCTTGTAATGCTCTCCTAAAATTACCACCACGCATTGCAGCTTCGGCTACAGCGCCCTTAGTTACATCTGCTATCTGTGGCATCATCTTTGTAACCTCCGCCCTTACTGTGGGTACGACACCTGTAGCAAAGTTTACCGACTGGTTTACTATGATGGGCGCACCACCCATAGCGTTTTTAGTATTCATGTTGTTCATAATAGTACCGCCACTATCAGGAACAAACATTTCCATTCCTCTTTCACCTACAAAATAGGGCTGACCTTTTTGTACTTTACCGCCACCTGCATTATTGCCAATGGTAGGCAAAGCGTTTGCTGTTCCTGTAAGGTTGAAAACACTATTTAATATTTTATTAACTACCGCCATTTGTAAGAAAATAGCTATAATTTGACTAACTATGTTTTTAGAAAAGTCTTTGAAACTTTCTAATGCGCTTTCACCGTCCATCAACGAATTAACAAAATCTGTTGTGAATGCGTTTGACTGATTAATTACAGCCTGTCTTAGTTCAGTATCAAATGTAGTCGCTAAGTCAGATGATGCTCCTTGTATTTGTTTGTAAACCTCAGCTATGTTTGTTCCGTCTATTCCTGCTTTCTCTAATACATCAGTGCCTTGTGCTAATATCTCATTAAGCTCTTTTTCAGAAAAGTTGAGCATATCAACATCACCTTTTAACTTTTCATATTCTTTAGCTAGAAAAGTTGCAGCGTTTTGCAATTCTCCTTGTCGCATAAGTGTTTCTTTGTCAACATCTGCTTGTGTTTTACCGTTAAGTCTAAAATTAGTAGCCTGTTTGACTAACTCAGCGTTCTGTATAGTCAATTCGTTGTTGATTGCTTCTAACTGATTATCAACCCTTGATAATGATTGCTCATAAGTTTCTAACGGGTCTAAACTGTCAGGTGTTGCGCCTATAGCTATTGATGTCTTTGCATCAGCAATTAAATTTCTGCGAATTCTCTCTACTTCATCTCTTTTAGCTTCAAGGTTTGATATATCTATAGGAATGTCTTTTGTAAGAGCAACACCAGTTTCGCTTCTTGCTGATCTTCTAAAAAATAAAATAGCTTCTGCTAATGCTGTGATTCTATCTGTAGTGTTTTTTAAGAATTCTGAAAGAACTTCTTTTTGTATGTCATCACCTAATTGCTTAAAGGCGATAGTCATATTTGATACTTTGGTAGAAAGATTGTCCATCTTTGACTCCATAGCCCCACCGAACTTTCTTTCCAATCCGTTTATTAAAGCATCTGTTATTAACTTTGCACCCTGAGCAGTTGCACCAAACTTAGCTATCTCGTCTTTGGATAAGCCTAATTCCTCGTTTAGAATACCAAGTACATCAATACCCCTATCCATAATCATATTTAGTTCTTCTAACCCAAGACCACCTGAAGCTGATCTTTGAACCGTTCTAACTAATGCTTCAAATACGCCTAACTGGTCTACAGAAGTAGATGCTGTATCTGCAAATGTTTGCAACATTCTGTTGTTAGGTTCTATGCCTGCTGACTTTAGTGCTATGAATGCTTTTGATACAGTTTCAATTTGAAACGGTGTTTTGGTAGAGAATTCTAATATTCTGTCAAACGCTTTATCACCTTCTTGTATAGAGCCAAAAACCGTATCAAGACTATCTTTTAAGTCCTCAAACTCCATGCCAACACGAACTGAAGCAGCAGCAAGTTTTGTCATTCCGATAACTACAGCACCTATTGCTATTGGACCTGCAAGAGCTTTTAATTTACCGCCTAGACCTGCTGCCCCCATTCCAAATGCTGCACCGCCTACTGCACCTGTGGTTTTAATTTTAGCGTTAATTTTATTTAATTCAGCTTGTAACTGCTTTGTATCAGCCTTTATCTGTATTATTAGTTCGTCTATCTTAGCCATTAGTCAGGGTATAACTCCATAAGGTCATCTAGTTCTGATCTTTCCATAGGTTTTTCTTGCTCTGCAGCGTGAAATTGTTTGAAACCTTTTATCGCTAAATACATTTCTCTAGGTGATAGATTCCAAAAGTCCATAGGTCGCATATTCATCATGCCAACACATATCATGTAGTAGTCTCCCCAATTGATAGGTGGCGTGTGTTCATCTACTCTATTGCTTTTTTTTTATCTTCCTCGTCTGAGTCATTGTCGTTTAAGGTAGATACCAAGAGTTTGGCTACCTCTGTAGAAGCCGTAACAATACCTATATCAGATATTATCTGCCCTACTTTTTTTTCATCAAAGTCGTTGCCACCACCCCTAAGAGAATAGCGTAATACGACTAATAATGTTCTTATGCGAACTTTGGCTTGTGCAATGTTCTGTGCAAGTTCAAGAATCCCTGTGTCCAGTTCATCTTCAATCTTGACCAAGCTGTCTATGGTTAGCCTGCACTTATAGGTTTGAGAACCTAATGTTACTTCAATCTGTCCCTTTAGTGGGTTTGTCATCTGACTTCTCCTTTGTTGGACTTGCCATTGCAAGTGTGATTTTTAACATATCATCTCTTTCGTCAACCACATAGGATTTGATTGAGATGTCCTTACCATTAACCTTGACACTCTTACCGATTAACACATTAGGCATATCTAGCAGATTGCCCTGCATCATGCCAGTAACAGTGTCTTTTTCGGCTTTAACCTTTACTTGTTCCCAAGCCATAGTCTTATACGGTTGCGAATGTAATTGCGCCTGCTGATTCAAAGGACATACTGTAAGTAACCTCTCCGTTGAACTCACCTGCATACTCTAAACTGGTTACTTGGAAAGCACCTGTAAAAGTACCAAAGTCAGGAACTAAAAACTGATAGTTGTTTTGCGAATCTGCTAAAGCGTTTGTTTTGATGGTTGATTCTGATGCACCGTCTGTGAAAACGCCACTGCCTGAAACACTGATTGATTGAACCCCTGCTGCAGCTAATAAAGTTCTCTTACCTGAGGAATCCTTATTGGTTACATCTACCGATTCATTGTTTACTGTTAGACTTGTTGATCTAAGCCCTGCTATTGTTGTGAAAGTCTCAGGTGAACCTGCGTTACCCACTTTCATTAGCATTGCACTACCTTTTTGTGCTGCCATAATATACTCCTAAATACAGAGGGTATTTATTCCTCTAATTAAAAAATAAGGCATCTGCCACCGTATTACTTCAGTATTTGGTATTGAATCAAGTACCTAGTGTAATTGCACGAAATCTCATGACACCGTGCCGAGTTATCCCATCAGGGTCTCTCATAATGTCGCTGTACTCAAATCTAAGGTTAATTAGATTGACACCGCTAACAGTTAGACTTACATCATGCAATAAATCATGTATCTTATCAAGGATTTGTTTTGTTTGCTTTGAGCCTTTGTATCTTGACCAAACATGAATATTTATTGTTGTTTCAGCGCCCACTAAATTGTTTGTGCTGTAATCTATCGCAGTTTCCTCGCCCAGCGTAATAAAAGGGTAGCTGTTACCCTCAACAACCTCGTCATACACGCCACAGGCAAGCGTAGTGGTGATTGCAGATACATTAAGCGCTGTATAAATACTAGACTGTAATGCAAATTGACCAACACTCATTTCAGAATACCTTTTTTAAACATTGATTGTATCTTTCTTTTGTTTTTCATAAGTGCAGGTTGCATGAAAGGTCTTTCTGTCATATTGACCGTGCCAAACTCTAAGTGCTTAGAATATGGCGCTGCGGATATAATCTGACCTACGACCGTGCCGTTAGGCTTAACATCTACATCCATAGTAATTTGACTTGCTAAAAATCCAGTATCACTGGCAGGTGGTTGATTTGGCGCTGATGCTGTGTGTGTTCTTCTAGGCTCGTACTTTTGGTATGTTTTACCAGTACCGCCTGCAAGTATGCTTTGTTTTGCAGTGTTTTGCACCATCATAGTTCCACGAGTTACATACTCTTTGACCTTGTTGTCATCTAGCGTTGCCTGTAGCTTTTTGTTAAATGCTTTAAGGTTGGAAATCTTTAGATCAATGCCATCACTCATATCGCAATACCTTCCTCGCAGAGCAATGTTAGGAATCTATCCCTTTCGTCCACATTGATAATGCCGTTGATTGCAAAAGACCTAGTGCCAAAGGTAATCTTGCTGTTGGTGTCTATGTTCTTCATGTAGCGTATCGTGATCTCATGCGTAACCTTTTCCTGCAACATACCCTGTCTGTAGGTGCTGTTGGCGTTCTTGGGTTTTATGTTTGCGTAGATGCTTGCCACAGAGCCGAATGATTGTGCTAAACCACCGCCTGCATCTCTGGTATTGGTCGCTCTCTCAACCTTTACCTTATACCGCATCTTGCCGATACTGTTAGCCATCTTAACCGAGAGCCATGAGAGAGGATGAACCCATCCCTCTATGAATGACATAAGGTGCGTACAGCGATCTCAACATTGGGGGATAGGGTAGCTTCGCATCATACATATCACCTCTGTGTTCATAAAGGTAAGCTATGTGTTGCATGATACCTAGCTTTATGGGTTCAGGAATGTTGTATGCAGAGGTGTAGCCAGTCACATATTTAACCTCTATTGCGTTTGCTACTCGTAGTGCGGTGGGGAATGACTCAC
>JGI24006J15134_10001808_pt1 | contig 12042 bp, 8 predicted proteins | sample LinPmetageLP53_FD_15134 | JGI IMG/M metagenome (IMG submission 15134) | reverse complement strand
GTTTTAAATTGGTCGCTATTAATATTACGTTGTTTATGTTCTATATGAATACATTTTAAGGTATTTCTATTAAGTATTATAAAATCCACTCTCGCGTATTTAAACCTTGATTTTATAATATCGTAATGTTTGGGTAATATCTCCGTTAGTTCAATACTAAATTTACGCTCTGCCTCGTTCATATGTATATAATAGACATATAATATAAATATTTATAAAAGTATAAATATTAATAAAAGTATAGTTAATAATAAAAGTATAGTTAATAGTCTTGTAATATATCCCTAATTTCTGTTATTGCTGTTATTTCATTATTATAATTAATAAAAGCGTGATATTGAGGAGATGTTATATTTTTCTCTTTGTTTATCAATTTAATATTAATATATCGCTCGTCTGTATATGTCTTATGTATTGGTTTTATAATTATAAGTTCTGTATAAGGATTAACAAACCTTTTTATTTTGTCATATGAATTAATATTTTTATTAATAATATTTATTTCTTCTTGGTAATTTCCTTTAATTTTAATTCTTGGTTTATATTTAATTATATCAGTTAATACATTTTTGTATTTCTTAATTTCTTCTTGCTTATATAATTCATCTTCTTCGTCTTGTTTATGTTTAATTATGTCAGTTAATACATACTTAAATTTTTTGTTAAATTCTTGTCTAATTATTTCATTTTCTTCATCTACTTTTTTATGTAGTTCTTCTAACTGTTTATCATATAATTCAATATCGTTTTTTCTTTTAATGTCGGTTAGATATTGTATAAGTTTATCCTCTTGTTCTTGGGTCTGTCTTTCTTTCTTTTGTTTTTTGGGGTCTGTTTCTGTCCCTAATAGTTGTAAAAAATAATCTACTTTTACCTTTGATAGAGTATTAAAATTATGTATATTGTTTAAACAATATTTAATATATTTTTCATCTAATAATTTACTCCCCTTCGTAAATTTTGGAGGGTTTAAGAATGTTATATTATAAAAAGTATATTCATATAGTCCGTTTGCTTGTAATAATATAACATCGGCGGGTAAATAATCAACAAACGCATATAATAAGGGGTCTAAAAATGCCTTGCTTAAATTACGCCTTTCTATAATTCTTACTAATCTAATTTCAACTAAATATTTTTCAATACTATCATTTACGCCGTCTACATCAACATATTTATATTTTACTGCTTTTTTTGGTATATCGTAAATATTGGTTATTATATTGCCTTTTTTAATGTAATCGTCTAAATATTTATTTCTTAATGGTATTGTCCCGTAATCATCTAAATAATCCTTACCTTTACTAAACCGCTCTTTTAAAAATTTATCTCTTATATCATTATAAGGTTTGTTTATAATAGTATCATCTTTAAAATCGTAATAACTTGGTATATGTATATCTATCATTTCTAACCTATTACTGGGTAGGTTAATAGTATATAGGAGCAGTTTATAAGGGTTTCTATTATTATAACATAATAACCGCCCCCCGTTCAATCTTATAAATGGGTGGTTTTTTATTAAATCCCCGTCGTTGTAAATTACCCCTTGCTTTGTATATGATTTTATACAATCTTCATTACTAATTAACTCTTTAATAGACCCGTCATTAACAAATATAGATAGATTGATTTTTTTTATTGTTTTAAATATATCTATTTTTAATTTGTTATTAGAATGGTGTTTAAATATTGCTTCTTTATCAATATAAGAAATATCTTTATTGTAAATTTTATTATAAAAATTATCGTTATTCATATTATATATTAAATAATAATTATACGTTTAAGTAAATTTTTATTAATCTTTATTTTAAAATTTTCTACTTGATGGTTGAGGGTCTGTTAATATACTACTCCTCCTTTTGTATTTAATATTATATCTACTTAATAAATACGGGTTCATTATAGACCTATTAGATACTACCATTTTATAATATACAATATATTATAAAATTAGAAATTAGAATTTTATAAATGTATTATTTACTTCATCTAAATCATATAATCGTTTAATCTCCTTGCGTAATAGTTTAATCTGATATTGATTATTATAAACATCATCTCCTATTTTTGTATGTTTATGTCTATTATTGAAAAAATCCTTTAATTGGTCTTTATAATACTCATCAATAGGTAAATATTTATATTCCTTAATAAATTGAGATATACGAGAATTATTTATTTTATGAAAATTATTAAATCTACTTTTTTTAATATTGCTTTCTATATTGAATTGTTGCTTAACTGTAATATTAAATTTGTCTGTAATCTTCTTTTTGGTGTCTGCGTATAATATTATTTCTTCTTCTGTATTCATTATAATACAATAAATAAACCTTCTTTTTTTAATATCATCATTATCATCATTATCATCATTATCAATATTATCATTTATGTCATCATTATCAATATTATTATTTATGTCATCATTATCATTTATATCATTAACGATATTCATATAGTATATATTAGAAAATAATTATATACTTTGAATAATAATTATACTATTAGAAAGGTATAAAAATACTACTTACAGACTACCCCCCCTACTTACCTCTTTAAGAGAATATTAGGGGGGGTAGTCTCAAAGTAGTATTTTTTAATATATATTTTGTATCAAAAATATATATTTTAGAAATAGTATTTTTAATAATAATTATACTATTAGAAAGGTATAAAAATACTACTTTGAAATGCCCCCCCCTTTAATACTCTTAAAGAGATAAGTAGGGGGGGTAGTCTCAAAGTAGTATTTTTTAATATATATTTTTAATAAAAAATATATAATAATAAAGATAGATAAAGATTAATAAAAACATACTTAAACATATAATTATTATCTAAGGTATATTAATGAAAAGAATAGCATTAATAAATAAATGTTTCGAGAATAGGTTAAACTTAAATTATTATAACAAGGTGAAAAATAATAATGAAGTATGTAAAAAACCGAGTATAGCACTACACCAAGAAACGGGGGCGTATAAATTTATTGAATTAGATTATATTAACCAATCTTATTTATTAAATAAATTAGAAGGTAAAGATTTACATTATTTCGAGGTAATAGATACACCTTATAGACGCTTACATATTGATTTTGATTTAAAAACAAAGATTAAAATAACAAGTATCGATAGGATAATATTAAAAGAATTAACCGAATTTTTACAAGAAAAGTTTTTAATTGATGAAGAACCCGATTATAATATATGCTTAAAACCCGTAAAGGGTGATGGGTTATATACCAAATCAATACATATTATTATTAGTAATTATATAATGTATTATGAAGATATGAAAAAATTATTTATTGATTATAATAATACTAAAAACTATCCTTCTATTGAAGTCGATTTATCGATGTATAGTAAGCGTAAATTTTTTTGTCTTCCTTATCAATCTAAATTAAACAGTAAAAGCGGGGTTTTTATACCTATTCAAGAAATACATAATAATAATAATAAGATTGTTGATTTAAATAACTTTTTTGTTAATGCTAATACAGACGCATACGGAGAAGAATTTTTATTATCATATGATAATATTACAAGCGATTATATAGAACCCGTTGAATATGAAACAAAAAAAGAAGAATACCAATTATTTTATAACGATATTGAAGACTTTGATAAAATACCAATAACAGAAGAGACATTAATAGATTTTTTAATAGAAGTATTACCCGAAGAAATATATAATTCTAAATGTTGGTCGAGCATTACAAAACAATTAATAATATTTGATTTTCCTTATAAAGATTTAGAAAGATGGTTTAAGGTTTCTATTGAAAAGAATAATAAATATACATTACAAGATAATATAAATTTTTACGAATACAATAAAAATAATAATAAATTACATCTTTATAAATATAATAGTATAACAAGATTTATAAAACATATTTTAAACAAATATAATTTAAATGATAATTATAGAGTTGATTATTATAATTTACATAACCAAGATAGAACCAAGTATATAATAGATATATTAACAAGACCGACCGATATGTTTATTTTAGAGGGTCTTAGTAAATTTAAAACTTTTGAAAGAAATGAGGTTATTTTAAATGAATTAGATGAATATGATAAAGTAGCGACTATAATTTATAATAGCATTGTAAAGTATGAGAAATATTTATATCTTAATTCAAATAAGGAGGATAGGACGCAAACAGAAATTAATATTTTAGACGATATTAATATATGTTATACTGAAACGGGGTATATATTTGAATATACAAATTTATTTAATACCCCTTCTAAATATCATTATGATACAATCACTAATATAATGATTGAATATAATGAAGGATATGAACCAAAATTTTATAATTACCAAGTAGATATAACTTATAATAGAATATATACAACACCTAATTATAAAAATATTGATGTTGATGATATGAAAATAGAAGCAGTTAAATATATACCCGATAGTAATGAAGATTTACTTTTTAAAAAATTATTAGTTGTTAAAGCAAAATGGGGGGCGGGTAAGAGTTATTATATTATGAATTCTACAATAAAAAAAGCAGTAAAAAATAAATTAAGGGTTTTAATACCAACTGAGAATAACGCCTTAAATAAAGAAACATTAGATAAGAAATTAAAACAAATAGACATAGATAGTTTAAACGCAGTAAGTCATTTAGATAAGAATTTTAACAAAGGACAAGAAACCGCCGACGTTGTAATATGTAGTTTAGAAAGTTTCGAGAAATTAAAAGGAGATTTTGATATAGTTATTTTAGATGAAGGAACAAGCATATTAAACCATTTTAGTAGCGATACATTAGACAAACGCCCGAATATGAGGGCGAACATAGCAAATAAATTTACTGAAATATTACAATATGCTAAATCAATACTTTTTTTAGATGCTGATATAATGACCGATAGAATAAATATTATTGAAGATGTAGCAAAAGTAAAAGCAGAATATTATTATATGATAAATGACAATTGGAAAGATACATTTATTAATATATACGAGAAAAAACATAATAATATTTTTACAACGTTATTAACCGAAAGATGTAAAACAGACGATAATATACTTATACCTACTGGAAGCAAGAATAAAAGCGACGCATTATATAAGAAATTTAAAACAGAAATAACAAATAAAGAAGATAATTATAAAAAAAATGTAATGTTGATAAATAGCGACGGGGTCAAGATTTTATTAATGTCATTACCTTCTTTTTTTGAAGATAGTAATATACATAATGAAGAAATACCGAACAATGAACCAATAATAGATAAAATAAACGATGTATATGAGGTAAATATAGACAAAAAAATTATAATGTCTAACTTAGACAAATACACCGATAAATATGATATTAACATATTGATTTATACGCCATCAATTAAAACGGGTATTAGTTTAGATACTGATAGATTTAATAAAGTATTTTCTTATCCATCGTCTTATAGTTGTGTTGTTAGGGAATATATACAAATGCTATTTAGAGGGCGACAAGTTAAAAAAATATATATTCAATTAGAAGAAGATTTATATTTTTTAGACAAAAGACTATTATATACGATGGATAAAATAAAGAACATTACAACAAAAACATTATTAGACAAATACGCCGATATTTTTGATATTGATTTAACCAAACATAAGTTATTAAGTAAATTATTAGAAAATACTAATATGAAAAAAGAAGGATTATTATATAATATCATTACGACTAACGATTTAGAAAAAACAAGAAATAAAATTTATGCTAATGAACTAATAGCAAGATTAAAAAATATTCATCAATTAAAGGTATTTGTTTATCAACCAAACCCTTTTAAAATTGTAAAATGTGGATTACCCGATTATTTATTAACATCAATTATAAAACAAGCAAATAAAGATAAAAAGGAATTATTTACAGAAGCAGAATTATACAATAAAAAAGATTATGAAGAAATAACAGAATTTTACAAAGATGTAAAGGAAAAACAGAAGCGAAACAAACAACTAAGCGATACAGAACAAATATTTTATAATTCTATTAACTGGACAAGTAAGAACAAAACAAAACTATTTTTAGATTGTAATATTTTACAGCGTAAAGATGAATATACATATTATAAAAAGAATAAAATATTATTTGGAAATGGATATATTACAGAAGGATACAAAGAATTAAATGACGAAAAAACAGAGGATATTATTATTACATCAAGCGATTATATACCAATTTTTTATAATAATTTATCTGTTGAAACATTGTATTTTAACGGTATGATTAGAACAACGCATAATAATATAGTAAAGTATTTAGATACATACGATAGATATAAACAATTTAAAACATATGATTTAAAAGGGAACATAGAAGCGATAAAAATAGATGATAATATTAAAAATCAAAATGATATAATTGATATAAACAAAGATGATAAACTAAATAATATTATTAAAATATTGATTGGTATGAATGATATATTTAATTATCAATTAGGCGATTATAAAAGGATTGAAGGCGATGATTTAAATGAAATCTTAACAAATAATAAAGATGAAATAATAAAATTATTTATACATTCATTAGACTACTTAGATATAGATGAAAAAAGTAAAAAAATAAAATCTACTGGTGATACTATTGAAAAAACAAAGGTTATTATTAAACTTTATAAAAACCCTATTATAATTTTAACTAAAATATATAATTCATTTAGTCAAAAATTAGGATATACAATAAGGAGATATACAACTAATAATAAACAAAATCATAAAGTAAATTGTATATTAATTAGTATGACAAAACCACATAGACGGGGATTTATTACAAATAGATACAATGATATAAATGATATTCATACAAATATTATAAGTATTCAAGAACATAAAAACAAATATAAAATATTATCTCCATTTTACAACAACATAACAGATATTAATATTAAGAAATCTACAAAAGAATTAACATATAATATAAACAAAGAAAAAGCAACGACTATAAAACTTTTTCCTATTATGTCTAATTGGTGTAAATTAGAGAATTCAAAAAATAACGATACAACCCAATACAGATATAAACAAAAGAGAGGGGCGACTTACGATTTTGTAAATGATAATTGGATTAAGAGTAAAAGGATAATTTATAAATCTTATTATATACCGCAAATAAAGATTATTCAATATGATTTAGATAATAAACAAACCGATACAAAAACAATAATAGAAATGTTTAAAGACGATACATTAAAAACATCATTATTTAATAATGTATTGGACGAATTAATAAATAATATGAATGTATTATTATACCCAAGGGTTAATAATACTAAAATAAATACGGAACAAATAGAAACCGACTATTTACATACTAACGGAGTTAAAAAAAGTTGTATGAAAATAGATTATATTTTTAGTAAGATAGACTATTACAATAATTATAAATGTAATAAAAGTTATGATTACGACAGAGTTTTAGATATAGGGGGAGGGTAAGCGACTGCTTAGGTTTAATAGTATATTTACTATCTTTTTTTTTTTTGGTTAATTCGTCAAGCGAGTTAATGACTTATATAATGTTGTTAGTCAAGATTATATTACTTATTTCGATATTGTTAGGGTTTCCATCTATAAACTCAATCTCGAAATAATCATATCCATACAACGCCCTTAATAGGCGGTTTAAAGTTGGTATATCTTTATTTGTTTTAATCATAGTTATTATACTATAAGATATTTATTTTTAAATAAAAACAGAATTTATTAATAGATTATTTTTATTAACAGATTATTATTATTATTATAATATGTATTGTTTTAGACCTATTTATAATACTAATATAATTATTTTTATTTATAATACTTACTTTAATTATATGAATAATACATAAATTTAACTTAGATTTATTCCTAAGTTTTTGATTAATCTAAATATTAAAAAACATACTATTAGATAGGTTAAAAAATACTACTTATGAGACACCCCCCCTATAATACTCTTAAAGAGATAAGTAGGGGGGGTAGTCTCAGAGTATCATTTTTTAACATTATATTTTTAATACAAAATATATATAAGATAAAGATTAATAAAAATATACTTAAATATATAATTATTATCTAATGTATAATGTCATTACCAACAAACCAACAAATTACCAAAATGATTAAGATTAACCAAATGAACGGTAAAAATATGATTATAAAATATAGTCAATACCTTTATAATCTTAAACGTAATATGTCCAATACATACAATATATTATATACATCAATCGAATTATATAGAGAAGGTAGAGAATTAAAATTAAATTCAAATGATATAATTGAAGAAGATGATAAACTATTTTTTATTGAAAATAAAGAGATGGACTATTTAGAAGAATTACAAGAGGGGACATTAGACAGAGTGAAATATATGAAGATAATATTTAATAAAACGAATAAGGGTTTTTATGCTTATGAACCGCATTTTTTTATAAATAAATTTAATATTCCTTTAAAAGTCAAAACAACGGCGTTTGGTTATTTCTTTTTTGTTAGATACAATACAAATAAAGATAGTAGTATTTTACAAGACCCATTAGAAAAAGTAGCATATAACGAACACGAGAAAATAGGATTTACCTATTTTAAAGATAAATACGGCATACCGAGGGGACGTTATACAACTGTTTATAGCGATAATTATAGAGATTATAATAGTAATGTTATAACATATAAGAGTATTACAGACGGCATATTACCTAAATCTATTACTGGACTAACACCAATTAAAGGAAAAAACGGACGCATAACATATAAGGGAGTAAATAGGGTTATGTTATTAAAGATGGTTAAAATGAATGGTATAACCAAAGGATTAAGCAAAAAAACAACATTGGATTTAATTACAATTCTATTAAAAATATGACTTAAATATAAAAAAATACAATAAAGTATAATAAAAATTGAATTTAAAATTATATAATATTTTAAAATGCTTTCTACGTCAAACCAACCAACTAACAAAATGATTAAGATTAACCAAATGAACGGCGAAAATATGATTATAAAATATAGTCAATACGTCTATAATCTTAAACGTAATATAGCGAATACATACAATAAACTATATACGTCAATCGAATTATACAGAGAAGGAGGAGAATTTAAATTAAAATCAAATGATACAGTTAAAGAAGATGATAAAATATTTTTTATTGAAAATAAAGAGATGGACTATTTAGAAGAATTACAAGAGGGGACGTTAGACAGACTTAAATATATGATTAAAATATATAAAAAAACATCAAGGTTTTTTAACGGAGGTGAACCGTATTTTTATGATTTACACGATGACAATAGATATAACCATACGCTACACCAACAAATAAATACGGCATTTGGATTTTTCCATTTATTTAATGGCGGTAAGGTTAATTATGAAAGTCATAACCCCCTAAAAGAACCAACTTATTATACAGATAAATACGATATTCAAAGACAACAATATAAAACCCCTTATTACAAAGCAAATTACAGAGATTACAAAGATGATTTTATTAAAGAAGACCCGATAAATACAATAAATATTATTGGTATGACCCCTAAAATATCTAAAACTGGACGCTATACATACGAGGGATTAAATAAAAAGATGTTATTAGAGATGGTTAAAATGAACGGTATAACCAAAGGATTAAGCAAGAAGACAATAAAGGATTTAATGACAATTCTATTAAAAGTATAATCTCTAAAAAAGGTATATTTACCCTATTTTTTATAAAAACCCTTATATAATACTATAAAAATAATAGTATTATACATATTTTACTATTATTATACTATTTGATAGTATAACTATCTAATAATATATATTTTACAAATAAAGATTAATAAAAAACTACTTAAAAATAAAACAATACAATAAAGTATAATAAAAATTGAATTAAAATTTATATAATATTTTAAAATGTCCTCAACGTCAAACACCAACCCCTTAAAAATGCGATGCGTAGCAATCAAGCAAACCGATAAATTACGCTGTCGAAATGTAGCGAAATGCGGTAGTCTTTATTGTGGAATTCATAGGAATTATAAAGCATTATCTCCTATAACCGCTAATACAAAAGAATTAACAGAAGAAGAAAAAGAAGATATGAAATATATTAAAATGAAAGAAGCAATAGCAGACGATAAATTAAAAATTAAAAAGATGGCGGAGGACAACCTTATTAAAAATCCAATAACAACCTTTAATTTTAATTCTATGACTGGCGATAATTTGGAAGTTGATACAAATAATAATAGTTTGGTGATTACTGTTAAAAACTTATTATATAAGAAATATAATATATCATCATTAACTAAACTTAGTATTTTTGAAGAAGGTAAAGAAGAAGAGTTAAAGGATAATACGAAATTAATAGGGTCTAATACATACTTTATTTTATTAGTAGAGAATGACAACGACACCGAATTAAACGAAATAAAAAAATTATTAAGATTACCTTTATTAGAGTATCTATATACTGGTTATAAGGACGATTTAAAGAATGAAAAAATAAATAAAGATGATTTAACAGAAGAGGAACATAAAGAACAATACAATAAATATTATATCTCTAAATTTACGATACTTCTTAATAACGAAATATTATTAAATTATATTGATGTTAATATAAAAATAAAATATAAATGTTATGATAGTATTAGCATAACATATAATAATATTGAATACAATAAAAAGAAGATAATGAAAAGATTAAAACATTATACTACATCATTATTTAATAAAGATATAACTAAAATGATTATCGACATAATAAACGAAAATGAATATAACAAATTTGATAAATTCATATTAGACAATTATTTAGATATTCACCATTTAGACCTTTAATATTACTTTTTTAACCTATACCCTTATATAATACTATAAAAATTATAATATTATTACATACTATCTAATAGTTTTTTTTTACAAATAAAGATTAATAAAAACTACTTAAAAAGATATTGATATAGTAATATATAATAAAAATTGAATTAAAATTATAATAAAAATTATAACTCAAATATGAATACCCAACAACAAGAACAACAACAACAACAACAAAAGACAATTACCATTTATAAGATGAATGGCGAAAATGTAATTATCAAAGTATTCGACGGAATGACGGTTTTAGATTTATCAAAACAATATACAGAAGATACAAAGACGCAATATTTTAAATATGACATTTACGAAGAGGGGCGAGAACAACCGTTATATAATGAACCTATTGATATTAATAAAACTTATTTCTTAATCGACCATTTAGAATTAAACGAGGATAAAATGATAAGCGTAAAAAATGATTATCTATTAAGAGAAGTTAATAAATGGATTGATAATAAAGATTTAATTAAACAATATGAAGCGAGTGATTTAGCAGATTTTACTAAATATGCTATGTATGAAATGACCCAAGAAGTAATAACGGCGTTTTATGATGCGGTATTAAATGAAGACTGGGGAACAGTTATTAACGATATTGATTATTATAGTTTATTAGAATTTCATATAACCGAAACATTTAATTACGATGTATTAGAAGCATCACAAGATTATTATTTATATGATGTAGAAGACCCTATTTTATGTAATATATTTAATGACGATACAATAGAAGGGGAATTTTTCGAAGAATTATTTAAAAGTGAAAACTATAAATCTAACTCATTACAAACATTCGACCAAACCCATTAATAACATACATCATTAACAACCTATTTTTAACTACTATATAATATATATTATCAATATGATAATATACATTTATTACTTATAATTTATCATACGTAATTTTAACCAATCTTTTTTTATGTTAAAAATACTACTTACAGACTACCCCCGCTACAAGTCTCTTAAAGAGATAAGTAGGGGGGGTAGTCTCAGAGTATCATTTTTTAACATTATAATATAAATATATTTTGTTTGTATTATATTTAACCAATCTTTTTAATGTATATTGTATATACATACATCTATATTAACATCATTGTTAATATAATATTCAAACCGCGGATTTATTGGAGAAATAG
>JGI24006J15134_10001807_pt1 | contig 12047 bp, 4 predicted proteins | sample LinPmetageLP53_FD_15134 | JGI IMG/M metagenome (IMG submission 15134) | reverse complement strand
CTGGTTTCGGTTCTGTGCTCATGGAAGAAACAACTACCAATGGTATGACACTATGTCTTACAGGAACTGATTCAGGTTCAGGTAAAACAGGAGCACTACAAGCGGCTTTAAGTATATGGGGTAATCCAGAAGCACTAAAGCTTACACAAGGTGGTGCAACAGAGAACGCATTGACAGCTAGATATCTGGCATTTCATAATCTACCATTTGGTTTAGATGAAGTAGGTAACATAGAAGGCAGAGCCTTATCTAATCTAATACATAAGATATCTAATGGTAAAGCAAAGGTGCGTATGCAAGCCTCAGTGAATGCTGAAAGAGAGTATGAGATGTCTGCTTCATTGATAGCTTTGTTTACCTCTAATCATTCTTTATATAACACACTACAAACTGTAAAGAAAAATCCACATGGAGAGGTGGCTCGTTTACTAGAAATTACTGTGAATAAACCTAAGATATTCTTTGATGACCCAACAGCAGGGGCAAGTATATTTCAACCTTACAATCACCATTATGGTCATGCAGGGTTTGATTTTATTAATAAACTGTTTGGATATTCAAAAGAAGAGATAAGGGTTAAGATAGATAAATGGTTAGTTAAATTTAAAAAAGACTTTGGAGATGACACTACTTATAGATTTCACGAGAACATGATAGCTTGCACTTTTGCTGCAGGTGAGATAGCTGTAGAGAATGATATAGTAGACTTAGATTTAATTAGAATATATACGGCTACTGTAAGTGAACTAATTAATATAAGAGATAATGTGATTGGGCGAATTAATGAGGTAGACTACGAGAGTATGCTTGGAGAGTATATTAACGCACACAATGCTAACATCTTGGCGTTAGAGGTTAATGAGAACAACAAGATAAATCAAGAACCTAGAGGAGAACTATTAATACGAGCAGAGATTGATACTGCTAAGATGTTTATAGAGAAACGACACTTTAGAGAATACCTTGGTAAAGCAGGCATTAGTGTATCTGACTTTATACTTAAGATGAAAGCTAAAGGGTATAATATACGTGACCATAAGAGACGTATGGGTACAGGTTGGAAAGCTGCTACAGGATTTAGCTCAGTTATGGCATTAGAGATTGATACTACTAAGTTCTTAGAAGATTTGATAAAGGAGAGCAATGAGACTAAGTGATGAACCAGAATGGAACTTTCCTCTTGAGTGGATGGAAGTAGGGGAAAGTTTTTTTATACCAACACTCAAAGCATCATCTATGATATACGCTATTGACAGTGGAGCCAAGCGTGCTGCGGTTAAAGTTAAGGTATTTCAAACTATGAAAGATGATGTTATGGGTGTAAGAGTGTGGAGAATAAGGTAATTATTCTGGTATAGCTTGGTCTACCATATTTGTTATCTGACGTTTAAGCATAAGCTGTCTAAATTTTATCTGTTCTAACAGTTGTGCTCTTTGTCTACGAGATAAGGCTGGGGCTTTTCTTATATCTCCTGCTTGTTTTTGAAGTTTTTTTAATTGTGCTTTCATACTATTATTTAATTGTATCATTACTAAAGCTTGAGGGTTTTTTCCTAATAGTTCATCATATTTTTGTGGGTTTACATCTTTAAATAAATCTGTTTTTCTTTGTAATTCCACCATTTTCTGATTGGCTCTAGCGTAAGCTCGTTGGTTTACTTCAGAATATTTACTGAAGAAACTACCAAAAAATATTGTATCTGATTTTATTTGAAAATCTTGTTTTCCTGTTGCTGTTAGATAACCTAAACTATAAAAATTCTGCATAGTAGTTGCTATGGCATCTACATAGTTGTTTGCGAAGAAGTGCATAACGTTAGGGTTAAAGTCTATGGTCCCATTTGTTTTTTCAGCCATAAATATTGCTAAGTCTTTAAACATAGCTGGGACATTATCTCCAGCTTGAAAAGCATCACCGTAACGTTTGGTGTATAACTCATTATAAATTGGACTACCAAAAGCATTTTTGTTCATAGTAAATTCAACTACAGGTCTTGCCATTGTTGGTACTGCACTATCAATCAACCATGCTAAAGGAGATTCTGATGGGTCCATTCTTGATATAGGTAAAGGGGCGAAAGAGTCTAATGTTATGTTAACTATATTACCAAATATACTTAACGGAGTATTTTCATTAGCTGAAACCATGCCTGCTAATTGAGCACCGATTGCAGGTATACCTCCTAAACCAAAGCCCCAAGGTATTTGTATAACATCACCTTTTTTAAATCCTGGAACACCATTCATATCAAATCTTGCAAATCTAGTCCACCTTGATAAATCATCATTAAATGTTTTATTTGAATCTTCTTCATCTTCACCAGCTAACGCAGCTGATAAGTAAAATACGGCCATACCCATACTAATACCTGTAACCAACATTGTTTGAGCTGCTGCTTTATCTCTAGCTGTTTTTTCTCTAAAGTTTTTTAATGCTTCAGGATTACCTAATATATAATCTGGTAACTGTGCTTCTAATGCTTCTTGGTTTCTAAAAGCTGGTCCGATTGATTGTGCTGCCCTAGCTGCACCAACCGCAGAGGCACGGAAGAACATAAATAAACCACCTAAAGTACGACCTGCTGTACCCATTTCTTCAAAGTTAGATAATCGTTTTGCGTATGCTGCAGCTTCTTCATTTGCAGCTTGTATTACTTCAGGTGATGTTTGTTCACGAGTTAAACCAGGAGCGTTTCTAGCTAAGTAATTATTTTTAAATATACGAAAAGCTGCAACCCTAGAAGCTAATTCAAATGTACCCATGTAAGTATCAAAAAATGTAGTTATATCTCTTTGAGTTTTTAAATAAAGAGTAGCTCCAATCGCTTTTTGTTGACGTTCAAAAGCACTTTGATTACTTAAAGCTTGTGAGTATGATACTATGCCCCCTTCTTCTAAATAATCTCTCATATCTCTAGGGTATGTATTACCTTTTTTAAGTTCTTTTTTTACGTAAGCATCTAATGCATCCATGTTACCTTTGTTATACATATCTATAATTTGCCAAGTATTTTTAAAACCACCTTTTGTTATTTGTTCAGTTGCATTTTGAGCAAATCCAAGCATATCACTTAGTCCTAAATCAGTACCTATAATATATAAGTTAGTGATGGTATCACGAATAAAGTTAACAGGAGCAAACTTAAAATTAAATCTAGTATGCATTTGTCCTATTGCACCTGTTACGTGATTTAATATATCAATAGCCGTATTTTTATCATCGTAAACACCTCTTAAAGCAGTTAATAAATTTTCATCTTTAATTGATATTACTGCTAAAGAACCATCTGGTAAATGATGTATTATAGTATCTTTTCGTTTTAAAAGAGTTTGTATATCTGGGTCATTTTTGTAACGTTCTTCGTAGCTAAATATACGTTCTACTTTACCCTTCATTGCAGTTGTTTTTACTTTTTTACCTGCTGAATTAGTATACTCAATTTCTGTAGTAACAGCATTAAAAATAGCCTGAGTAAATTTTACTCTACCTGCTCGTGCAGCAGCTAACGATGCATCAACAACTGTCTGAGTAAATGGGTCTTCAGCATCAGATTGATTACCTTCAAAAGATGCATCTAGTCTTTTTAAATCTCTTGATAATCTTTCAGTTGTAGGGTCAAGAATTTGTGCTAATGAGTCAGAAACAACATCTATATCTTGTTTAGTTTTTAAAGGTATATAGTTTTCCCACCCATAAAAATCAATTATATTAAGAGCTTGCGGACCAGCATAGTTCCCAATAGAATTAAGTCTTTTAGTTTCAGTTTGCACTGTTGTTAAAGTTTCTCTAACTTTTGTAATAGCCGAATAAAGTTCTGGATTTGTTCGTTGTATTGCTTTAAATTTGTTTCTTAATTGTTGTGCTTTGTCATAAGTTAAAACAGAGATATCATATTCAGTATCCTTTATATTTGTAGATAATAAGGAAGCTTCTTTATCAGGTTGAAGATAACTAACGCCTGCTTTACCATCTACAGTATTTTTACCTGATACTTTATTTGTAGGGTCAGTTAATGTTACAAGGTCTTGCTTATATTTTTGTAAATCTATCATACGTTGCTCAGGGTCAGTCCACTCTTTAGTAGTTATGACTTTCATAATTTTATTTCTTAATTCAGCAGGACTTATTGTTTCATTATTTTGTAATTTTAATATTTTTTCTTTACTTAAAGGCACAGTCAATATGTATTTAATTTGTCTTCTTTCAAACTCATGTTCGCCTGTCATTATATCTTGTAAAACTGCTCTTGCTCTAGCGTCACTTGCTCCAGGATTCTGTTGTTTATAAAGTTCTGTAAATTCTACTAATCTTTCTTCATAATTTTGTAAAGGCAACATAAGTTTTTTCATATGTTTATCAGCTTTACCATATGCTAAAGTAAGTTGAGTAAATACATTATTAAAACCCTCTACTCCAGAAACCAACAGTTGAGACTTTTCTAATTTATCTTGCCATTTTTTAATATCAAAAGACCTTAAAGCAAATGTTTTAGTTATTTTATCTATGCTATTTTGACCATCTCCAAACCACGATTTTAAAAATCTAGCTGTTTTATTTATAACACCTACAGTACGTTTTTCGTGATTTACCTCATTACTACTAATTCTTTCTTCATCAGTTCTATTTTTAAGTTCTGTTGTTTTTTTGTTTTTCTTACCCTCGCTTTTAGATATATCAATAAAAGCATCAGGGTTTTCTCTAGTAGAAGGTGGGATTAAAAAATCAATTACTGCTAGGTCAGCATCTTCGTTATACAAACCTTCAGCTCTTAAAAAGTTTTGTTTTTTCTTTAATTCTTTTGCTTCTTTACTATTTGGCTTAGGTTGAACTCCTATTTTTAATAAATTACCACTCATTTTTATAGTGTCACCAAGTAACGTATTATCTATCTCTCCTATACCAAGTAAATTTTTAACTGCATCAACAAAATCATCAAACAATGATAAAAGTTTATTTTGTGGTTGTGATTCACTTTCTATTGACTGTAAGAAACTTGCAAAATCAGGGTTACTAAAAGTTTCAGCAACAAACTCTTTTATATTTTTTAATCCATAATATGTTCCAGGTTCACCTAAAGTATCTTCGGTAGCAAAACCTTTTTTAATAGCTGTTTCTCTTGCTTTTCTAAATATACTTTCCCATTGTTGTAAATCCGCAGAAGATAAATTACCAGGTTTAAATGCCTCTACCGTTACTGCATGTACAGCTTCATGGAGAAATACTTTAGTAGCAAAACCAGATTCGTGTAATGGCACTACGTTTATTTCATTTTTCCCTGTATCATATTGAGATACATACACACCAAGAACATTTGTTTTTTTAGATATTTTCTCCATATTTTCTGGTGTTATAACACTTGTTTTTATATTTGTTAAACCAGGTATTCGTAATAATAGATTAGTTAACATTAATTGAAATTCAAGTTCTTTTAAGGTTAATTTATTTTTAAATTCGGGCCTAGAAAAAGGAGTTATTATTTTTACAGGTTCTTTATTTATTTGTCGTCTTAAATAATCACGTATACTTTCTAAAGCTACACGTGCATTATCAGCCATAGAAATACTTTGAGTAATCGAAGAATAATCTTTAACAGCTAACGCTCGTTTAGTTGTTTCACTTATTTGAATGGCATTATAATCACTATTTTCTTTTATTTCTTCTTTCATTCTAGCCTTGTCTTTTGCTAGTTCTGCTTTATCTTTTATTCCTCGTGCAACGTTACTAACTATCTTATTATCATTTCTAACATCATCTAAATAAGTTCTACCATCAAGATATTGTGTTGGAGCTACAAATTTTTTAACAAATTTGTTTCTTCTTCTTTGTGCAAACACTTCTTGTTCAACTAAACCTTCTACTGATTTATCTTCAAGTAGAGAGAGGTTTTTGTTTCTTTTCTTAGTAATATTTTTTCTTGCTAAATATGCATCAAATAAAGGTGAATTAAAAAACTCATCTCTAATTTCTTTACGTCTCTCTAAGTCTGCTGGTCTTCCATTATTTATAAAACTTGCTATATCATATTCTCTTCCAGCAGGGTCTTTAGGTACTGATAAAACAGTATCAAAAAATTGTTCATAAATATAATCTCCTAACACCGCTTTCATTAAACTATCAATATCTGTTGCTGTTTCTATAGGGGCTCTTTTAGAACCAAACGAAGCACCTGTTTTAATGAACGCTGGTATCTGTACTTCTCCTTTATCATTCACTAAACCTAAATCATAAGCTTGTTGTTTTAATAAAATAGCAACGTCATAAGTATCAAAATTTTCTATTCTTTCTTTTGATATTGCTTTCTCTTGTTTTTCATAACCAGTAGTTTCTAATATAGTTTTTTCTACATATAAATTTATAACACCATTAAGAATTGATAAATCACCTCTGCCAGTTTCATTTGTACGATATATTTTATTGTTAGCTATATCTTTATATTGTTGTTTATTTAAAGTATCCTTTAAAAATTTATCTATTAAATTTTTTTGTTGCTCTTTAGTTCCTTTTGCATCTCTAATAATTCTTTTAAAAGAATATACTTTACCTGGTGTTCTAGACTCATAGTCTGTCATATGAGACGCTATTTCATCAACAATATTATCTCTAGCATTTATAGATTTAAAAGTTTTACGTTTTTCTAAAGTAAAATCTGTTGGTCTTTCTACGACAACTTGTTCTCCCTTATCATTTATTATAGATGCAAACTCTCTTTCTTCTTTTATAAAGTAATCATTTTCTAAATTGTTTTCTTTCTGATAATTTATAGCGTCTTGTTTGTTATCACTTCTAAAATCTTCTGGTTTTTTAGTTTGTTCTTGTATTGTTGTATTTATAGCTGCTTGTGCTTGTTGTTCTCCATCAAATAATGCTTTGAACTCTGGGTTTGCTAATCTATTTCTACGATATTGTCTAGCAGCATCTATACCTTCACTTTGTTCTATATTTTGAAATGTTCTAAAAAACTCTATTATTTGAGCTGGTAACGGTCTATTCTCTTGATTAGCTTTATCTTCTATACGTTTTCGTTGCTCTTCAAATTCTTCTATAGTTTCAATCTCTGGTAACTCTTGTTGTGTACTATCTCTAACATCGGGTCTACCTGTTATTTGTCCTCTTCCACCTGATTCTTGTTGTGCACCTATTCGTCTAATAACTTCTTCACGTTCTGTTAATGTAGGTTCTAAACCAGGTATTATTAATTGTTCTTCAGTAGGTAACGATACGTCTATATCATTGTCAACAAAATCATCATCAACAGAAACTTCTTCACTTTCTAATTTATTTTCTCTATCTAAGGTTCTTCGTCTTGCTTCTGCCTTTTGTCTTGCTTGTTTTTGTTCTTCTTCAAATATTATTTTCCCTTGTTCTCTAAGTCTTACATTTCTGTTGGCAATGTAAGTTTCTTTTAAATCTTCAAATTGTTGGTCTGTAAGATTTTGTTCTTCTCGTATATTTTTAAATGACTGCTCTTCTTCTACAGATAAGTTATTATTAATTGGTGGTAGTTTTATTTCTTCTTTTTTTCCTTTAGTTACAACCGTTTTTTTAGTTTTAACTTTTTTTCTACCTTTAACTTGGTTTATTTCTTCTTCTCCTGAATCAGAAGCAACGTTATCTCTTCTATTACGCTCTGCTTTCAAAGCATTAAGTTGTCGTTCAAAAGTAGCTGCACCTGGCATATTGTTAGCCTGTTGAGCTTTTAACTTTGTTTCAACTCTCATTGTAATAGAATCCAACTGCTTATCCGTTAGTGAATCAACACGAAAAGAATAAACACCTGGTTTAATTTCAAATCCTTCTATTTCAAAGCTTGGGTCTAATGGGTTTGTAGTGCTATATTTAGCATAATCTACCATGCTTTCTTCATTATTTTTATCACGGACTAAAATTCGTCCTGAATCTTCAGATATGCCAACAACTTCAACTTCTTCAGTCGTTCCATCAGGAAGAAAGAATGTGCTTTTTTTACCTACGGTTGGTTTTAATGAAGTATCGAGTCCTCTTTTTCTTCCAGTAGTTCTTGTAACACTTGATTTAGAAGTATCCACTGTAGTTCCGAAAGGTTCTGCAACGTTTTCGGCATCCCCTTCAGCTCTGGATAATACAGGTGTTTCAACGCCAACTCCAAGTTCTCCTTGTTCAGCACTTCTAGTTCCATCATTTCTTTGTACATCTTGTCCTCCTATACCTGTTGCAATTAAGGCTTGCTGTTCTTCTGGTGTTAACTCAAAACCAGGTAATGTAGCTTGTTGTGGTACATTCCTTCTTGTTATATCTATATTAGCATCATTAGAATCATATTGGTCTAAATTTTCATGGTCAGTATTAGCAGATTCTTGGTCTTTATTTATGTTTTTTCTTCGCTTTGTTTCTTCAGAGTTAAGTGTCCAACCTTTTTGTTTTTGTTTTGTTTCTTCATCAGTTAAGTTTTTACCATCTATTGTATCTGAAAGTTTTATATCTTGATTAATATCACTATCTGACTCTTCAGGGTCTTCTGGTTTTTTTGATATAGGACCACTTCTAAGTCCACCGATGGTTGCAGGTACAATAGGCATTACAAAACCTGCGGCTGATGCGTTAATATATTCATCTATTGCGGCTCTATCAGTTAAAGGTAAATCTGCACCATACCTTTCTAAACCACTTTGTATTGCTTCAACAGGTGCTTCTTTAAGACCTGTGAAAGATATATTTTTTGCTATATTAAGAAGTACGTTTTGCGTAGGTGCTGCCATTTTTTCTAAAGAACCAAGACCAATTTTTAAACCTATGTAATTAGCCAATGCATGAGCTGTACTTACTGCTGCTAATTTACCTGTACTTAATTCTTTAATCTTTGCTAATTGTTCTTGTGGGTCTTCAATATCTCTAATAGCTTCATCTATTGCTCTACCTGTTGTTTCTCCTGCACCAAACTTAGCAGCCATACCACTTAAAGCTGTAACTTTACCTGCCTTAGTATAAAGCTCTTTTATGGCTTGTTTTCCAGCATCTGTTTGTATAATTCTTGCTGTCTCTCTTCTAATTAATGCATTACGTTCTTTCTTTGTTAAAGTATTAGCTGCATCTATAATACCTTCTTTAACTAATTCTCTACCAACAAACCCAGTTAATGCACCACCTAATGTACCAAAACCAGGAGCTGCTGCACTACCAACTATTGCTCCTGCAGTAGCAGTAACTAAAGCTTCAGCAATCATACCTACACCTTGCCCTGCAATATATGGAATAAATTCAGTTAAAACTGCACCAATACCTTCATCATAAGCACCAAGAAAGTTATCTGTGTTTTTAACTCCTCTACGATTAATAGCTTCTTCTGATTCTTGCATTCTTTTAACACCTGACATAATCATTTCATCAGAGTCAACAGCTTTACCCGCAAGTACTTCTGCACCACCTACAATACCACCAAATTGGTCTTTGTATGAGCCTATACCACGGAAGAAATCGCTACCTTCACCATCTTGTAGAATGTTAGGTTGGCCTAAGTCTAAAGGTTGATTTTGAGTTTGAGGTATACCACTTTCACGAATTTGTTCTACACGTTGACGTAACTCATCTGAATCACGAGGTATATTATCTGGTATATTATTTAGCTGTATACCATCTTTTGTTAGTACCGAATATGGCATTAGATACTCCGTCTAAAAATCTACGTTATAAACTTGATTATTTGATGATGTTGCTTGACCAGGTGCTGTACGAGGAGGAGCATAAGTATACCCTGCTGTTGTATATACTGTTTCATTTATCATTTGTTGTTCTTTTCTAAGAGTATCTAAATATGCTTTTGCCTCTGCATCACCTGGATTACTTGCTACTGCTGCTTCAGCTACACCTATTCTTTGTAAAATTTGACTATCTTGATAAGCTTTCATTAACATTTTACCTACTTTTACAGGAGCATTATATCCTTGAACTGTAGACATAATTTTTGCTTTCTCAATATCAGATTGTCTAGTTCTTTCTTTTTCAAGACTACCCATAGCTGCTGTAGCTCCTGATATATCTTCTGCTCTATTTCCTTTAGCAATTTGTAATTGACCTGAAAGTATTTCTTTTTCAGATTTTTGCATATCGTCATAACCTTTTCCAACACCTTCTGCAAGATTAGTTACAAAATTAGCATCTTTACCCATTGCTGTATTAAGTCCAGCGTTTATAAAAAAGTCACTAAGTAAATTTTCTTCTCTGTCTGTTAACTTATCTTCTATTTTTTTTAATCCTTCATTACTACCAACTAATTCATCAAAAAGCCCTTTTGATTCTCTAGCATATGCAAGACCATCGAAATCAGATTTATCACCTTTTATATTTTCTGGTGGAGTATATGTTCCACCTTTAATTTTATTAGCTTCCTCATCACTGATTGGTGTTTTTTTACCATCAGGTCCAAATATAAAGTAAGCTCCAGCTGAACCACCTACTGCTATAGATTTTTTTGGGTTTCTTGAAAGTATGTTTGGTATCGCTTCCTTATATGGTGTTGCTCCTCCAGGACTAATTATTTTTTCTTGTCCTTTTTGACCAAATATTTTTTTCTTACCATAATCATAAATATTACCAATAAATCCTTTGTTTTTAAATCCTACAATCCCACCTTCTGCATATTTACCTATATTATTTACAGGGTTTGACACTATACCACCTGATGCTGCTAACATTGTAGGAGTCATTTCTGGTGTTTCTGGTGGAGTGCTTACTCCTTGATTTCCAGGAATCATTTGTTGAGGAACCATACTTGCTATACCTGTTCTTTTTTCTGCTTCACCTACAAGTTTTTCTGCAATAGAAGACTCTTCTGGTTTATTAGCGTTATATCTTTCTCTCATATTTTTTTGACGTTCTATTTCACTTAATGCAAGATAAATAGGGTATTGACCTGTAGGGTTCTTAACAATGTTAACCAATGCCTCTTCTGACATACCTTTTAAATCATTTTGCATTTGTATAATATTCATAATTTTCCTCTAACCACTAAACTTGTTATATAAGCCAAGACCTGCAATACCAAGTCCACCTATTTGACTAGCCATACTAGGAGCTGGAGCATATTGTACTTGTGTACCACCCAATGCACCAGCATTACCACGAAGTATATTTGATTGATACTCTAGTAATTGTCTTTCGTAGTCTTCTTCTTCTTTAAACTGTTGGTATGCAATATTGGCTCGCTCTTGGTCTAATGCTTGTTGTTGACCCGCAGTAGCTCCTTGAGCTTTAAGTCTTTCTAAATTAGCCATTTGCTCTTGTCCACCTAATGCACCTGTAGCTTGAGCACTTTGTAGTGTAGTGCCTAGTCCTGTAAGACCTAAATCTTTTTGTAGTCCTGCAGTAAATTGTCCACCTTGTTGTTCCATCTGTCTTCTTTGCATTTCAGCTTGTAAGTTTTGACCACCTACATTTATGTTAGCGGCTCTATCTCTTTCAAATTGATTTTGAGCATTCTCAAATGCTGATTGATTACCTTTAGCTCTTAAGTCAGCTATTAATCTATTAGTACTTGCNTTATTNTCTCCACTCATTAATGCTTCACGACCACTACCAAANGTACCTCTTCCGATTGAGCCCATTGCAAATTTGTTTGCTTGCACATCTCCTTGTCTTCTAGCCTCTGCTATAGCTTGGTCAGTTACTGCAGAAGTATATGGATTTGCTGCATTACCAGCGTATTGAAAAGAGGGTACGTTAGTAGGAGTTGTCATTGCTAAACTCTCTGTAGCTCCAGGATTATAACCTAATGCTCCTGTTAGTCCTTGAGCAGCTGCAGCTGTACCTAACGTGTTAACATTACCTATTGTTGTATTAGCAGCACCAAACTGACCAGGAGTTGTAGTCCCATAACACCTTGTTGCACTGCTTGTTGTTCTGGAGTAAAGCCTGCGAGTCTTTCACCTGTGTAAGGTGTAAACTCTTTAACTCCAGTAACATTTCCTGCATCATCTGTGGTATAAGTTTGTTGAGCTGTTTGTTTCATCAACTCTTCATAAAAAGGTTGAGCGTACTCAGGTAAATTAGTTGTAGTTGACTTAGTTTGTTGAGT
>JGI24006J15134_10001804_pt1 | contig 12060 bp, 7 predicted proteins | sample LinPmetageLP53_FD_15134 | JGI IMG/M metagenome (IMG submission 15134) | reverse complement strand
ATTGAGAAGTCTGGAAACAGATTCAATGCTTGGGACATTAATGGTAACAAGTATACTTCTCAAATCTCTATTGGTGCTCGTAAGAAAGCGTATGACAATGGAACAGCTCTTGAACAAAGAGTTAATAAAGCTGGTAAGAATTACTGGTGGTCAGTTCCTATGACTGAGTTTGAAGTGAACACTATCCCAGTTAATACTGGTGATATTCAAGTTCCACAAGAACACCAAGAAGTTCTAAATTATATTCACTCTTCTTATTCTCTTAAACCTACTGGTTTAGTTATGAATGAGTTGAAATGGAAATATTTAGTTCGTTCAGCAGTTCGTGGTAAAAACATTATGATGACTGGTCCAGCCGGTTGTGGTAAGACACTCGCTGCTAAATCTCTGGTAAACGCATTAGAGCGTCCAGATTTTTACTTTAACTTAGGAGCTACTCAAGACCCGAGAGCTACCTTGATTGGTAATGTCCACTTTGAGAAATCAAAAGGAACTTACTTTTCAGAATCACTTTTCGTGAAAGCTATTCAAACACCAAATGCGGTGATACTACTTGACGAGTTGTCAAGAGCTCACCCCGAAGCGTGGAATATCTTAATGACCGTTTTAGATAGTGGTCAGAGATATATGAGATTAGATGAAGCTGATGGACAAGCGACTATCAATGTTGCTGAGGGTGTCACTTTCATCGCGACCGCTAACATTGGTAATGAGTATACTTCCACAAGAGTATTAGATAAAGCGTTAATGGACAGATTCACCGTTATTGAAATGGATGTCCTAAACAATACAGAAGAAATGGGATTACTTGAATATATGTTTCCCAATGTTGATTCTGAATTGTTAGATGCTGTATCTCAAATTTCACACCAAACTAGAGTTGAGTCATCAACCGATAATCCAAAGATTACCAGTGGTATTTCTACGAGAACTTCGGTTGAGATTGCTGGTTTATTGTTTGACGGATTTTCACTTCCAGAAGCTTCGGAGATTACAATTTTCCCACAATACTCTAATGATGGTGGGTTAGATTCTGAAAGAACTTTTGTAAAACAATTGGTTCAAAGATTCGTTAAAGATGACAGAACTGATGGTGAGAGTTTATTCAATGAAGATGAAATTGAAGGTTCAGATATAGATTAACCACTAATTAGATTAGTGGGACGGGGTAGAGTTGTTTTCCTTTCTTATCTACCCCGTAAATAAAAATAGAAAGAGAAATAGGAGTTGTAATATGACAACAAAATTGCAGCAACATAGTGATGAGTGTGGTTATGCTTTAGAAGCTTTAGGAAAACTTTTAAGCAACTATGAGAAAAAACACAACAGAGCTATAGTTGAAACAGCGGTAGGTAGAAACACAATAGAGATATTAGGTGATTACCAAAAAGAATATCGAAAGATAGAAAAGAGAAATGAAGAAATAGAGAATACGATAAACTATAACTTTATCCAATCAGAGAAATCAGAAGCTTACAGATTGTGGGAACAATCTTGGATTGATTGGTTAAAAGAAAAACTAAGGTTTACTAAAAATGCAAGTTAATCAATCTTCTGGGTTTGACAAATATGTAATAATGTGTGACAAGGGACAGAGTAAGTTAACTTCTGATTACTTATCTTACCTTAAATTCAAAGAAGTTCAAGACGCATTAGTAAAGATATCACAGACACCAGGACAAACATATATGTTTGCTGGAGAAATCTACGAAAAAGGAATGACTTGTGCTCAAGCAAATAGAGTATTAGATGACATATTTGATTGTAAAACAAGTATGGAAATGATGGGTCTTATCGTAAAAGTAGCAAGACAAATTGGTTTTCACGAAATAACACCACCGAGGAAGACAAGATGGCATCAGTTATAGAAGGAAAATATAAATTAGTCGAAGACTACACGAGTATTGAGGGAGCATTATACACAAACGAAATAGTGAGTGTATATGATAATAACACAAGACCTGGACATATGAGAGCTAAAGATACTATGGGTAGAGTGTGGTTTATACCAAAAAAATATTTAAAAAAAATATGATGTTTTCTAAACTTACCTTATATTTATATACGAAAGAACTAATATCGCTCAAGAGAGGATATTGGTGTTAGACTACAATAGTTAACAAAATAGGAGAAATACAATGACTAAAGTAATATACAAAACAAACTTCCCTGCAATCGCTAGGGAACAATTTCTAACCCCGTTTGACAAAATGTTTGACCAAATTATCAATTCACAATTTCCAGAAATTGAGAAACAGATAGGTGTTAAGCCATTTCAAGGAACAGCATACCCAAAAGTAAATGTCTATGAATATGACGATAAAGTAGGTGTTATAGCTGAAATTCCTGGTTTAGATAAAAAAGACTTGAAGATTGAAGTAGAAGATGGAAATCTTACAATTTCAGGTGATAAACACGGAACATTTGATATTGAAGGTGCTAAAGTAATTCGTAGAGAATTAAAACAATCATCTTTTAAAAGACAATTTGAATTGGGTGATTTACTTGACGGAAGTAAAATCAAAGCAAATTTCAAAGACGGACTATTAAGTATTGAGATACCAAAAATAGAACCTAGAATACCTGAAAAGAAGCTCGTTAAAATTTCTTAATGAAAAAATTCGTTTCGGTCGGGGGAGATAGGTATCATATACTTGCAGAAATTCCAATTACCCTAAATACTACACCAGGGAAATTAAAAAAAGGTTACAACGCAGATACTATTCTTCAAAATAATGAAACCTACTACCCTGCCCGAAAGATGATTGATGTTGAAATAGATGAAATAAAGGTTACTACGGATTAACGGGATTGGGGAGGGATTTTTCAACAAATCAATATTTATTAGTATGACAGATATAAGTAAAAAATTCAAAATGATTATTCAACACGAGGAGTTGTTTAAAGACAACAGAATTGTTATGGAACGATTAAAAGACCTTGTTAATACTAAACAATCATTCAAAAATATCACACAAGATGAAATAGAAGCTCTTTACATATATCTAAATCGTCATAATCTACCAAAATCATAGGGGACAATATGAACAAATTTCAAATAACACTAGGAATATCAGCACTATTTATAGCTGGTTGTGCTGCATTCTTTTCTGTATTTGGTATAGCAAAATTATTTAGTGGAGCATTTTTATCAGTCGTAATTATGGCCAGTTCATTAGAAATTGGTAAGTTAGTTACGGCTTCTTTTTTATATAGATACTGGGATAAGATAAATTTATTGCAAAAAATTTATATGGCTGCGGCGACAATAATGCTTATTTTTATTACAAGTGCTGGTATATTCGGATACTTATCTAATGCATATCAAGGAGCAACTGTGGAGTTTGAGAAACAAACTACAGCACTATTGTTTAAGGAAGAACAAGTTGAACAATTAGAAGAAGACAAACAATTCTTATTGAATGAATTAGACCAACAAGTCCAATCATTACCAGACAATTACATTACAGCCAAAAGAAAACTTCGTGAAGATTACAATCCACAGATATTAAGTATTAATTCTGAATTATTAGATTTAAAGAAAGATGTTGGTGAATTGAAAACCAACTTAGTAGAAACGGGAGTTGATGTAGGCCCAGCAGTTTACTTAGCTAGAACATTTAATACTGATATTGATACGGTAGTTAAATTTTTTATATTTATATTGATATTTGTATTTGACCCACTAGCAGTAATGTTAGTGGTAGCATATAACCAAGTTCTTTTAGAAAACAAACCTAAAGAAAAAACCCAACAAGAACATTGGAAAGATATTTATTCAGAACCAATAGATGATATCGAAAAACCAAAAAAACCAAAAAAAGTTATTGGTAGAGCCGCTTACATTCCTTGATTTTTTCTATCTACAACTAATACTTTCTTTTTTCTACAATTTTTTTCTATAAGACTCTCAACACAAGCATACATTTTATAACCATTGTCTTTACAATATTCCTTTAACATATCCCTATATTTTGCTCTTATTTTTATGTCTACAAACTTATCCATACCAATAAGTAGTTTTTTATGAAAAAAATCATATAAAAATCATAAAATAAATACACTTTTTTTATTTTTAGATATTTATGTCTATATGGCAGTCCTACGAAAAACATTACAAAAACAAGACCTATTAAGTATTGAAACTTACATAAATGATAATACATTTAACTCTTCATATTTCAATGTTATAAGTGTAGAAGATACTATACCAGGTGGTAAAAGTTCATTCCAAATACTAGGTTCAGAATTTTTAACTGCTGATGTAGAAATTAGGGTTGAATTGTTAGATACAAATGGAAATCCAGTTTTTACCGAAGCGATTAAATATATTGGTGATAAACCTTCAAGACACATTTCAATAGAAGTATATGAAGATACACCAGCTGGTGTAGGAACGCTTACAATACTTGGGTCAGCAGAATTTTCAAAAGATGGTAGTGATATTCCAGAAGAGTGGAAAAATTTATATAATGTAAAATGGGAAAGAAATGTTTACATAGACCCAGTAGAAAAAAATACACAACCAATATTATTTCAAGGTCAAGCTGTAGGATTCAAAGAATTTGATAGGTATCAACTACCAACACTAGATATTTCAGAACAAGTTAGAGGAGTTATAGTCCCAAGTGGTTCTGGTGGAACAACACCAACAGGATTTGTAACACAATCAATATTTACGGGTGGTAATTATGAAGCTAATGCAAGTCCTTTTGCAAAACCTTCTGATGTTAAAGATGCACCTACTGAAGATGATAATGGTAATCCATTCCCAAAAGCAGATGCAGAAGTTATACCATCAACAACTACATATGCTCAAAAACCAAAAAATCAAGCTGTCGATAGTCCTGCTGAAACAACTGCAGATAGTGATACAATATATAAACAAGTTCACGGAGATGATAGTGAATCTGACCCGTTACCACCAGAAGAACCAAACTTTGCTGGACAAGGAACATTAATTAAAAAAACTTCAGGTGACCCATTTAGAACAGAATTTGAAGGTGGTCTATTTAAAGCAGTTCCAAGTGTAAATTTAAATTTAGTTCAAAATGTAGCCGGAGACTCATATACAAGTTCATCATTTACTGCATCAATTATAGCAGTTCATAGTCCAGAGTTAATGGAAATTGATAGACCATTTACAATACAAAATCAAACAGATTTTCCAAATAAAAATTTCAAAGTTCCACACAAAGCAACTTCTTTCACGATAGATTTCGAACCAGCAGGACAAACACAGAATAGTGGTTCAGGAGAAAGTTCAATATTATTTAGGTCGTTCGCAGATATTACCATTAAAAATATGAAAACATTTTCTGGTGATGTTCATAGAATAAAAGCACTGACAAGTGGGTTTTCAGAAGCCGGAGATTTTAATGTAATAGCAGATAGATTAGTAGAAGCTTCTGATGTTTTAAATGATAGAAACACACCAACCTTAAGACAAAAAATTGGTGTCTTTCAAGACCAATCACATTTAGATAAACATTGGAAACTGACAAGAGTAGTAAAGGGTAAAAATGTTACAAGTATTTCTACAAGTGGTAGTTTAACATTTGCTTCAACAACAACACCAGCATTTATGAATGGAGTTATAATATCAGGTTCTAATGGTATGGCCGACGAATCTATTATATTTGAAACAAAAACAGAAGATTTGAGAGTAAGACCAGATACTGATTATGAATTAAAACTAAGAGTTATATTAAAAGTTGGTGAAAAAGATACCATAAAAGATGATGGAAGTATTTTACAACAAGCTAAAGCGAAAGTAAGACTCTTCTTAAGTGGAAGTAATATAGCACAAAATACAAAAGGTTTAGAAGATATTAAGGGTACTAAAAATAGTTATGGTGACCCTATAAGATTTAATAATGTACAAGATGAGAATTATGGTGAAGTAGTATTATTACAATCAAAAGATTCAAATAATAGTGTTGGTAAATTAATAGATTTTGGTATAGTTAGAATACCTTTTAAACCAAATTTTGAAAATGATGTTGTTATAAATAACGATACAAGTTTACAAGTAGAGGTAGAATCTGGACAAGTATATTTACAAAGAGTAGAACTACTACCAGCAACAGAAACTAACTTTTCACCAGACGAATTCACATTTGTAGCTCCAATGCCAAAGTTACGAACAAGACCAGAAATATTTGATTTTAAAGTAGAGTTCTATGACAGAAACGGAAATAAAGCACAACATACTAGTATACAAGAAGCTGTAACATTTGAAGGACAAAATGAAGTAATACAAGGTGCAGACAATTTATTAACTGGTTCATTATTTATTGGTAATGCTATTGCGAGTGGTATTGAAGCTGGAGGTCTAAATTCAGCATTTATTCGTTCAGTAGGATATGTTGGATTCACAAGTGCATCATCACAAGGTTCGGGTGGATTTATGATGTTTAGTGGTTCAGTTCTACCAGACTCACCCGATAGTTATCAAGGTGTTGGTCTTGAAATACACGATGGAAATAGTGGTTCATTTAAATTTAGAACACATAACGAAGACGGAGTTGGTGAATTTGATGTTAGAACAAATAAGTTTTTCTTTGGTAAAGTAGGTGAACAATTTGTAAGTGGTTCAGACGGAAACCTAGAAATTAGTTCTTCTGGATTCCATTTACAAGCTGATGGTAGAGTTACAGCCTCACAATTACATATTGACGGGGGTGTAATAACAGGTTCATTAGTAATTGGTGAAAGTGTTACGGTAGATGCCGCGACAGCTAATTCTATAAGAGTTCCAACCGGAGGCCCACCATTTAAAGCAGAAATATTATCTGACGGATATGCAAGATTTTCAACTGGTTCTATCGCAAGTTTCAATATAGATTCAAACGCTTTATTTACAACTGGTTCTAATTCATTCTACATATCTGGTTCAGCCGCAGGAATACCAACACAAGACGGAAAACAAAACAATTTTATATCTGCATCAAAATTTCAAGTTAGTGCACTAGGTGATGTAACAGCATCAAATGTTCTTATAGAAGGTGGAACAATTACAAGTGATGTTACGGTTCAAGGAACTTTCTCAGCTAATTCCATATTAGTTCCAGCTGGAGCTAATACAAATAATGCAACAGCACAAATTAAAGATGATGGATATTCAAGATTTTCAACTGGTTCTATCGCAAGTTTCAATATAGACACTAATGCAATATTTACGACAGGTTCTGACTCATTTTATATTTCAGGTTCAGCCACAGGAATACCAACAGCAGATGGAGCACAAAATTTATTTATATCGTCATCTAAATTCCAAGTTAGTGCAAAAGGTGATTTAACGGGTTCACGAGTATTATTGGATGGTGGAGTTATTGGTGGATTTACACTTAAAGAATCAGAAATTTCAAGTTCAAATGGAGCGTTAAGTCTTAAAGATAGTGGACAAATAACAGGTTCATTAGTCCAATTTATAGGTGGAGATATTGGTGGTTGGACTATTGCAAGTTCAACATTAACAGGTGGAAATGTTCAGTTAAGTTCAGCAGGAACTATAAAAGTTGGTAGTGTAGCAGATGCCACAACAACAGCTACAACTAATGCTGGTTTCTTCGCTGATAATTCTGGTAATGTATTGATTAAAGGTAATGTTAATGGTAACAATTATATTAAAGTAACAGGTGGTGGTGGTATTGATATTAAATCAACAACATTTGATTTAGATGCAACAACACTTATTTTAGATAGTGGAACTAATAACGGAACTATCAGATTGGGAGCAAGTGGAGGCCCAAGTTCGGTATCTGCAAACACAGCTGGTATTTATATGGATGGAGCTGGAGATTTCCAAGTATTTGGTGATGCAGACAATTTCCTTAGATTTGATGTTAGTGATAAATTAGAAATAAAAGCAGAAACATTTGATTTAGCAACTTCTACATTAGTAATAGATAGTGGAACAAATAGTGGTAAGATAGCATTAGGAGCAACACCAAACACAAGTGTTGCTGGAACAAATAAGGGTGTTTATTTAGATGGACAAGGAGACTTCTTACTTTATGGAAGTGCAACTAATTTCTTTAAGTTTGACGCAAGTGCAACATCAATACAGATTAAAACTGATACATTTGATTTAGCAACTTCCACAATGATATTAGATAGTGGAACAAATAGTGGTAAGATATCTTTAGGTTCAACACCAAACACAAGTGTTGCTGGAACAAATCAAGGTATCTATATGGATGGAACTGGTGATTTCTTAATAAGAGGTGATGCATCTAATTTTCTTAAAATGGACGGAACAACCTTTACTATAAAATCAGAGATATTTGCACTAGACACAACAAATCTTGATATAGATTCAGCATCAAAAAGAATTACAATTAATGACGGAAGTGCAGATAGAATTTATATTGGTGAAGTTGATGGTGGAACAACTTATGGTATGAAAATCTTTGACGGAACAGGAACAGCTGATAGTGATATAATAGTAGAGTTCGGAGAAGGACAGAATTATATTGCTGGTTGGACTATTGGAACTGATACAATATCATCAAATAATTTAGTATTACATTCAAGTGGTAGAATTGAAACTTCAAACTTTGCATCAGGTTTAAGAGGTTGGAGAATAGATTCATTACAAAACGGAATAGCAGAATTTGAAAACGCAAGAATTCGTGGAACATTATCAACCACAGTATTTGAAAAAGAAACAATTAACGCTGTTGGTGGACAATTATATGTAGCTAATTCAACTATGTTAACTTCATCAACTGCTCACCCACAAGGTACTGTATCTGCTTCTAATGCAACAATGTCAGTTGTAAATGTAACAGGATTTACAGGAAGTTATGAGGGAGGCCCTGGACATACAGGAAATGGTAAAGGTGAAATATTAGCAATTAAAAAAGTAACCGATACAGGATTCTCAACAGAATATGTTCAAGTAGTAAGTCATTCAAGACTAAATCCTTCATCAGGAACTGATTTAAGTGGTTTATTATTTGTAACAAGAAGTTATGGTGGTGGTATTGATGAAACAGGAACTGGATTAAGTTCATCACTTGGAGACCCAGCCTTTTTAACAGCACAACAATATGAACCTGGTCAAGTTGTAGTTTCTACGGGTAGACACATTGGTGGAACAGGTGCAACAACAACAGGAAGTGGATTTGTAAGAATAAACGCAAATCCAAATGATTTATCTACACCATTTATTGATATTGTAGAAAGAACAGGTAGTGCAATATATGATGTAGATTTAAAAGTAAGATTGGGAGATTTATCTGGATTATCAAGTCAATATGTTAGAGGAGCAGATGTAAAAGGTTTTGGATTAGTAACAAGTAATGTATTTTTAACAAGTTCATTCTTTGTAGGTGGTGTGAATGAACATATATCTTTCCAAACAGGTTCGTTTGAAGCAAAACTAAATAAATTAAATTTAGATACACCTGGTTTAAAACTACAAGGTGAGGGAAGTGGTAGTTCTAACAAGATTATGTTAGGATTAGCTTCTGCATTAGGAACAGGTGATGGAATATTTATGGATGGTGGTGGAGATTTCAGAGTAGGTGGAGCTTCATCTAATTTTGTAAAATTTGATGCTTCAACAGGAGTTTTAACCGTAGACGGAACTATTAATATAACAGGTGGTTCAACAAGTGAAGCTATAGCAGGATTACAAGGAACATTATCCGCTTCCAATGCTCAAAGTCAATCAGCCTCTGATGTTAGTTCAAGCGTAAGTGGTTCTCATACACAAGCTTTATCATTTGCATCAGCATCAAACGAGTTATCTTCTACATCTTCGAGTTTCGCGGCAAGTGGTTCTCAAACAAAAGCGTTAGCATTTGCATCCGAATCAAATGCAAGAACAGACGCTAGTGGTTCGATAGTTTCAAGTAGTCTTGGTGCAAAAATAGACCCATATGAAACTCAAATTGTATTGAGTTCTGGTGGAATGTCTTTACTAAAGACAGAAGGACAAGTTTTAGCAGAATATAATGAAAGTATTAATTTAAGAGCTCCAAATGCTGATTCACACTCAACAGCAAGTTTAGATACAGAAGGATTTAGAATTGTAGAGGGTGGAGTAACTCAATCATTATTTGGACACACAACTACAATTGGTGTAGTAACAGGTTCCCATTTAAAAGCATCAGGTTCTGGTTTAGAATTATTAAATAACACTACTACACGATTTGGAGCAGACTCAACTGGTGTAAATGTCGGTGACCCAGCAAATGAGCATGTAAGAATTACAGAAAGTGGTTTAGATTTAAAAGACGGAACAACAACTTATGGTAGATTTGCATCCACAACAACAATTGGAGATACTTCAACAGAACATATCTCAATTAGTAATACTGAATTACGATTAAAAGATGGAAGCACCACAAGAATATTAATGAACTCAAGTGGTCTTACAATGGGTAATCATATTAGTATTAATAGTAGTGGAAATGCTTCGTTTAGTGGAACGGTAACCATTGGTGGAACAGACCTTGACGCAACTAATACATTAAATACAAATACTACTGCAGGTAATGTTGGTTTAGGAAATGTAGAAAACTTAACCGCACAAAACCAAGCACAAACTGGATTAACAGCCGGAACTACAATTACAGGTGGTGGTATTATATTAAATGGTGGTGGTGTAATAAAAACAATTAATAAAGATAGTGTTTCCGACACAACTGCTGGTTTCTTTATGGGATATGATGGTAGTGGAGCTTATGACTTTGCTATTGGTGATGCAAATAGTTTCTTAAAATGGGACGGTTCAGGGTCATCATTAAGTATAAAAGGAAGTATCACTATTACAAATCCAGGTGATATTGATGTATCAGATTTAAATAATGATAGTGGATTTACAGACGACACAACCGCTGATTCAGCTCAATCAACAGCCAATACAGCCAACTCAACAGCAAATACAGCCAATACAGCCGCTGGAAACGCTCAAAGTGCTGTAGATGTGATTGAAGAAAAGGTTGTTATAACTGGTGCCGCTGTTCAAGTTCAAAACTCTACAGCAGACAAAACTATTATAGATAGTGGAATAGTATCAATAGTTCAAGGTAATGTAACTTCATCTTTATTTACATCAACTAATGCAGAAATTCGTGGTGGAGCTTTAACTTCAAACACTACTGCAAGTTTTGATAAAGCAGGAGTTAGGTTTACAGACGCTGGAGTAACCCAATCACTATTTGGTGCAAATTTAACTCAAATAGGTGTAGTAACAGGTTCTCATATACAAATGTCAGGTTCTGGTTTAGAATTATTAAATGGTTCAACAACAAGATTTGGAGTAGACACAACTGGTGTAAATGTAGGAGACCCAGCAAATGAGCATGTAAGAATTACAGATAGTGGTGTAGATTTAAAAGACGGAGCAACAACTTTTGGTAGGTTTGCATCCACAATTACTTTATCACCAGATATATCATCAGCTACAACAGATGCAGTTGTTATAGCCGCAGGTGGTGTAAAAATTTATGATTCCGCAACAGATTATCTTCATATGGGAAGTACTGGATTAAAAGTTTATGAAGGAGATGCTTCTAACCCAGTTGCACAATTTGGAGCAACAGCTTATATCGGAAAAGAAGCAACAGAACACATAAAGATTACAAATACATCACTAGAAATTAAAGACGGAAGTACTGTATTTGGTTCATTTGGAGCAACCACAAAGATTGGTGATGNAAGTAATGAGCATGTCGAAATCAATACATCAACTATTGATGTTAAAGATGGAGGCACCACTCTCTCATCATTTGGTGCAACAACAACAATCGGTCAAACAAGTGGTAGACACATTTCAATAGACGGAACAGATGTTAGAGTAAAACAAGGTTCTACCGTAAAAAGTATATTTGGAGCATCATCTATTACACTCGGACATAACAGCACAACTGATGAGCATGTTATAATTGATGGTAGTGGATTAAGCGTAAAAGACGGAAGTGATACTTTAGCGGTGTTCGCAGCTACAACAACCGTTGGTNATACAGGTAACAAGCATGTAAGAATTGATGGAACTGACGGGGTTCAGATTAAAAATTCAAGTACGGTATTAGGAACATTCGGGCC